>Ga0190346_1000399_pt1 | contig 12396 bp, 13 predicted proteins | sample 48721345_MG_FD_161680 | JGI IMG/M metagenome (GOLD analysis project Ga0190346, IMG submission 161680) | Hydrothermal vent microbial mat bacterial communities from Southern Trench, Guaymas Basin, Mexico - 4872-13-4-5_MG | ecosystem: Environmental > Aquatic > Marine > Hydrothermal vents >... | reverse complement strand
CCTCATACTTTCACTCCTCTCAGCATTATCTGTTATCAAAGGAAAGGTTTTATGCTTTATACTTTTCGACAAATTCAGCTCTCTGCGAAATTCTTTGTGCTTTTCATCTTCATCTATGAGCTTAATGGAATAAAGCTTATATCTGTGTGATTGTTCATGACCCATTATGTAGATTCAAGTGCATATTTATGTGATATCCCAAACCCATAAGAAGCTGTTGCCATCATCGTCTTTGTAGGAATCTTACCTATGATTATCCCCCTCAGTCTGTATAATTATACAACTATTCTACTATTGAAAGCCTTTCATTTATAATAGATTCAAGCAGTGTAATAAAAAGGAGGGGTAAAATGCACAGAGGAATTGAGATTCACGACGGAATCTACTGGATTGGTGTCAATGACTACGAAACTAATCTCTTCGAGGGTTTATGGCCACTTCCCAAAGGGGTTTCATACAACGCATACATGATAATAGATGAAAAGGTAGCACTTGTTGACACGGTCAAAGGTAGCTATTTTTCGCAGTATCTTGATAAGGTAAAGGCATTGCTTCCGGAAGGGAAGAGTATAGATTATCTGGTGATAAACCACATGGAACCTGACCATTCAGGTGCAATAAAGGTATTGGTTGAAGCATATCCAAGAATGAAGATAGTTGGAAACAAAAAGACTATTCAATTTTTAGAGGGATTTTATGGAATTACAAAGAACACTGTTACCATTGAAGATGGAGAAGTTCTTTCCCTTGGAACCCATAAGTTGAAGTTCTACCTTACCCCAATGGTTCACTGGCCTGAAACTATGATGACTTATGACCTCGAAACGGGGACTCTTTTTTCGGGTGATGCCTTTGGTGGCTTTGGAGCATTGAATGGAGGTATTTTTGATAACCAGGTTGACCTGGAATACTATGAAGATGAAATCTTAAGGTACTTTTCAAACATTGTAGGACGTTACAGCGCAATGGTTCAACGGGCGTTTAAAAAGCTTGAAGGTATAGATATCAAGACTATTGCAGCGACTCATGGCCCTATATGGAGAAAGAATCCAGAGAAGATAATCAGCCTCTATGACCAATGGAGCAAACAGGAAGCTGAAGAAGGTGTGGTATTAGCTTACGGATCAATGTACGGGAACACTCAAAGGATGATGGAAGCCGTTGCAAAGGGTTTATGTGATGAAGGGGTACAGAAAATCAGGCTTCACAACATCGCGAAATCTCATATTTCTTTTGTCATCCGGGATATCTGGAAATTTAAGGGCTTAATCATGGGAAGCTGTACTTACAACACAGAGCTCTTTCCTCCTATGAAACAATTGATCTCGGCTATCGAAAACAGAATGATGAAAAACCGATATGTTGGAGTTTTTGGCTCTTATAGCTGGAGTGGAGGGGCATTGAAGGAATTAGAAGAATTTGCAAGCAACAACAAAGGTTGGAATTTCATTGAACCGGTAATAGAAGCTCAACATTCTCCAAAAGAGGAAGAGTTGAAAAAATGCAAATTGCTCGGTACAAATATGGCCAAAGCAATAAGAAAATCACTCTAAGTAGCTATTTACAAGGCCGGGAAATCCCGGTCTTTTATTTGACAATCACTGTACTATGTGTTATAGTACAGTATGATATTTTGAGAAGGTGTTAGAATGCTTGTGAATCTCGATATACACTCTCCAATGCCAATATACAAACAAATAAAGCAGGGAATAGTAGGAAAGATATTAAGGGGCGAATTGAAAAGAGATGACGCCCTACCCTCGATCAGGGAACTCGCCACGGCATTGAGGGTTAATCCAAATACGGTTGTCAGAGCATACAAAGAGCTGGAACTTGAGGGTATTTTAATCGCCAGACAGGGAATTGGCTTCCTTATAAGCACGGAAGCAGCTACAATCAAAGAGGTCTTTTTGATGAGCATGAAAAGGGAACTTTCAGAAGTGGTTATTAAAGCAAAGAAAAGCGGAATAATGCTTGAAGAGCTTCAAAAGGTGGTGGAAGAACTATGGAAAGGCATGAAATGAATGAGCCCGTTTCTGTCAGAGGTCTAAAAAAATATTATGGTGACACAAAAGCGGTAGATGGCATAGATTTCAACGTAAAGCCTCAAGAAGTGCATGCCCTTTTAGGACCCAACGGTGCAGGAAAAACAACTACACTCAAGTCGATATTGGGCTTTGTAAGATATGAAGGTAACATTAAAGTCTTTGGCAAAGAAATCGATTATACAAGAGAAAAAATCGCTTTCGTGCCCGATGAAAAGAATTTTTATAAATCTCTTACGGGTTTGCAGGCAATAGAAATGTGCAAAAGGCTTTTTGAGGATTTCAGAGAAGAAAGAGCAAAAGAACTTTTTGAAACCTTTCAGCTTCCGCTGAAAAAAAGAATTGGCACTTTTTCACATGGAATGAAGACTCAGGCTTACCTGGCTCTGATTTTCGCCAGGCAAGCACAGCTTTACATTTTTGACGAGCTCACCTGGGGACTGGACCCAATTAAAAGAGATGATGTGCTGGAAATGGTTCGAGACCTCGTAATTAACGGAAGTTCAGTGCTTTACACCTCTCACATAATCCCGGAAGTTGAAAGAATAGCTGACAGAATCACGATAATGCACAAAGGGAAAATACATTTTTCGGGGTTCCTGGATGAGATCAAAGAGAGATTTCTCGTTTTGAAAAGTGATTGCCAAATTGATCTAAAAAAGTACAATGTTGTCTCTGCATTTCGCTATGCTGGGTTTTTTACATTTTTAGTCGATACAAAGGGGCAATCTTTATATCCTGAAAAATGTGAATGCCATGTGCCCGATTTGAACGAGTTCTTCCAGATAGTGATAAGGGGTGAAAGAAATGTTCTATAAAGAGATAAGAGAACTGAAAACGACGTTGGTCGTTGTTTCTCTGCTTCTTGTGGTTGCCCTCATCGCAACTGTTGCAATGAAAGACACTGCTGTTGAACTCTTACAGGGGTTCAGTACTGAGGACATGCCAGAATTTGCCAGAAACCTTTTGGCCAATCCAGATCTTCTGGAAAATATAGGGAATAATGATTTTTATCTTGTCAGCCAATGGCAGGGGAAAAACCTCGGGCAGTTTATTCCATTAGTTATTTTGATAATCTCCATCCCCATATTTGCAAGGGAATTTGACAAAAAGACAATTTATTTTCTTCTCTCAAGACTAACAAGGAAAAGGGTATTTTTCATGAAGTATTTCACGGGGTTGGGTGTACTTTCAGCGTTAATCGCTTTTTTCTCTTTATCTGGACCCATTGCGATGAACTTTGCGGGTTATGAAACTGGATTTAGCTTAACATTCAAAATATTGGTTCATCAGTTGATAGGCGGAGCCTTTTTCTTTTCGCTTTTCATTCTTTATTCTGTGCTTTTCAGCGACCAAACCAAACCCCTGATCATAGGAATGGCTACTATAATAGGACTCCCCATACTGGGGCTTTTTAGGCCTCTTGATTTTCTCAACCTCTATCCCTACATTCTGGGCTCTAATGTTTACAATGCGGGAATTGAGGTTACAGAATCTGTCTTACTTATTTTTTTGGTTGCTGTAATTACCACAGCAGATTATATTATTTTCAAAAAGAGAGAGTTGTAAAGATGGGACTATAAAAATGGTAGGTGATTGTGGATGATAACGCTAAAAAACGTCACAAAGATCTATACAGGAGGCATCAAAGCCGCTGACGGCCTTTCCTTAGAAGTCAAAGAGGGAGAGATTTTTGGCTTTCTTGGGCCTAACGGAGCGGGTAAAAGTACAACTATCAAAATGATAACGGGGGTTATTGAGCCAACAGAGGGAACAGTAGAAATTTGTGGAATTAACATGGCAAAAGATCCTGTAAAGGCAAAGTCGTTTATCGGCTATGTTGCTGACGAACCACTGGTTATGGAGAAACTAAAGGGAATCGAGTATCTGAACTTCATCATGAATGTTTTTCAAGTTCCCAAAGAACTTAGGACACAAAGAATAGAAAGACTGTTAGAAGACTTCAAGTTATCGCACGCCATTATGGACCCAATAAACACGTATTCCCATGGGATGAAACAAAAGCTCAGTCTTATAGCCGCCCTTTCTCATAACCCGAAAGTCTGGGTTTTGGATGAACCCATAGTGGGATTGGATCCCGAATCGGCCTTTATTTTGAAAAAAATGATGAGAAACCATGCAAATTCTGGAAACACGGTTTTTTTCTCCACCCATGTTATGGAAATAGCCGAAAAGATTTGCGATAGGATAGGCATTATTCAAAAAGGGAAACTTGAATTCGTTGGAACTGTTGAAGAATTGAGAAAACTCAAGGGTTCAGGCACACTCGAGGAACTCTTTTTAGAGGTGACGAAAAGTGAGATTGAAAAGATGGATTTCTCTTACCTGGACAATAATTAATGCAAATTACGGTTTAAGTAACTTAAAAACTTCACTGAAAAAAGACAAAAAGAACATTCTTATTCTGGCACTCATGATTTATGCCTTTGGGGCGATTGGCTTTTCTTTTGTGTTTTTTTACAAGCCTTTACTGATTAGTAGTTATCAGCAACTTGCAACCCTCGGAATGGAAAAGTTATTTCTGGCCAATGCTTTTCTCAATGCTGGCATAATTGGGTTTATAGTGGGTCTTTTTCTGCTGATAAGTACCCTTTTCTTTTCAAAAGACATGAGGGTATTAATCACACTCCCAATAAGAGCTTCTGAAGTAATCACAGCGAAGTTAACCGTTGTCATACTCTTTCAGATGATTGTTTCATTGGCAATCTTATTACCTTCGCTTGTTTATTACGGCATCCAGAAAAATGCTGGAGTTTCATATTGGTTGTACTCGATGCTTCTATTTCTACTATCGCAAATTTTCCCGATGCTTCTTCAAACCATTATCATATTGCCGCTATCTCGAATAGTAAAATTCAGCCGCATGAAGGATTTCATGCTCTACATCCTTGGCATTGGGGCACTTGCAATGTCATTGATTGTTGTTTTTCTTGTCAACAAGTCTGCTATCAATGGTGGAAACAACGGCTTTAACCTTGTCAATATCTTTGCAAATCCCGATGTATTTATAAACAAGCTCGCATCAATATATCCGCCAGCATTTTTCGCCGTGAAAACTTTACTGAGCAATACTTTTTCTGGTCTCGCCTGGCTCGCTGGGTATTTGGGTTTACACGCTATTGCCTTTGTTACCACTATCTGGTTTGCAAAGAAATACTATTACGACACGTACAATAGCTTGCAGCAATTTTATGCCGGCAGAAGAAAGCTATCCACGGAGGAAATGAGCGGTCAACTAAATGTTGAAAAGAGTCTCTTTGCAACTCTTCATGCCAGGGAATGGAAATACTTTTTGAAAGTACCAGCCTTTGCTTTTAACGGGCTCTCAGGCACTTTTATATTGCCGATTATGGTGATTATGTTCCCTTTTATTTTCAAAGGAAATCAAGAAGCGAGCGGAAACATAGAGAACTTTTTTCAAGCGATTAAAGACCTTTATGTCCCAATTGGGATTCTTGGTGGCGTTCTTGCTGGTTCTATGAGCGGTTTGGCAGCTTCAGCTTTCAGCAGGGAAGGGAAGCTCCTGCAAGAATTAAAGGCTCTTCCGGTTAGCCCCGGTGATGTGCTAAAGGCGAAATTCGTTAACATAATGGAGATAAGCTTCATGGGAATTTTGCTGATGACCGCGGCTATACACTTACTACTTGGAGGTTCCCTGCTTCTTGATATTATAGTGGTTTTGCTTTCTGGAGTTGTCTCTGCATTTTTGAATTTACTTCAATTAGTCATAGATGCAACCAGGCCTTTGCTAAACTGGGATAACCCTCAGAGGGCGATAAAGCAGAACTTCAACGTTGCCATTGCAATTTTCATTGTTATCGGGTTTGTTGGTGGTTTCGGCTATCTTTCTTTTAAGCTGGTAGATGTGGTATCACCCTTTGTTATAGCAATGGTTTTGGCGCTTTGCGGCATTGTAGGGATTATATCTTTAATAAAACCCGCACTGAGAATGACCAGTGATTTATTGAAAAGAGATCTCTAAGGTTTCAGTTTTATTTAAAAGAATGATAAAATAAATCGATGATAATCAATAACAACTTCTTTATTTTGGTCAAGGGGGGGATTCTATGGACGTTTTCCTTTTTTTTAACAGGTATTTGTTGATACTCTCGTATATTTTATGGGCTGGAATCAATATAACACTTGGTTTTTTCCTTGTTCCATTGCTCAGAAAGAAAAATGTTCCGGAAGTAAAGGTGCTGGTGTTTAACATCCTCAGAGCTTTTAGAAAGATCACCTACGCATGTTGGGCTCTAATGCTTGGTACGGGATTTATAGAATACATCTATATTAGGCCAATTAGTAGTTTCGAAAGTATTTCACAATACTTAATGATTACAGGTTTCATCGTTTTTGTTTTCCATATAATCTGGTCGTTTTACCTGTTTGGAATTGCAAAGAGAAATGAATATAATCCTCTTTCAGTGACTGAAAGAGATGCAGGGTTGCTTGTTGGTGGGAGTTATTTTAACAATTTCCTCATATTCACTATGATTTTTATATACGCCATCGTGGAAATGCTATTTTATCTATAATCCATGAGCTTTTCCTCAAGTGATAGCAGCTCCTTCTGAAGTGATTCTTTCTTTTCGATCAAGTTGAGTAGTTTTTCTTCAGTACTCTCTATTTCTTTCTGCAAGTTCTGAAGCTTCTGGTAGTCAGTTGGATACAGAGAGAGCTCATTTTGCAGGTTCTCCAGTGATTTTTCGAGCTCCTTCTCTTGAAATTCCAGGCTTTTCAGTAAATCTGAAAGTTTTTTTCGTTGGTTACTCAATTTGCGCTTTTCTTTGAAGCTGTGTCGTTTCTCAACTGTATTTTTGGAGGTTGTAAAATTGGCTTTGAATTCATCGTAATTATTCAAATAGTCTTCGAGCTTGTTAAGGTGTTTCAATTTTCCGGATTGGATTACGACGTATTTTTCACAGATATTCCTCAAAAACTCCCTATCATGTGAAACCAATATGATCGCACCTTTATATAGCATGAGCACTTCTTCGAGATTCTGAATCGACCAGATATCAAGATTGTTCGTGGGTTCGTCCATGATCAGTACATTAGGTCTTTTCAAAATCATCTTTGCAAGAGCGAGCCGTGTTTTCTCTCCTCCACTTAAAGATTCAACCTTTCTAAAAACGCTTTCACCGGTAAAGCCAAAACGTCCAAGATATTTCCTGATCTCAAAGTCTGGCCAGTCACGCACCATTTCCCAGCATTCTTGTATGACTTCCTTTTCTGGTGAGAGCTCGCTTGACATCTGTGAAAGATACCCCCAGCTAACATTATGTCCCCATTTTACTGTACCTGAAAACGATGTTATTTCACCAGAAAGTATCTTAAGAAAAGTGGACTTTCCACTACCATTTGGTCCCACAATTCCCAACTTTTCACTACGTTGCAGTTCGAGATCTGCATGGTTGAAAACAGGCTTTTCAGTATATTTAAAATTCAAATTTTTAACTTCCAATACTATGTAACCCGTTCTGGAAGGTTCTGGAATCCTTAACTTTGTGGAATTTCCTTCTTCTCCCGGAATTGAGACCTCGTTCAGTTCTTCCTTGAGACGTTCTATTTGCCTTTCTTTACTTCTGGCTTGCTTTATAAACTTTTCGCCTCCCCAAAGTCTATATCTCTGAGCAACTGCCTGGAGCCTTTCTATCTCATTTGTCAACTTCTCCTGTCTTTTAAGAGAGCTTTTTACATACAGTTCTCTCTCGGCTTTATAATGCTCGTAACTGCCCGGAAAATCCCAAAGCATTCCACTATTTATCTCCCAGAACCTATTTCCCACGTTCCTTATGAGGTGTCTGTCATGTGATACAAGCAGTACCGCGCCACGGTAGGAATTTAGAAACGAAATGAGCCAGTCAACGGATTTAAGGTCAAGATGATTTGTAGGTTCATCGAGCATTAGCAAGTCATAATCAAGTAGCAGTAAGCGTCCCAATGCGATTCTCGTAATTTCCCCACCACTGAAGCTGCCGAGTTCTCTGTTCCAATCCTGTGGTGAAAACTCAAGCCCGGTTAATATGCTCCTGACTCGCCTGTCAAAACTGTAAAATTCTTCCGTCTCAGGTGTTACTCTGCTCTTCTCTTTCATATAGAAGTCAATGAGCACTTCTTTCATGTTTTCAATGCGTTCCTGAATTTGATAACCGATCTTCATTCCCGAGGCCCGGTGAACTTCACCATATGTTGGTTTCAATAATCCTGTGATGATTTTGAGCAGTGTGGATTTTCCGCTTCCGTTCTTGCCGATAAGAACTATTTTGTCTCTTCTATTTATTGCGGTCGATATATCTTCAAAGAGAAGCCCTTCGCCATAGTCGTGACCTATCCCACTTAAAGTTAAGAGCATAATCTACCTCCTTTAGAGCAGTAAATTAATTTAGCATTATATGGTATTGTAGAGTATAAAACGAAGTGTTATTCTGTATATGATTATGGACCCAGTGGTCCTCGACTGATTTAAGTATTCGGTGAATCCTTCACGGATAACCGATAGTAAAGCCTGTGTTACACAGCGCAGGACATCTTTTTGCACTATTTAGTACTATTTATCGGATGTCCTGGATGTATTACTTTTGATTTTAACATTGTTTTGAAAAGTCAAAAAGGAGCGGCATCAACCGCTCCTCTTGAGAACCCCTCTTTTCTTTGCCCACTGTTCCATAAGTTGAAAAAAGTAAATCCCAGCCGGCAAGAGGAAAAGACCGAGTATTAGCAAAGGCCATATTTGAGACCATAATTCACTAAATCCTTTGCCATCAAGGATTGCCGAACGCATTCCTTTTAAGGCATAGGTGGCTGGTGAGAATTTAGCCACGTTTTGCATCCATTGCGGTAACACAGTGATCTCATAATATACGCCCGAAAACATGAGCAATAACGCCTGGAAAATATGCACCACCTGTACCCCTTTCTCCGGTGATATAAGCGGTAAAATTGCCGCAACCATTCCTAAACCTATAAAGGAGAAACTTGCTACAGCCAATATCCCGGTTGCAGAAAGCACATTTGCCTTCGAAAGGTCTAAATCGAAGAAGGCAGACACCACCAATAAGATCAATCCTGCCCTCAAAATGCCGTAGAGAATGGCGAATCCACACACGCTGAGCAAATGCGTTGCCCGCTTAATTGGCGCCATAAAAGTGTACTCAATCGTTTCTTCCCAGCGTTCCCAGGCAACTGTTTCGGCTACTATTTCAAAAAGTATGGAAAGATAGCCCCAGAGAATGGAGCCCAAAAGCATGTAAAGAATTAAATAGCTCGTATCGAGTTCTGCTCCTGAAAATGCTTCTACGCCTTTTCCAATGAACCCCATGGTAATGGAGTTTGCTATGGTATAAACAAAAAAGACAAGTTCCCATTTCCAGTAGCGTTTTATAAGATTAAAATTTCGAACTATAAAAGCCCAGGAAGCTCTCATTTCCCGGACTACCCCTTGAGTGTTCATGCACTTTCAGCCTCCTCATATTCTGCTTCATCAAAGCTGACACCCGTGAATTCCATAAAAACGTCTTCGAATGTCGGATTTTTAATTTTGTGTGCAATCATTGCTTTTAACTTCTCTGTATGACCTTTCACGATTATCCTACCTTTGTGAATTATGGCCACGTAATCACAAAGCCTTTCTGCTTCTTCCATATCATGGGTAGTCAGCAGAATCGTCGCCCCCATCTTTTCTTTCATGTGTAAAATCAGTGATTGTACTTCACGCTTGGCTCTGGGATCAAGCCCCGTTGTAGGTTCATCCAGAAGCATTAACTTTGGTTCTGTCATAAAAGCGCGGGCGATGGCGACTTTTTGCTGCATGCCTCTGGAAAAATCTTCCAGTGGATCGTGAAGGCGTCCTTTATCAAGCCCTACTTTTTCAGATATGGCATAGATTTTCTTTAAAGCTTCCTTTTTTGAAATTCCATGGATGCCTGCTGCAAATAACAAATTTTCTATTGCAGAAAGCTTTCTGAAAAAGCTCGCTTCTACTGAAACGCGGTTGATAAGTCTTTGAACCTTTGAGGCTTTCTTTACTACGTCATAACCGAAAATTTCTATCTTTCCAGCATCGGGTATCAAAAGTGTTGATGCAATCCTGATAAAGGTTGATTTCCCCGAACCATTGGGCCCCAATAATCCATATATTTCGCCCTCTCTTATCTGAAGGTCTATTCCCTTCAATGCATGTATAGTCTTCTTGTTCTTTTTGAATACTTTCTTGATGTTTTCAGTGGTAAGCGCGTAACTCATGACACACCTCCCCCCGCTTTCATTAATCTTTTCAACAAATCCTGGTGTAATTTGCTGATCTTTTTATCCATCTCAACAGGTGATGCCTTGTCTGTCAAACGAAATCTATGTTTTTTACTCATATTAACCTCCCTCTTTCTCTTATAGAACCTATGTCAATTCCATTTCCATCATTTACCTTATCGGTGACTTTATTTTTCATGCCGTTGTACAGACATTTTCTTTTAAACATTTCAATACCTCCTTTCTCTAACGGGTTCAATTAAAATGATTCCTCCTGTTCATTCAGAAAACCTCCTTTCCACTGCCTTGTCGGACCGACAAACGCCCGACTCACAGCCCCTGTTCTCAACAATTACGACAACGTTGTTCCTACAAAGTCTCTGCCGCATAATGATCACCCCCTATGGCAGAATGTCAGCAATAAAAAAGGGTCGTAGCTTTCGCCACGACCCTTGCAACCCGGTATATCTATACTATACAGCTATATACCTCCACGGGCGGACAAAGGCGTGGCAAAGCAGAGCAACCCCAGATACAGGGGTAAATGCTACCATTCTGTTCCTAAAAATCATTGCCACACCTCCTCTTTATACATTTTCGAGAAATTATACCACAAATTGCCGCCAGTTCAAAGGACCAATGTTACGTATATATTGCGATAATTAATCAATTATCGTCCCGGAAATTATCTGGGATAAAAAATTCCATGGCATCAATACGGCGATATTTCATGTTTCGGGAACTACAATCTTCTCAATTCCTAAAAGCTCATCTAAGAGCTTTTTGTTCTCTTCGATCACTTTATCGGTGAAAGGATCTCCAGCAAAAATGAGTATCCGTCCCTTTTCATAAGTCCCTTCATAAACGCTTCCCGCTCCAACGAGTTCTCTGTAACCATCAAAAGTTATACCTGATATTTCTTCTACATCACTTGAAACAGGTTCCCCGAAGGTTACAGGCTGCTCAAGAACTTTCAAAAGGTCATTGTATGAATCCTTTATTTTCTGTGATATAGGTGCTCCATTCCCCAAAACAATTAATGTACCGCCATTCGCTACAAAATTCTTTATTATGGCTTGATGGGGCTTCTGGAGGATTTTCAGTTTTTCGAAGAAACCTTCTGTACCCGGCAGCGGAAGAATAAAGATATCCTTGTTGTTAAAATCTGCAGGCCTTAGCATTCTCTCTGCTTCCACAATTTTATGCCCAGCGTTATTGATAGTAGCTTTGAGAATTTCCCGGGAGTTCATGGAGAAATTGTCATGAGTTTTATCCAGCAGAATATTCAATGAAGAGCCAGCTCTGATAGTGAGACCAGATCTGAATGCCAGTTCTTCATCCAAATAAAAAAGCACTACATTGTCTTTCACTGATTGTACTGTGAAATTCAGCATTACCTCTTCAACCGAAAGAGGGCCCACTGAAAGTTCTTTACTAGCCAAAAGTTTCCCTTCGGTATTTTTTAGATAGACTGTGAAGCATTCACGAGAGTCGTTCAGATTTGACACGACGAATTTTGCCAGTACAGTTTCACCGGGTTTTACATTTGCAGGATAAATAGAAGGATTGTAGAGATATTTGTTGGAAGAGCTCTGAACCCATATTGGGGTTGTTACAATTTCCTGTCCATCGGCTTCAAGAATATACGCAAAGAAGAACTCGTAAGAGCTTTCCACGGGTATTTCTTCGCTGTATTCAAAAATATTTGAAGTCGCATCGAAAGATTTATAAATTCCATACTTAGAATAGATAACCACCTTTGCTATTGGATCGTCTTCCGTTTCTTTTACTTCCAAATGCAAATTCAAAGAATTTGCGTCGTAAACAATGGAGCCCAGAGGTTTACCGTTACCAGAAAATTTAACTATAACATCATTGTCCTCTGTGCCATAAGTTCGCCTTTTCATGAGGCTATTCAGAATGTCCTCCAATTTTAATGAGGGAGAATATACAGCCGTTCTGGAGTCGTTCGCAGCTCCCCAATTGGCTTTATGGTTATCCTGACCCACTGTTATTCCCAAATGCCAACCATTTGCAAGCGCCAATCTTACTGCATTGAACATTTCCGGCGATATGGTATCCC
>Ga0190346_1000387_pt1 | contig 12551 bp, 9 predicted proteins | sample 48721345_MG_FD_161680 | JGI IMG/M metagenome (GOLD analysis project Ga0190346, IMG submission 161680) | Hydrothermal vent microbial mat bacterial communities from Southern Trench, Guaymas Basin, Mexico - 4872-13-4-5_MG | ecosystem: Environmental > Aquatic > Marine > Hydrothermal vents > Microbial... | reverse complement strand
AGTGTATAATCCGTTTTCGATTCTCAATTTGTTTGCTGAACAGCAATTTGATAATTATTGGTTTGCCAGTGGCACCCCAACCTTTTTGATGCAGTTAATCAAACAGACTGCTTATGAGCCCACAGTGTTTGAAAACAAAAAAGTGTCAAAGATTGTTTTTGACAGTTACAATCTTGAAAACATAAATGTTTTCGCGCTGTTGTTCCAAACCGGATATCTGACTATCACCCAAATTGATAAAAAGGCGAGAACGCTTCAATATGTCTTGAACTATCCCAATTTTGAAGTGAAAGAAGCCTTTATTACCTATCTATTTGAAAGTTTTACTAAAAATAGATTAGAAGCCATACAACCGGCAGCGGAAGATTTGCGTACCTATTTAGAGGTAGAAAACTTAGAAGCCTTTATGAACCTCATCCGCGCCTTATTTGCCAAAATCCCGTATCCGCTGCACATTGAGCAAGAAGCCTATTACCATTCGCTATTTTATATGATATTGGTGTTGATGGGGGTTGAAATTGACTTAGAGGTGTTGACGGACAAAGGGCGCATTGATGGTGTGTTGGCTTTGGCAGATAAAATTTATATTATTGAGTTTAAATATGGCAAAGCAGGTACTAAAATGAGCAGCCTGACAAACCAAGCGATTCAACAAATCAAGGATAAAAACTATGGCGAACGCTTTTTGAATGAATCACGCCCGCGTCTTTTACTGGGTGTGGGGTTTGTAGAAAAAAAAATCGGCTATCAATTGGTGACGGGTTAGCTATAATACGCGCCTGGTGGGAGAGCCCCAACGGGGCGATATTAATATAGCCAGTGTATCTACCTGGTGGACGTTTGATATGAAAATTGAGTCTATCTCTATTCAACATTTTAAGTTATTTAACCACCTTGAAGTTTCCTTTAAGCACAAAACGCTCGAAGAAGTCAGTGACCAATTTCTTATCCTCGGTGATAATGGCACCGGAAAAACCACCCTGTTACAAGCCATTGCACTGCCCTTAGCACTGGCAACCAAACAAATTGAGCGTGTGACTCATTTTGATTGGCGCGGCTTTTTGCCAGAACGTTTCTTGAAGTGGGGAACCCCACGGCTTCAATTAGAAGTTTCCTTTGTGGATGAAGAAATTGAGGCCACTCGTGAAATCGCTAAACAATGGTACGAAGCCCAACCTGATGAATTTAAGTCAGCACATCCTTTTATTGAGCCAAGTGACAAACGTATGACTCAACTGAGCTTAACGAGTAATTACTTACAAATAGGCCAAAATACACCCGCAGAACGTTTTCAATTCCAAGGGCGTTACTATGGCCAAGAATTGTTATTTTGGTCAGAACCTTCGGTTCGTCCTCCCTTTTCAAAACTGCCCGGTATTTTCTGGTTTGATCAATATCGCAACCTCGTTTCAAATCCAGGGAAAAGTCATCAAAACATTCCAGAAGGTAATAAGGCACAATCTTTTTCTAAACAGAGCATTGATCGCTTACGGGAATCTTTGCTTGAGTGGAAAATGAAACAAGAGTCGAGCCTCCCTGATTCAACTGATAAGTTAACGACAATAGAAAATCATTACCAAAAAATATTTTCGGGACGTTCTTTTAGCGGATTAGAAATCATGCCCAGTTTTAAGTCACCGCCGGCAAAAAAACGTTTCTTTGTACTCAATGATGGAGAACATACTTACGATATTATCGAATATTATCGAAATGTCCGCCGGTGAACAATCTGTATTTTCCGTCTTGTATGAATTTGTCCGCCAAGAAATTGCTTACTCGGTGGTGTTGCTTGATGAAATTGATCTCAATCTTCACCCGCCCATTGCCCAATTTTTAGTGAGTCAACTGCCATCGCTAAGTACTACCTGTCAATTCATCCTGACAACTCACTCGGAGGCAGTCAATAACGTCATGAGTGAAAACGAAACTTGTCGTTTGCCCGGAGGTTCGCTATGCCTATAGTTGTTCTTTATTGCGAAGGGATTGATAAAAAAAGTATTGATGCCAATATTCTAAAAAAGAACTAAAGGCGAGCGCTTGCCGACGACGAACTGGCCCACTAAAGGCGAGCTTTCGCCGACGACAAACCGGCCCATCAAAGGCGAGCTATTATTTTTAGCATCATTCTCAACTACTGACATTCCTTGCGCCCGCTTGCCCACCCGACAAGGCTTAAAAAATCCGTTTACTCCTAAAAGAAGTTATACTTTCAGTATATATACTAAGCACTGCCATAAATTGAGCTTTTGTCATTTCGGCTAAAGGAGAAATCTGTTGCTACCCAATAAGATTTATCAAGATTTATCATTTCAAAGAAATGACAAAAAAAGCGCAAATTGTAAACTATAATATCCGGCCCTCAATTCGTTTATCCGCGTAATTAGTTGTACTAAGTAAGCGTAATTAGTTGTACTATACTAAGCACTGCCATAAATTGAGCTTTTGTCATTTCGGCTAAAGGAGAAATCTGTTGCTACCCAATAAGATTTCTCAAGATTTCTCATTTCAAAGAAATGACAAGCGCAAATTTGTAAAGTCTATACGGAACGTACTTCAAATCCGTGAAAATAACAACAGGCAAACTTTTTAGAAAATTAATAGCAAAATTAGAGACTTATCATTAATTGAATCATTTTTCAGTTTTCAGTTTTCATTTTTCATTCTTATTGGACGAGGTTGCAAACACCAAAGGCGAAAACCAACGGAAGTTGATATGCTTACCAAACTCACCATCAAAAACTTCAAAAAATTGGAATCTGTAGCACTTGAACTTGATCGCTCAGTCGTTTTTGTGGGGCCTAATAATTCTGGCAAAACTTCCGCCTTACAAGCCATCAGTTTGTGGGAATTAGGGCTGCGTAAATGGGCCGAACAGAGAAATAAACCAGCCGCTATGACTACAATCAACAGATACGATATCTATGCCGCGCCCGTACCTTCTGTGAGGCAGTTATGGAAAAATTTAGAGATAGAAAACAATGTCATAGAAATTTTCGCGGCTGGTTTTACGCAGGATAAAAGCTGGCGGGTTGGATTTGAATTTATTTATGCCAATCCTGAATCCATTAATTGTCGTCTCATGTCTGAAAGCGATACGCTTTTGGACATTTTTAAAAATGGACTGTTAGAGCAAGTTGGTTTTTTGCCACCCTTATCAGGATTGGCGGCTCAAGAAGATAAGCTACCCATCGGTTCAATACGGAGCAGAATTGGCGAAGGGCGTACTGCTGAAGTATTGCGTAATTTATGTTGGCTTGTCGCAGAGCAAAATCGGTGGCAAGAGTTGGCGCAATTAATTCAAGCGTTATTTAAAGTAGAAATTGATCCGCCTGAATTTAATGAACTGACTGGACAGCTTAGTGTCACCTATCGAGAAATAAACCAGAAAGAAAGCATGGATTTAGCCAATACGGGGCGCGGTTTTCAGCAAATATTATTTATCTTTTCTTATGTTTATTTTAATAAAAACACGATACTGTTAGTCGATGAACCAGATGCCCATTTAGAAATACTGCGGCAAAAAGAGATTTATAACCGTCTCAGTGCTTTGGTAAGAAGTCAACAATCACAACTCATTGTTGCAACCCATTCCGAGGCTATTTTAAATGAAGCCGTTTTTGCTAATAAAATCATCGCATTTTTGGGGACACCTCACATCGTCAACAGTCAAAAACAGATAGTCAAAGCATTAACGACGCTTGGATTTGATCAGTATTTGCTGGCTGCTCAGAAAAAACGGGTTATTTATTTAGAAGGTTCAACCGATTTTATGATGTTAAAGGCGTGGGCAAAGGTGTTAAAGCACCCGCTATTGCCCTATTTAACAGACAATCCTTTTGTCAAATATGTTGCTAACAATCCCATTGACGCACGTCATCATTTTTATGGTTTAAAAGAAGCTGTGCCTGATTTAAAAGGAGTTGCGCTCTATGATCGCCTAGATCGCAAACTGCAATCAACTGATTTACAAGAAATGATGTGGCAGCGGCGGGAAATTGAGAATTATTTGCCCATCCCTGCCGTGGTAGAAAGATATCTTGAAAGACAAGCTGGTGATCTTTCGCTTATCAGAGAATTGATGAGTGACTATATGCCACCGATTGCCAAAAAGAATCGAGAAGAAAGTTGGTGGTTTGACACCAAGATGAGCGATGATTTTTTAGATAAAATTTTTCGTCAGTATTTTCAGACACTTAAACAACCCGTGTCGCTGATGAGTAAAAGCAATTATTACGAGCTTGCTCTGTTAGCCAAGCCTGACGAATTGGATCGGGAAGTGACAGAAAAATTGGATGCGCTGTTTTTAGCTTTGCAATTTTAACCCCCAAAGGGGTTGAATGTGAATAGCCACAGGTGCAACCTGTGGAAAAGGTAAAGGGCACACCCCAAAGGGGTTGAATGTGAATAGCCACAGGTGCAACCTGTGGATTTTGGCATCAAACACACGCCAACCCCGAAGGGGTTGAATATAATTCGTTTATCCGCGTAATTCGTTGTACTACTAAGCGTAATTAGTTGTACTCATCATTAAATTCGTTTATCCGCGTAATTCGTTGTACTAAGCGTAATTAGTTGTACTACTAAGCGTAATTAGTTGTACTCACCATTAAATTCGTTTATCCGCGTAATTCGTTGTACTTATCATAAACAAGAAGATGAAAAATATGGAAACAAGAATTTCTGTTAATCAATTATTACCGGCACTACAAGCCTTACCGCGTACAGATAAGCTACATATTGTGCTGTTTTTAATCACACAACTGGCACAAGAAGAAGGCATAGATGTATTAAAGGTACAAGGCAATTATTTGGACTGGAAACTTTTTGAAGCATCTAGCGCAGCTAACACCCTATTAAATCTGTTAGCTGAAGACAAACCATCAGGAAACCAAACATGATTGATGCTGAACGATTTGCATATAGTCAAGTTTCTGACGATTTTGGCGCAACCAGTCTTTCTCCCTATTTGCCACTCACTTTAAGCTATAAAAATAATAACATAGTAACATCAGGATTATTAGATAGTGGTGCGAGTGTCAATGTCATGCCCTACCAAATCGGCATACAACTGGGAGCAAGATGGGAACAACAAACCACAAAAGTGCAATTAACGGGAAATTTAGCCAATTTACCGGCTTATGGACTGATTGTCACCGCGACAATAGCACCATTTTTACCCGTGCGCTTAGCTTTCGCTTGGACACAAGCGGAAAATGTACCCTTGATTTTAGGGCAAGTCAATTTTTTTCTAGAATTTGACGTGTGTTTTTTTCGATCACAAAACGTTTTTGAAGTACGCCCTAAAAGTACGCCCTAAAAATAGAACGCTTAGTGGTAGCGGATAGTGAAGGGTGTATCGGGTTTTGGGATGCCCCCATTATCAACTATTACTGACTCATTATGTGCTATAGTTTAAATTCGTTTATCCGCGCAATTCGTTGTACTAAGCGTAATTCGTTGTACTAAGCGTCATTAGTTGTACTCTGCAAAACGGCCCATTTGAGGCGGCTTACCACCAAACCGTCTCGCCGAAAGCACGGCCAAATGTTCAGGAGTTACAAGCAGATCACCTAGTTCAGCAACATAAGCTTCGGCGCGTTTTCTAACCATTCGACGCAAAAAGGCTGGCACACGCGCCATTCGCTGTTCTGCTTCTGGACTCCATTGAACTTGCAAGTCTGGCAATGGTTGAATAACAGGGCCTCCTTGCGGCCGATAGGCACACAATGAGTCAGCTTCCATCAAATCGCCGCCCGCGGCGAGAGGCCGAGCGCGGCAACCACCACACAGTTTCTGGTATTCGCAGACGCCACACTCTCCTTTCAACGTCGGCGCTCGCAAGGCCTGAAGTTCGGGAGAGTTGTCCCAGATGTCCAAAAAGGAACGCTCACGGATATTGCCCACTTCATTGGGAATATAGGGACAAGCGGTTACGCCGCCTTCTGGTGTAATACGACAATAATGGCTGCCGGCGATACAGCCATCTCCTTCGGAGCCGCTAATCCGATTAATGGGTGAATCTGGGTAACGCTGGTAAGCAATGCGTTTATAATGGGGCGCACACCGAGGCCGAATAATCATATCGATACTCTGTGCTTGCGCCTCAATCAAGTCGTGAAGCACTTGCTCATATCGTGCGGCGCTAATGTCTGACATAAATTGTCCACGCCCAGTGCAAACTAAGAAGAATACATTGAATACTCGTGCGCCGCATTTTCGAGCAAAATCAATCATCGCTGGCAACTCATCCGCATTATTTTCTGTCACCGAAAAGTGAATTTGAAACGATAAACCGTGCCGGCGGCAATTCTCAATTGCCGTCATGGTTTTAGCCCAAGCCTGGGGCGCATTACGAAAAGTATCGTGATAGGCGGGATCGAGGGAGTCTAAGCTAATGCCTACACCTAATACGCCAGCCTGTTGAAGTGATTGCACGCGCCGCTCGGTGAGTAAGACGCCGTTAGTGCCTACTACCATAGATAAGCCAAGTTGAGTACCATGAGCTATTAATTCTTCTAAATCGCGGCGCACTAGCGGTTCTCCGCCGGTGAGTACAACCATTGTTTCTGTGTTACGTTGGGCGATGTTATCTAATAATCCACAAACTTCGTTGGTAGTTAATTCGTTAGGGCTACCGTTTTGTAACGTTTCCGCGTCTAAGTAGCAATGTGTACAGGCGAGGTTGCAGCGGCGGGTAAGGTTTATGGCTAGTAAAAAAAGATCGTTCATTTTTTTTCAGTAATAACTACAAGGATTCGTTATAACTACAAGGATTCGTTATAACTACATGGATTCGTTATAATAAAGGATAGTAACTACAAGGATTCGTTATAATAAAGGATAGTAACTACAAGGATTCGTTATAATAAAGGATAGTAACTACAAGGATTCGCAAAGCTTCCCTTCGGTTCGTTGTTTATGAAAGAATAATAATTGATAGGAGAAAGGCCAAAACTTGTCAAAATAAAATCCGTATCGATTAACGAATCCTTGTAGTTAGCGGTAAATAAAATCCGTATCGATTAACGAAACGAAGTTCAGCGGAGCTAATCCTTGTAGTTAGCTGTAAATAAAATCCGTATCGATTAACGAATCCTTGTAGTTAGCTGTAAATAAAATCCGTATCGATTAACGAATCCTTGTAGTTTGCTGTAAGATTCTATGAATGAAACGCTTCAGTATTTTTCCAAATAGCAGTCGCCTTGTCAATAATAGTATTTGTAACGGTGTTTTCTCCTTGTTCCTTGGCACAAGATTCAACTTCTAAAATCACCATACCACGCACAAAGCCCGGAATCTGTTGAATTCTTTCCCAAGCGGCTTTTTCCCAATTTAGAGTAACGTTTTGTTTTTTTGAACAGTCGGCCCATTGTGCATATTTTTCTTCTACCAGTTCTGGTGTGATAGTCTTGACATCCTTGTGTTGTGCAAAATCCTCTATCCGTTGCCGTGTCATATCGCGCATAAAGCCTTCGGGTACTTTTTGCATACGTTCTTCGGCGGCCGAAGTCCAAGTGGTTGAATCGTTGTCTTTTTCATCTTGATCTGTCGGCGGATTCGGGTGCCTACCTTTCATGGCTTGTTCCATCGCTTTGCGAGCTAAGGCTAAACATTGTTCAACGACTTCTAGCGTGATTTCGGAAAGGCCTTGTTCACGGGCATAATTTTCGATACGTTCTTGGCTGCGATCTCGCATGAAACCTTTAGGCACACGCATGAGTCGAGCTAGGGCGGCCGCTTGCCAGTGTAACTCGTTAGTTCCTCCCTTTGAAAAGTTAGGGGGGCTTTTTGAAACGTCTGGCTTGGCGTCGGATGAGTCGGCCTCCAAAAAAACTGCAATATGTTGTTTTTCAACGATATTTGAATTTTCTTGTCGCGCCTTTTTCTCGGCCCGTTTACTGACATTGTGGCGCACGGATGGCTCATCAATGGTCAATAATAAGGCCTTTGCCTCATCTGTCCATGGCATCATTTCGTCCACCGCGGGCTTGCGCTTGAGTTCGCCAGCATCGTGGGCGGCGACGATTTCGCTCATAGCTTGCTTGGCATAACCCGGCATAAGTTGAGCGGTGGCTTCTTCCACCAGTCGTTCAGTAATAATGGTGTGGCCGTGTTCTTGTGCATAGCGCAGGATAGCCAGCCGTGCCATTTGACGCACAAACGATGGCACTCGTTCCATGCGCTTTTCGGCTTCTTCCGTCCAAGCGGTTGTTACGTTTGCGACTACGTCCAAGCGTGGTTGATATTGCCGCTGACTGAGTAAGACGGCACAATCGACATTGCGTAACAGGTTTTCGGCGTTGCCGCCGATGTCGAGTTCTGGATCAGCGTGGATGCCGAGTTTGCCAATAACCAGTAGAGATGGATTGATTTTGCGACAATATTTTTCGATAGCATCATACGGCTTACCGTCCAACAGGACGGTTTCTATTTTTGTATTGTACTCGGTGGCAACATTCTCGGCCACTTCGAGATGCCCTTGATAAATCTTAGCCAGTCCTGAGTCAATAATCTCTTCGTGCAATTGTTCTTGTTGTTTGAATTTGAAGACTTTTCCGGCTTCTTCTGAGAGAACGTTGGCAATGCGATTAAAGGCGACATAGTGATAATAAGGATCAAAGGCTGCCACGACTTTGACAGGTACTTGCCAATGGCTTGCCAGAGAAAGGGCCGTCAATAATCCACCATAAGATCGGCTAGAACCGTCCACCGCGACGAGGAGGGGGCCTTCTGCTAAACTGCGTTGTGGCTCTTTAATGATTAGGGTGTCGATAGCAGTTCGACGTACTACTCGCTCACAAACGGTTCCCAAACGGCTACCTGCTATCGCGCCTAAGCCTTTAGCGCCCATGATCAGCAATTCATAGTTGCCGCTATTGGCTTCATTCACCAATTGTCGGTAATTTTTGCCTTCCAAGGCGCAACGAGTAAAAGGAATAGAGGCCTGTTCACAGGCCTTTTCGACTTGATCGAGGTAAGAATCAGTGATAATAGAAAGGCCGCGAGTGATTAAATCGTCATGTACAATTCGTTGTCGTTCTAATTCCTGCTCTTGGCGAAATGGCTCTGGTAAACCGCCCTCCATTTGACGAAAACGGACATCGTGTAGTTTAGCAGCGTAGATATGTATTCCGGTGAGTTTGGTATTATAGAGAAGCGCCGCGGCAACGGCTTCGGTAATAGCGCGGTTAGAATGATCGGAAGAATCGGTGGCGAGTAGGATAGATTGGTAATTGGGTGAAAGTTCAACGTTTTCGTCAGTCGTTTGGGTGTTCATAGTTTATAACGTTTCGTAGTCCTTGTACATTGGAGTTCAAAGCCGTTGTTTCCGTCCAAAGCTGAAGCTTTAGACTCCAATTGTGCTAATGCTAGTGTAGTATCCAATAGCCTATAAGATAGGTAATTACGATCAAGTTAACCAGTCCGCCGAGAATGACAAAAATGTCGAAGCCGTTAAGGCGTTGCCACCGTTTGGACTGGTTTTCGGTAGAGATTTCCATCATTTTCGTTTCACAGAGTACGTTATACTTAATTAAGAAAAGCCCCAACGGGGCGATATTAATACAGAAAATTAAGAAAAGCCCCAACGGGGCGATATTAATACAGCCTGGGGCGACGCCCCAGGTAGAATTTCAATTAAGAAAAGCCCCAACGGGGCGATATTAATACAGCCTGGGGCGACGCCCTAGGTAGAATTTCAATTAAGAAAAGCCCCAACGGGGCGATATTAATACAGTAGAATTTTATAGCCCATTCAATCGAGATGCTCTCGTTGTCAGAAAACACCTACAAAAAGTATGGCTAATGAGGCGCAATTGGGGGCCATAACTCAATTTGAAACCATTCAAAACATTTTATGGCCCCTAAATCAGGTAGTATAAATAACCATATAAAATCTATGTCAATAACCGGGCCGCGTATCAGTATTCTGCCAAACTAAACTCCCGCGGCTGCTGCTAAACGTTAGTTTGGACGAGTCGTTGTTTGCGTGAGGCGATAAATCGCCTACTACAAACCCGTATTCTGCCAAACTAAACTCCGGCGGCTGCTAAACGTTAGTTTGGACGACTCGTTGTTTGCGTGAGGCGATAAATCGCCTACTACAAACCCGTATTCTGCCAAACTAAACTCCCGCGGCGGCTGCTAAACGTTAGTTTGGACGAGTCGTTGTTTGCGTGAGGCGATAAATCGCCTACTACAAACCAGTATTTTGCCAAACTAAACTCCCGCGGCGGCGGCCATTAGTTAGTTTGGACGACTCGTTGTTTGCGTGAGGCGATAAATCGCCTACTACAAACAACAACAAGGCTTCTGATATCAGGAGCCGATACGCGCTAGGAAAGGAACCCGACAACGACTACTTCTTCTTGTTTTTAAAATAAAAATTGACTCTTTTCGTTTTGCCAGCCTTGACTCTGACTGTTTTTGTTTTTGGCGCCTTCAGATATCCGTGCCACGCTTTCACCTTGTACTTGCCTTTGGGAATGTCCTTAATCTTGTAAGTGCCGTTTTCGGATACAACGGCGTAGTACGGGTTTTTAGCCACAAACACGAAGCTGTGCATGAAATCATGCTGATCGCATTCCACCTTCATGCCATGACTCTTCTTGCTTAGCTTGACTTTCTTAGTCACCGAACTGCCTTGTTCCGCCTGACTGACATTGATCTTCGTCTTCTTGGCTTTACCAATGATGGCGTAGGTGTGGATGTTATGGGCCACCGGATCCGAATTGGTGGCAGTGAGTTCTCCCTTGTTAGCCATCACCGTGAAAAACGGCAAGAACGCGCAACTTTTCTGGTCGATGGTGGTATTTTTATCGTCTTCGGGCCAGGCTTTGCCTTTTTTCACCGGCTTATACTTATACTTCTTTTTTACTTTCACTCTCACCTTGTCCAGATAAACCACGACATCGCTCAGTCTGAGTTTGCCTCTTCGGTATTTTTTGACCTTTACGTAATTCACCTCGCGGGTGCCCGCACCGCAGACATCGGTGTCTTTGGTGATGGTGTACGTCTTGTTGTGTTCATTGGCTTCTGCTTCTGAACCAACGAAGGTGACTTTACCTTTGATGGTGCCACCTTTGGTGACTTCCACCTCCTTATAAGCGGCCGCATCGAGGGGCAGTAACAGTGCCGATGCCATGAGTGAGCCTATCACGATGGAAAGTGGTTTTTTCATTACTTACTTCTCCTAAAGATTGACGATAAAATAGTGTCTTTGTACAAACTAAAGTTTGTACATTAAAATTTGTACTCCATTACAAAGGATGTGTAAAGACTTCTTCAAGCATTTCAATCACAAAGCTTCCAGGGGCGGTGCCCCTGGCTTTATTAATGTCGCCCCGTTGGGGCTTTCTTGGGGCGTTGCCCCAGGCTTTATTAATGTCGCTTTCCAGGGGCGGTGCCCCTGGCTTTATTAATGTCGCCCCGTTGGGGCTTTCCTGGGGCGTTGCCCCTGGCTTTATACGCAAGGCTAACTTTTGCATTATGTAACAATTCAACAAATTGTGCAAGAATGGCTTCCGTAGTCGCCCTCTTCTCCTTATACCTAATTTTTTAAATACTTTATTTTTATGGATTTTAAAGATTAGGCCCCACGTTGTGGAGCCATTAGAAATATCCGTTTCGGAACGAGTATCCGTTGTACTTTTGGGAATGCACCTGGTATCCAAAAAACTTGTGTCTAACGATGAGAGTCGCCCTTGGGGTGATTTCTGAAATGAGTGCCGTTAACGATTGGATTGCTTGGGTACGCACACTGGCTTCTTCGTCCGGTAAACTGGCAAACCGGGCGGGAATCGCTGCTGGGTTGTTTAGTGTACCCAAAGTTCGCGCACAAGCCAAACGCATTTCACGATCCCCAGTATTTATAAAGGTTATCAAATTCTCAAAGGCATCCGCTAATCCTTTAGTTTCAGGGGAGCGACGAGCGATTTGTCCCAAAGAGTCGGCCGCTTCCCGGCGTAATATCGGATCATCATCGTTGAGTGCCTCAATCAGTGCTTTGACGGCCTCCTCTCGGTCACATTTACCTAAAATACGTGCGCTCAAATGACGCACATCCGTCGCCACCTCCACCTTTTTCGGAACAAACAAACGCTCGCCCAGTTCGATATTGTCTTGAGCGATATCTATATATTCTTGTATTTCCGAGGATTTTTCTTCAGCACGATGGGACGCGGCCTCGGCCGGCTCGTTCATTAATAGGGCCGCTTCCATGTTGTCCATAGCGATGGCTTCAAGTGTGGACATGGCTGGGCGAGGTTTGGGTATATCGTCGTCCGTTGTGTTTTGTAGGCCCTCGGCCGCCAAGGACTCAGTGGATGGACTAGGTTGCGCGTCGTCGGGATAGATTTGAATTTCATTTGACGCGGTGGCGGCGTTAGCCGATTCATTTGTCACTGGCGAGGCGTTAGCCGATTCAGTTGCCACCCGCGAGGCGTTAGCCGAATCGGTTGCTACCTGCGAGGCGTTAGCCGATTCAACGGGCACAGTTGAGGCGTTAGCCGGTTCGACTTTGCCCTTTAAGGCCGCGATGATTATTTCTAGTG
>Ga0190346_1000386_pt1 | contig 12556 bp, 12 predicted proteins | sample 48721345_MG_FD_161680 | JGI IMG/M metagenome (GOLD analysis project Ga0190346, IMG submission 161680) | Hydrothermal vent microbial mat bacterial communities from Southern Trench, Guaymas Basin, Mexico - 4872-13-4-5_MG | ecosystem: Environmental > Aquatic > Marine > Hydrothermal vents >... | reverse complement strand
TGAGGAATATGGAGACAGGGCCATGGTTATCTTTGGTGACGGTTTGATAATATATCAGGACAAACTCCTGTGGATAGGCGGAGTAAGCGATTATTGTATAGGGATATTCATTGCTAGATTGGAAGACATTATGAAAGAATTAATATTTTGCAACCGCTGATAATGTTAATTTATATGGTGAATATTAACTACTCCATCTTTTGAACGATGGAGTAGTTAGGTGATTGAATGAATATAACTAAGAAGAGCGTTTTTTGAAAACGGTTTTCCAATAGTCAAGTATATATTCGTAAGCCCTTCGTTTTATCCTGAAATCATTCAGACGATTTCCGATCTCTTCAATCTGTTTTCTTATTTTTTCCTTTCCTTTGCCCTTTTCGAGGCTTTCTTTGTTCAAAAGAAGAGAAAGATCAACTTCAAGATAAGTTCTCTCTGTACAAAGAAGGTCAAACATAGTTTCATAATATTCCAATCCACCCTTTTCGTTGATCACTGACTTCAAATGTTTCAGATGATTAAGGAGAAAGTTTTTTCTGCTTTGTAAAAGTTCTATGTTTTTTGATTCTATGGGGTCAAATGTTTTTTCTCCCAAAGGAGGATTGAATTTAGGTGTGAGTATCCGGAATGATGATGAATAATGTTGCTCCTTAGATGGGGATATTTCAAACTTTAAAGTGACTATCTCATGAGGAGTGATTTTCACAGTATTTGAAAGTTCCATTGTGGGATTTTCCAGCAAATCTACTTTGAAGATCTTCCCCTTAACTTTTGGGAGCTTTAATGATATTGTTTCATCATAAGGGTTGAAAAAACGAATGACAATTCCATCAGTGCTTTCGGCGATTTTTGTTGCTGTTAACTTCAGATTCCCCAAATTCTCCCCTTCAAGATTCAACAAAGAGAACTCTTCATCGTTTTTACCATCATTTTCATTTATTTTTACGATCACAGGGGGATTATGAAAAATTTGGGTCCATTTTGTGAGATCAGAGCCTCGAATATCTCCCTTACCAACGTAAACCCCTATTTCATGCCTTACTTCTTTCAAACATTGTGCATCAGGGGTGTACATAGCAGGTCCGGCATCACCGATTCTCGTTTTCAAATTGCTCCGTGCTATCCATTCAACTGCTCTTAGAAGAGTCACAAATATGGTTCCACCTCTTACCTCATACTCCGACAATCCCTTTGCCATAACTCCGAATACCTTTGAATCATCTGTAATAGCGATGAAATCCTTCATGGGAAGCGAATATTCTTTTTCGCATTCTCTGGCACCTACCAGTAATCTACGAAGTTTTGAAGGAATTTCTGCGGTGTTATCAATAAGCTCAGGACGAACTACATATTCGAACGGCATTTCAGCAACGATTTTGCCATTCTGAAGCTCCACTGGAAATGCCATCTTCAACCTATGGTCACGAGCAGTATTTTTCACTGTTAGATGGAATTTTATCAATGGAGTTGTATCAAATAGTATTTCATATTGTATTGGCAGTCTTGTTTTTGTCTTTGAACGTTTTCCATCTTCCAGAGATTTTGGGAGATCCAATTGTGTTTCCACTCTAATTTTTGCCATCACAGGGGTTTCATATAAAAGGTAAGCGCTAACCGGGCTTTCTATAGTCGTAAAATTCTCCGAATGCTCTGCTGGAGAGTAATTATACTCATCCCCCGCATCAGCTTCATCATAAAAATAACCGATACCTTTATACCAATGTTGAGAAGATTTGTCATAGATATCAAGGGTCCCATTGGGATTAAGTAAAGCCCTGTAGTATTCATTTTCCCATAGAAATTCTTGTATGCTCTCTTCCTTTTGCGAAATGGGAAACACATTTTGCTTCTCTACAACTTTGTATCCTAATAAGGGAATCTCCGCAAGGTCAATAACACCTTCATCTGTTTCCAGTGGGATAGAAACATGGAAAGGATTTGTATTGAAAGCAACCAATGAATCTTTTGGGAACCTTCCACAAATACGTGAAAGCATGTCTTCAAGCATATCTTTAGAATGTTCAAATAGCTTCCAGTAGCTCTTCTCCATTTGCCTGTGAACTTGATCAATGCACACGCCGGATATATTGTCGTGAGCTTGATTGGCTATAAGTTCTTGCCAGAGTTTTTCAATCTCAGTTTGGGGATAGTAACCGGTTTGATGCCAAACAATGGCTCCAATAGGTTCAAGCAATCTTGTCAACGTATACTCACAAAGATAATTCCAAATTTTCAAGTAAACGCGTGTAGAAAGGGTTCCTGGAAAAACTGAGAGATATCTACCAGAAAGCATTTCCCCATGTAAAACTTGCAGTTCTGGATTAATTTTTTGTACCTCGTCCATATATCTTTCGGGACTTGATTGAAAAACACGATAATCTTCTGCCACGTTTCTCTTCAAAACACTAAGCGGGTCTTCAGGATAAGTATCAAGATCATAACCATTCATGAGAACAACGTTGGGAGTTGTCAAGAATTCCTTCATCTTCTCAACCTCGTTTTTAACTCTAAGTGGGGCTATCTCGGGAAATGCTGTTATTTGCATTAGGTTTCTATAACTGTTTAAGAAATAACTTGCTATTACCTTTGACCCATCAGGACTTTCCCATACGAATTCTGTGCTGACATCATCCTCTGGAAAATAAATGCCTCTCCAGACGAACACGGAATCGATGCCTGCTAACCTATGAATTTGAGGAGCTTGTCCAATTTGTCCAAAATTATCGAGCAACCAGCCAACCTTCATAAAATTACCAAAATCCCTGGCATGTTTGTAACCGAATAAAATATTGCGAACTATTGATTCAGGCCCAACAATTCGCCAATCTATTTGAGCCCAATACGGGCCAAAAAAAAGCCTCTTTTCTTTTCCATATTTTTCAAGAAGAGCGATTTTCTTTTCACGTTCATCATTGGGAAGCTGCTTAAGATAGTCATTTACCATCAGCATTTGACCATCGAGAACGAATTTATATTCCTTGTTTTCCTGTAACAGCAGAAAAAGCCTTTCAAAAAATGGCACCAACCATTTGTTTGTATAATCCTTTGTTAGGAACCATTCTCTATCCCAGTGTGTGTGAGAAATAATGTGAATCTGGATTTTTTCCGTCATCCTTTTATTGCTCCCCTCGTTAAGCTTTTTACGATGAATTTTTGAAGTATCAAAAAACCAATGACTACCGGAATAATACTTATTATACTTGCACTTGCAATAAGATGGGTTGTGATTGCTTCTTTTCCTGCCTGGTATTGGTACAATCCGAGTGATATTGGAAAATACCTTGAATCACTTAGCAAAACAAATGGAATTATAAACTGTCCCCAACTCTGTATAGCGGTAAAAATCGTTGCTGTCGCTATTCCCGGTAAAGAAAGCGGTAGGATAATCTTTCTAAGCGTTTGAAAACGTGAACAACCATCGATCATAGCTGCTTCTTCAATACTCAATGGTATGGTATCAAAATATCCTTTCATAAGCCATGTCACAAATGGCAACTGGATTGCAATGTATGCAATAATGACGCCTGTAAAGGTGTTCAATAGATGAAGCTTTTCGAAATAACCGTATATAGGTATAGCTATAATCAGTGGAGAAATCATCTGGAACACCAAAATGCTAATCATAATGGTTCCCTTTGCTCTGTGGCGTATTCTGGAGAGCACGTAAGATGCTGGTACGCTTAATACTAAGGTGCCCAAAATGGTAAGCAGAACAATAATAAGAGAATTCATCAGATATCTTCCTAAAAGACTTGTATGCAAAACCCTTATATAATTATCAAAAATAATTTTCGAAGGAAACAATTTTGGAGGATACTTGTACACCTCTCTTAAAGGGCGCAATGAAATCGAAAGTGTCCAAAGAACAGGAGAAATAAAGAACAATGAGATCAGTACATACACCAAATATATCAGGGTTTTCTCTAGAATTTTCTTTTTATTATGCATGGGAAATCTCACCTATCTTCATAGCTTTATAGTAGAATATGACGATTATTAGATTTATAAGCAGCAATACTACAGCAGATGCGGCTCCTGTTGAAAGTGACCATTGCCCAAAGACTTTATCATATATGTATAAAGATAAAACTTCAGTAGATCTGCCTGGCCCTCCACCTGTTAGAGCCATTATCATATCAAATGTATTGAAAGTATAAATGGTTATTAGTGCTAGATTTATAAAGTTCATCTGCTTCATTTGTGGAATCGTTATATACAACAGTCTTTTCCAGCTTGATGCGCCATCGATTTTAGCTGCTTCATATAATTCTGGTGGTATTTGTTTTAACCCACCATATTGTATGATCGTGCTAAATGCCGTTCCTCTCCAGATATTTGCAAGAATTACTGAAAATAAAGCCCATTTTGGGGATGAAAGAAACATTATTTTTTCTCCAATAAGAAGCTTTATATAATAATTCAAAATACCGTAGTTTGCTTCGCTAAGAAGCATTTTCCACACGATACCCACAGCTACTCCTGGTAGTACCCATGCGCTTAAAATTATGGTACGTACGATAACTGGACTTATGCGTAATCCTTTATTTTCTCCCCAAACTACTGCAAGAGCACTCAAAAATCCAAACAGTAGCTGAAAAAAAACACTGGCCAAAACAAAAACACCGGTTGTTTTTATAACATCAATAAAAGTTTTTGAGGAAAAGAGGGTTTTATATGAGTTAAAAGTAAAACCACCGATTTTCTCTCCGAAGAAGGAGGTATTGGAAAAGCTATATATAATGACATTGAAAATAGGAACAATATAAAACATCGCCAAAACGGCAACTGCCGGAAGTAGCCACAGCAATACCCACTTTTTTGATCTCGATTTTTCTCTCATTTTTATCACCTTTTGAAAGAATAAAATGAAGGCGGCAGGAAAAACGTATTCCGCCGCCTTTGGCAATTTACTTTATTTTTCGTACTCTTGCATAACATTATTCCATGCGGTTTCTAAAGCTTTTTCTGGTGATGCTATGCCACTGATAACACTTGATATCGCTATTTGGAGTTCGTTAGAAATTGTTGGATATATCTCAAATCCTGGCCTTGGTCTACCGCCTTTTTCCATTACAGCAAGGAATTTCTGCATCCAGGGATTTGTCGCGTAGAATGCATAATCTTCGTAAACGCTCCTTCTCGTTGGCATATATCCCGCTGTGCTACACCAACCGTACATGCCAGCTGATCCCACATAAACATCATTCAACATTCTCACAATTGCCGCTTTTTTGACTGGATCGGAAGTGAAAATTCCCCATGTCCATCCTCCAACACCGGTGGATGCTAAATTGCCCTTCTTTTGAGGAAGTAAAGCAATATCCCAGTTTTTCAATCCTTCTTCACCGAGAAGATCTTTTATTTGTGAAATTTGCCAGTTGCCCCCGATAAACATTGCCACGTTTTCTGCAGCAACATCCTGATTTATATCAGATTCGCCTTGATATGAAGTAACACGTTTGGGGGTAATGCCAGTCTCAACAGTTTCCTGCAGAAAATTCAAGAGGTTTAACATGTACTCATGATTTTTCCCCTTGTTGAAAACAGGTCGACCTTTCGAATCAACAAGTTGTCCTCCCTGTGCCCAAAACAATGGCATTAGACATATCATAGTGGCTTCGCCTTTTCCTGCAGGATACAGGAAAATATCCATATCTGGATGTTCTTTTTTCAAATTTTTTCCTAATGTCAAAACTTCATCCCACGTTTTTGGAGGATTTTTAATCAGGTCTTTCCTGTAATAAAGCACACGCACATCTGTCGTAAACCACAGTGCCTTTACATGTCCGCTCGAATCTTTAATGCCTTCCTCTACATAAGGGAGAAAATCATCAACTTCATCTTCTGTGAAGAATTCATCTAGAGGTTGAAGAACATCGTAAAACCTTGGTAGATAAAAAGAGTCAATTTGGGCAACATCAGGTGCTACATGACTTTTGGCTTGTGTAAGCAATTTTGCCATGGCTTGGCCTATGGAACCTGATAAAATCTGCAAGTTTACTTGCACATCAGGATTCTTTCTAACCCACCTTTCAAAAGCTTCTTCAAGATATTCTTGACGATTCTCATATGGATTTTGCAGAGAATAATGCGGTAACGCAAGCCATGTAATGGAAATTGGAGCATCATGGCTACCAATATGCGTTGAAGTTACCAAAGGGGCTGCACAAGCAAAAATTCCTATCAAAGTTATTATTCCTAACAAAAGTACTTGCTTTTTAAACATTTGCTACACCTCCCAAAATGAATTGAAAATTCAAAATTCTTTTTCAAAAATTTCTTTGCCTTTAACTCCCCCCCTTTTTTACACATTGTTTTTTTGTCTTACTCCTCTTTTTTTCTCACGTGTTTGGATGCTTTTTTTGCGTTATTATCTCTGAAAGTGCTCTTGTTGCAGCTCCGAGAGATATCGATATGTCATGAATTGAGGATGCTTTTAATTCAGGTAAAGGACGTCCTTCCAGGATCTTCTTAATTCTGGTATGAACATCTTTTACAAAACCAGAATGCACCTTCACGAAATCCCCGCCAATTATGATTAGTTCAGGATCCATCAAAAGCACAAGGTTCGAAACAGTAATTGCAGCGTAGTATGTCATTGTTTCCACAGCTTTAATAGCTGAAGTGTCCTTCCTTCTATAACCTTCGATAAGATCGGATATACCTAGACTTCTTTTTAGTAATACACTGTACAGCCATCCTTTTTCTCTTTTTCTGGCAGAATCTTCGGCAATATTTAAGGCGGAGATTTCACTACCAAATTCCTCAAGCATACACAGTTTTTCATTATCATCAGCTGCCGGGAAAACAAATCTCCCAACTTTTCCAGCAAGCTCGTGGGCTCCGCGATAAAGTTGTTCGTTAATAATTATTCCAGCACCTATTCCTTCCACTACCAATAAATATATGAACGAATTGTTGTGTCTTCCTTCGCCAAACCAATGTTCACCCAGAGCGGCAGCATTAACATCTCTCTCAACAAATGTTGGAATAGCAAAATCTTTTTCAACAAGTTCTTTAATCTTAATAGTTTCACTCCCTTTGAAGTGGGGAGCAGAATGTACAATACCTTTTTCAGTATCTACGGGTCCGGGGACACCGATACCTACGGCATCAATTGTTATTCCTTCCACCTGTGCCCAGGAAAGAAGATTCTTCAGGAGCTTTTTTGTATCCATAACATTTTCGTGAAGACTTCTTACCATAGTGAATGAAAGCTTCTCACTCTTCAACACTTTTCCACCAGCATTGTATACTCTGGCAACTATTTCCTTACGACCAAGGTCAACACCGATTAAATTAATGGCCTCTTCTCTAATTCTCAAGAGCACTTTTTTTCTGCCTATGCCCGTTCCTGCTTTATCTGTTTCTTCAACCAGTCCAATATTTATAAATTCTTTTACAATGTTTGATACAGCGGCTCTTGTCAATCCAGAAATAGTAGCAAGGTCACTCCTTGCAATTGGCTGATATCTCTGTAAAAGCGCATAAAGACGCCTTTTAGTTTGTAATGAAGCTTCCCGTGAGTTATACATGAACATTCTCCTTTATTAATTAAGTAATTTACTTAACTAATTATCATGCTATAAAAAATCATCCATCTATGTCAATCCCTATTCTTGTTGAATATAACTAATTAGCAGAGACTATTGATGATGGTAGCTTGAATTCTATTGATTCTGCATATTTTACGCAAAAAATTTCAGTTATTCAGGATAATCTGTCAGAATTGGTGAAGAGCTCCAGGATATTTAGACAATTTGTTTTCTTTCGTTTGAGTTGTTAACTCGAAATGCATAAAATGAGTGCTTCTTACTGATTTCTTAAAATCGTTGAAGAAGCTCAACCCCTGTTAATCTTTTCGTGTTAAGCTAATAAGAGCGAATAAATGGCAGGAGGGTTACTCATGAGGAAACTCGCAATTTTGATGCTTCTGTTGTTTCCTTTTGTAATCTTTGCAGGTGTGGAACTTTCGGAAACAACTATTTCTCTTATGGAAAAGGTTCAGGGAGATGTCAACCTGCCTTATGTGTATGGCTTAAACAATATTCCGATGCAATTGTATATAAACCATATAGTTCAAGACGATTTTTCCCTTGCCCTTTCCCAGCTTTACAAATATGCCGAAATTGAAGCGGCTGAATTCGAGAAGATGGGCTGGGGGTTCAGACCTTATAAAATAAATGTGAGTCATAAGGTAACTTACAACAAAGGCAAGTATCTCAGTTTTTATGTGGATTTTTACCAATATACTGGTGGGGCTCATGGAATGACCTTCAGGACTGCTTATACCTTCGATCTGTCACGGGGCAGAATTACTAACCTCTCGGAGCTCTTTGCGTGCCGCTACGATTTTAAAGAAGCAATAGTCAAAGAAATCAATAGACAATTAAAGGAAATCCTAAAAACCGAGCCGCAAAAATTCTTCATAAGTGAGATAAAAGATCTTTCCGGAACGGGATTTTACCTTGAAAATGACAATCTTGTGATTTATTATGGCCTATATGAAATTGCGCCATATGTGGAAGGTATCGTTGAATTCTCAGTTCCTTTTGAGCTTTTCGGTGATAAATTGTTGATATCTACAACTGAAGAGTGAAGGAGTGAAATAAATGAAGCAGGTAAGCATAAGTGTTATAGGTGCTGGCAATAGGGGCTATGAAGCTTATGGGAAACTATTGCATGGAAGAAAAGATGTGAAAGTCGTTGCCGTTGCAGAACCTGATGCAGTAAAAAGGGAAAGGTTTTCCGTTGAACATGGAGTGGCAAAAGAGAACCAATTCTCAACCTGGTGGGAACTTCTTTCAAAAGATAGGTTAAGCGATGGGCTCATAATCGCGACGCCAGATAAAATTCATGTTGAGCCTGCGATTGTGGCCGCCAGGAAAGGATATACGGTTCTTCTGGAAAAACCAATTGCTCAGGAACCCGAGGCGATTCTCAAAATGCTTCAAATTCCACAGGTCAGGGAACGTGTTACTATAGCCCATGTTTTGAGGTACACCCCTTTCTTCACCAGGGTGAAATCCCTGTTAGAGGAGGGAGCAATAGGAAACCTCATCGGGATTGAACATGTTGAAAGAATAGGCTTTTATCATTTTGCCCACAGTTACGTCCGGGGCAACTGGAGAAAAAAGAACGACTCTGGCCCAACCATACTCACGAAAAGCTGTCATGATGCAGACATATTGCACTGGCTTATCGGTGAGAAATGCGAAAAAGTCATATCCCTTGGAAAGCTCTATCATTTCAAATCCAAAAACAAGCCCAAAGAAGCAGCCGATAGATGCCTTGATTGCTCTTTAAAAGACTCCTGCCCATATTCGGCAACCCGCATATACCTAACGGAAAACACCGGCTGGCCCGTTTCAGTTATTACCACTGACCTTTCCACAGAAGGAAGGCTTAAAGCATTGAGAGAAGGGCCCTATGGCAGGTGTGTGTATGCGTCCGATAACGACGTGGTTGACCACCAGGTAACCATGTTCCATTTCAAAAATGGCGTGATTGCCAACTTCACCATGACAGCCTTCAGTGATGACATCACCAGGCATATCAGAATACGTGGCTCGCACGGTGAAATATTCGGGGATCTTGACAAGGGCTACATTGAGTTGAGTATATTTGGGAATACAAAAAAAGTGATTCCTGTGGAAGTGAAAGGCGGCCATAGTGGCGGTGACGAAGGGCTTATAGAAGAATTCGTAGCCCTGTTGAAGGGCGAAAAAGAAAGGCTCACCACGGCCTTTGAAGATTCGGTTCACAGCCACATGATGGCTTTTGCAGCTGAAAAATCCAGAGTAAAGGGCGGAGTGGTCGTCCCGGTAACCGAAGCACTTATCTAACTAAAGTTTTGCTGGATAAAATTCAAATCTTGTGCTTAAAAATGCTAAAGATAATTCTTTAAAAACTCTGAAGCGCAGTTTTTGATCAAAGTAGCTCCGGTACTGTTTTGGTGAACATGATCTACTGTTAGCAAGAATCCGTTTTCTTGCGAAAGCATATCCCAGCTTTTTCTTAAAAAGAAATGCTTGAACATCATCATAGCCGTAAAGCGCCAGGAAATTTCCCGCTCAGTCAATGGATTGGATTTCCTTTTTGAAAGATAGTCACGTTGACACTCATTGAGTCCAACATAGTGCAATTTCATTTCATGGGTTATCTTCTTTATTAATTCGGAGTATTCTATGCTTCTTTTAAAAAGGATATGCTCAGGATCTTCAGTGATCAAAGGCAACGACATAACACCTATATGTGCTCCGGTTTCGACTTTCAATCTTTTGAGAATCTGAGTAAGGTTTCTTGCATAACTCTCTTTTGAAGGTTTTTCAGGAAGTTTGTTTTTTCTCATATAAGCTTTCATGACCTTTTCCGAATAGGTAGCCCAAACATCATTTGTTCCTATGAGAAGAATTATGAAATCCGGGTTCATAACGATTATAGAATCAAGCCTTCTGAGAATATCATAGGAAAGATTTCCATTAATCCCGCTGTTAATGAAGTTTGCTTTTCCCATGAATTCATTTTTCAACATTTTGAAGTAACTAACACCCACATTGCCATAGGTAATACTATCACCAAGGCATACCACAGTATTCATCATATTGACTCTCCCTATCAAAGGCTTATATTTATTATATCCCTTGGTGGTATTGTTGACGCGAATCAGCATAAAAAGCTGGCAGATATTGTTGGCTGTTACTGAATTTTGAGACAGCCAGCATGTTATCACTCCCTAAAATTATTTCTCTTTTCTGTGTATTCATGATAGCATTCTAATGGTTCGAAAAAGAACCGTTGGAGATGATTTTATGTGGTTCGATAGAAAGCCAGAAAAGGAAGATAAGGGTAAGGAAAGGAAAGATTCCTGGCTAAGCTGGAATCCCAAAAAAGAAGATAAAGAAAAAACGCTCTTTAGAAAACTCTTTTTCTTTGATAACCTGTTCAATAAAAAGAAATAGACTAAAAATCAGCTTTCTTGAAAAGCCAGACAACTTCATCCTCGACTTTAAGAGCAAAGTGGGATTTTTCTTTTTTCATTTTTCTCCATTCATCGATGGTGTAAATTAATAAATCAACCGGAACGGGAATCGCGAAAAGTCCCCAGTTGATCCCTCTTTTTTCAAAGGGTGTATTTGTTTCTTTTATTATTGTAATAACATCAAGATCACTGCCAACACCATAGTTTCCGCGAGCGTATGAACCAAAATAACCAACTGCAAGGGTATTGCTGTCATTGAATAATTCATCACTCCAGTTTTTCAATGCTTCAATGATCTCTTTTTTGCTTGGCCATTTCATTACGGACGAATCCAATGATCTCACTGGCATAGAGAATAGCCTCCTCGCTTTGCTTCTTTCCGAAAAACTCAAATGGTGCTCCTTCAGGGTGCCCATTAGGATATCTTGCGGGAATGTAGAAGTTATCAAGTGCCCTTCCTTTATCTATAAGTTCCTCAGTGACCTCAACATTTTCAGGAAGCTCACGAAGCAGCCTGCTAACCATATGTCCCCAGGCTTCCTGGCCTAGAGATAGGTGCAATGCCTTGACGGCTTTTTCAGCGGCCTGCTGGGCTGCAAAACAAGCCCACTCGTACTTTCTGTTTTGTGCTGCTTCAGTTGCATGTTCAAGGTCTCTGTTAGCTTGCTTAAACCAATCCAGCGATCTATCGGCCATAAATATCACCTCTAAAAAATTATAACATTTGCCAAACTTGCCGCTTTAGAAAAATGTTTGGTTTTACTCAGCGTTTGTATTCATAAAATCTTATTTGATATACTAGCTTTATAGTTTGTCTTTATTGAATTTTTATCACGAAAGAAAGGATGGTTTTTGTATGTCAAACGAAATAAAAAGGGATTTTTGGGGTTATCTTGGTCGTTTTTCCCTCGTTCATGTTGTTACCTATTTAGTTGCTGGCTTGATATTCATGAATTTAATGGGTTATAGAGAGCAATTTAGTTCTTCAGAAGTATATTCTAATTTTCGTTCCTTAGATTCAGCCATCGTTCGTGCAGCCCCTTTGATACAAATTCTGCGTGGAGCGTTTTTAGCTCTGGTTCTTTTTCCTTTCTCCAATGTCATAATTAACAGTAAAAGAGGATGGCTAAAGCTTTTTGGAGTGCTATGGGGGTTGACACTAATCGGAGCAGTAGCGGCAACACCTGGGTCAATTGAAGGATTGATATATACCAAAACTGCGATAATAGACCATTTGCTGGGACTTCCCGAGGTTACCTTTCAAATGTTGCTTTTTTCCTGGTTGTTTTTCGTCTGGGAACGTAGAGCGAGAACAAAGGAAAGTAAATAAGGCATTCATACGTACTCGCAATAAAAGAACTATCAAACGCTGGCAGTTGAAAGACCGTTAATAAGAAAAGACTTTACTGGTCAGCACTTTCGGATTTTTGACGAAGACAATTCAATTCATTTCATCGCGCTTCTTCCTGAACCTTGGACGGTAAATCCGCCAATAATCGTGGCTTCTCAAGCGTTCGAAAATGCCCTCTTCTTCAAACTCTTCTAAATCCAAAATATCCATATCAAAATCTTCTGGAT
>Ga0190346_1000374_pt1 | contig 12784 bp, 9 predicted proteins | sample 48721345_MG_FD_161680 | JGI IMG/M metagenome (GOLD analysis project Ga0190346, IMG submission 161680) | Hydrothermal vent microbial mat bacterial communities from Southern Trench, Guaymas Basin, Mexico - 4872-13-4-5_MG | ecosystem: Environmental > Aquatic > Marine > Hydrothermal vents > Microbial... | reverse complement strand
ACCGTAGTCCCCCGGTCAAAGGCAAAGACTCCTTCTGAATTAGCCACCAGGAGGGTGGATTCTTCTGTTGTAAAGGCTCCCGCTGCCTCATATCCTCGTTTATTTACTTCTTTTATTAGTTGTTTTACTAATTGTGCTCGGTTTAAAGGGGTAAAGCTGGCCGTATCTTTAGAGTATTTGCTTTTTATTTTGTATGACTGGGGCTTTAATAATTGATAATGGTAATCTAATTTAGGGGTAATCTTGGTTACTTCAATTGCTTTTTCTATATTTTTTGATATGGTGGACTCATCAATGTTGTTCATACGCACCGTACCGATTTTATTTTCGTTTATTATCTTTACGGTTAAATTTAGATTAGTTTCAGCCACATTTTGGTGGATATAAGATTCTGCAAATCTGGTAAGCTCACTTCTCCCTCCCGAGGCAATTATTTCAAAATCATAATTTTTAAGAATATTTTTAACCTTATTGACAAGTTCTTTCCCTGAATTTATATCATTCATTTGGAAGCACCTACCTTTACCTTTCTGAATCTCGCAGGGGATGTGCCGTGTGCCACATGCATCGCTTGACCCGGCTGTCCTTTGCCACAATTCGGTACTCCCCAGATATGCCAATATTTTTCAGAGCTTATCCCATCACAGGATTTCCAAAATTCCGGAGTTATACCTTGATAGACTGCGTTTTTATAAATTTTTCCTAATTTCCCATTTTTTATCTCCCGGGCAATTTCAGTACCAAATTGGAAGTTTATCCTTTTATCATCTATACTCCAGCTCTTATTATAATCTAAATATAAACCTTCCTTTATATCTCCTATAAGCTCATCCAATTCCAAATTCCCCGGAAGTAAATTGATATTGGTCATCCTAACCAGAGGAATTCTGTTCCAATTTTCCGCCCGGCCGGCACCATTGCTCGGTAGTCCCAATTTAAAAGCATCTTCTCTGGACATTAAATACCCCACAAATTTTCCTTTATTTACCAGAAAACTTTTGGAGGCAGGGACCCCTTCATCATCATAACCGAAAGTTCCTAGTCCTCCCGGAACGGTTGCATCAGCTACGATAATCACTTCCGGGCTTCCGTAGGTAAAGTTATTTAATTTATCCAGGGTTAAAAAACTCCCTCCGGCATAGCTAATCTCTTTTCCCAATACCCTATCTAATTCTACCGGATGCCCGCAGGATTCATGGACCTGAAGCGCAAGTTGAGACCCTCCCAAAACAATATCGGTTATCCCGGTAGGGGCAGGAGGGGCAGCTAATAACTGATTAGCCTCCTCAGCTATTCTTCCAGCGTTTTCTAATAAATTCATCTCTTCGATAAATTCATATCCTCGCGTTGCGTAGTCTCCTCCAAAACTGGAAGGATAAGAGCGTTTTTGAAAATCACCTTCCCCGATAGCATAAGCGGCAATTCCACCACCTGATTCAAATATAGTCTGCTCGATTACAGAACCTTCGGTAGATACAAATATTTTATAAGTCTTGTAAAAACTGAATGAACCTTCGCTTTTCTTTACTTTGTCTTTTAGCATCATCCTGGTAGCTTTTACCAAAAGGTCTATCTTTTCTGCAGGGCTAACCTGGAAGGGATTTTTATTTATCGGAGTAATGTAAGTGTCGATATGTCTATCTTCGTGAGCAAGCCTAACATCCTCTTTTTTGGTAAGGGCAGAGGCTCGGGCAATATCCAAAGCCTTAGCAGCTGTTTCCTGTAAAGATGCTTTGTCCAAATTATTAGAAGCAGCAAAACCCCAGGCACCATCTGTTAATACTCGTATCCCTATCCCTCTATCAGTTGAGACATTATAAGAAGAGAGTATACCATTTTCTACATCGATGTTCTCCTTTTCAGTTTGGACAAATCTCAAATCAGCATAGCTTACTTTTGGTTCTAACCAATCTAAAATATTTTTTAATTTATCTTTCATCTCATAAATAACTCCTTCCTCTATTAATTTTACCATCGGTTAGTATATTTAATCAAACGGATAATGACAGGCAACTTGATGCCCTGGTTTCACTTCTTTTAAAATAGGTTCTTCTTCCTGACACCGGGGTTTAGCATAAAGGCATCGGGGATGGAATCTACAACCCGGAGGAATATCCGCCGCTGAAGGTATCTCCCCTTTAATGGGGATCTCTTTAATAGTATTAGATTTCCCGGAAACAGGTTCACAAACAGCCGCAATTAAAGCTTTAGTATAAGGATGAAGTGCATTATCGATAACTTCATCCGCACTAGCCAATTCTACAATCTTTCCTAAGTACATAACCGCGATTCGGTCGGTAAAATAGCGAGCGGTAGAAAGATCATGAGTGATATATAAATAGGTTAAACCTAATTCTCTTTGCACCGTCTTCATCATATGAAGTATTTCTGCCCTTGTAGACAGATCGATCATAGAAACCGGCTCATCAGCCACAATCATACTCGGGGACAAGACCAGAGTTCGGGCAGTAGCTACCCTTTGACGTTGTCCCCCGCTTAACATATGAGGAAAACGTCCCATAAATTCCTCAGGAGGAATAAGCCTCACTTCCTCAAGGGAGCGACGAACAATCTTTTCCCGTTCTGCTCTGGTTTCACCCACCTGATGGATAATCAATGGTTCTTCAAGGACATCCTGGGCTCGAAATCTCGGATTCATAGAGGCATAAGGGTCCTGGAAGACCATCTGAACATTCCTGCGGTATTCTTTAAGTTTATTAGCTTCAAGATGGGTTACATCTTTCCCTTTAAACATTATCTTTCCATCGGTGGGTTCTAAAAGCTTCATTAGTAATTTTCCGGTAGTGGTCTTCCCACATCCTGATTCCCCTACCAATCCGAAAATTTCTCCTTGATTTATATCAAAAGTAATTCCGTCAACAGCCTTCACCCAGATTTGTTCCCCCTTTAAGAGCTGGGCAATAGTTCTTCTTACCGGAAACCACTCTTTAAGATTTTCAATTTTCAGGATAGGTTCACTCATGATGATTCCTCCAACAAGCTATCCAGTGTTCGGGCTCTACTTTAATTAAAGGAGGTTCATCTTTTTTACATCTTTCCATTACCTCTGAACAACGTGGATGAAATCTGCACCCCGAAGGAGGATCAACCAGATCAGGAGGGGTACCGGGTATAAAAGAAAGTTCCTCTACTTTCTCGTGAAGTCGGGGAGTAGCTTTAAGTAGCTTTTTGGTATAAGGGTGAATTGGCCCTCCTTTACCGTAGATCTGCTCATTTGTTCCAATTTCTGCCAACTTACCGGCATACATTACTAATAGGCGGTCGGCAACTTCTGCTTCCGTAGCCAGGTCATGGGTAATAAAGATCACCGATAAACCTAATTTTTTCTTTAATCTCTTTATAAGGTTTATAATTTGTGCCTGAACTACCACGTCTAATGCAGTGGTAGGTTCATCACAGATAACAATTTTTGGTTCTAAGAAGAGAGCAGTAGCAATAACTACCCGCTGTTTCATTCCTCCGGACAGTTCATGAGGATATCTGCGAATTATCTCCTCGGGAAGGCCTACTAAATTCAAATAATTTATTATTATATTTTTTGCTTTGAAATACTCCATCTGCTTGTGTTCTTGAATAGTTTCCATCATCTGTTTTTCAATAGTATACACCGGGGTAAGACAATTCATCGCCCCTTGAAATACCATAGAAGCCTTTCCCCATCTAACTTTTTTTCTCATTTCATCCTCAGATAGTGGCACAATATCTTTCCCGCCTATCAAAATCCTGCCACCGGTAATTTCCCCGGGCGTTGGCACCATTTTCATCAACCCTAAGACGGTAGTTGTTTTACCACATCCTGATTCTCCTACCAGACCAAGGGTTTCTCCTTTTTTTAAAGTAAATGAAATATCATCAACCGCATAGACTGTCCCTTTACGGGTAAAAAAATTAATCTTTAAGTTTTCTACTTTTAGAACATTATCTGTATCTGTCATTTCACCTCGTCCTTAATTTCGGATGTAAAATTTTATCCATAGCAAAACCGATAAATGCAAAGGTCATGCCCATCAGGGCTATAAAAAGACCGGGAGGGATAACCCACCACCATAGACCATTTATTACTGCTCCTCCGGTTAGAGCATCATGGAGTATCTGCCCCCAGGTTACAATGGTCGAATCACCTAACCCCAACAGACTGATAGAAGCTTCATACACAATAGCACTGGGTACATAAAGGGCCATTGAGGCAAAGGAATAAGGGATAAGTAAAGGTATCATATGTTTAAATATTATTCTGCTGCTGGAAGCCCCGAAGGCACGGGCGGCTTCAATATAGGTTTCCTCTTTAATTTGCAACCCCATACTTCTAACCGTCTTTACCGGTCCTACCCAGAAAAAGCAACTCATCATGAGAATCATTATCCAGATATTGGGCTTAAAGATGGCGCTCATCACTATTAAAACCGGAAGCAAAGGAACACCTATAAAAAGTTCAAAGATTCTTTGCATTAAAGAATCTTTCCATCCGCCCAGATAAGCACTTATTACTCCATAGATTACGCCGATAGAGACCGCAGTAAAAGCAGTTAATAGCCCGATAAGCAGTGCCCATTTTACCCCGGCCACAACCCCGCTCCAGATATCTCTCTTGGAACTGTCTGTCCCTAACCAACCCGATACGCCCCCGGAAAACGTAAAATAGATATCTTCTACTGCATCATTCTCGGCAGGTAAGATAATTTCAATTATTAATTTATAGACCCCTTTAAGAGGAGCAGGATGAACTAAAATCCCTTCTTTTGCTTCAGAAAATAAAATGCTGGTCGGCTTAACCATTTCTCGTTCAATTCTGTTACTTTCCGGCTTTTCATATTTAACACCAAAGTTGTAAGATTCGATCCTTGAATCCTTGCCGATCGATACCCTGACATCCTTCCCATCACTCTTAGATATCGGCCTCCTAACCAGTTCAACAATCTGGCCATCAGGTCTTTCTATACTTAACATAATAACCGGTGACCCCTTAGCATAACCATGGAATATAACATCAAGAGGTGGAAGGTCATAAGGGTATTCATACTCAAAAACCGCTCTGGCTAATTTTATCTTTCCCATTTTCTCTTCTGAAAAATCATGCTCTTTTAGAATTAAAGAAGGTGCTCTTTTAGTAGAAGAAAACCAGTTAACCCATACCGGTGGGGCGCTGACAGGATTGTCTTCCCAATAGGTAATATCTCTCCAACGGCTGCTCGCTTCAGGGAAAGGTACGATATAAGGATTTATAAAAACAGTAAGAATAAATATAAATAATAAAATTAAGCCAAATAAACCAAATCTAACCCTCTTAAATTCATCCCAAAAATCCCGGAAACCTGCTTTAATATCAATCCACTTCATTACTGCTTTCCCCCTACTTTAATCCGAGGGTCAAGAAATCCGTAGATAAGGTCCAGAATAACCAATCCTCCTATATATAAAGCTGTGGTAACAAAAAGATTACCCATTAAAACCGGTATATCATTCTGTTCAATGGAAATCCAGTATAGATTCCCTAAACCGGGCCAGCTGAAAATTCCTTCAAAAATTATATTACCTCCTACTGAGGCAAGAAGGGAAAGAAGGGCCATAGTTACTATGGGTGGAGCTGCCGTCCGCATGGCATGACCATAGAGCACTTTTCGCTCCGGGATTCCTCTGGTTCGAGCAGCCATTATATAATCTTCTTGTAATATACCTAATACAATATTTCGAATAAGAAAAGCACTACCCCAAAACCCTATAAGCACCAGGGTTAATACTGGCAGAGCCATATGACGAAGAAGGTCGGTATAATAGGCAAAGCCGGTTGGAGGAGGGATAGAATGTAAGCCCCCCGAAGGAAATATCCCAATAGTATAAGCAAAAAACATAATTACCAGCATGCCCAGCCACCAGGAGGGCATACCATAGACAACCATAGTACCTATTGAGGTAGTCTTATCCATTAATCCTCCCGCTTTTTGCGCCTTTTTAAGCCCTAACCACAATCCCAGGATAATATTAATAAATATAGCGGTAGTAAAAAGCAGGACAGTTCGGGGCAAACATTCAGCGATAATTGTCCAGACATCTGCCTCCCCGGAAGAAGACCTCATTATAGTAGCTTTACCAAAATCAAGAGAAAGAACATTAATCGCTCTCCAGACAATCCGACTCCAGATGGGTTTATCCAAGTGATAAAGATGTTGTTTAAATTCTCTTCTTTCAGCTATATATCGGATAAGTTCTTCCGGAGTCATCCGGGTATCAAGCTTTAAAGTCTCTCCGCGAATCTCTTCTTCAATCTGTGACCTTAAAGTACTCTCCATAGTAGTATTAAAGAGTGCGGAAAAGATGAAGATAAGTACGACGAAGATAGCAAAACCATAGATAATTCTTCTAATACAGTATTTCCAATACATTATATGCTGTTTCTCCTAATTTATTAGTCGTTAGTATATCGTATCGCGTATTGCGTATCTGCGTATCGAGTATCGCGTTCATATTTATTTAGACAAACTTCTTTGTATATTTATTAATACGGATTTTTTAAGTCAAACGCATATGAAATTAAAATTAAAAACTTTTTAAAATAAACTGTTATTTTTAATGTGTAATGGTCGGATTTATCCGACCCGTGTATTCTGGAATTTCTTTACGGGCTCGATGAATCGAGCCTCTACGCACTATACTTTGATACTTTTATTTAAATTTTAAAAGGGCAGTGTCCCCTACTGAATAGTATCCCATCCATAGAGGACACTGCGAAGTTAAGTTTTAATATATCACTGTTGAACTGGCGACTGAGGCCGGTACCGCCCCTTCTATTGAGGCATTTATCAAGATGGTATATGAACCTTCTTCCAAATCCTTAATTGCCTCTGCGGGTATAATTGCCTCAAATGAACCGGCACCTAAAAATTCAGCCTTGTAAGATAATTCTTCGGTAGGTGTTATCAACATAACCGAGACTTCTCCTCCCTCGGCTATCTTGGCGGTTCCGTCCGGATATAATACTTCAGATACTTGGACTTTTACGGGTATACCTTCTTTTTTAGAAAGACGTAAATACATAGAAGGTATATCAACACTATCTATACGTACTGTGGTGGTGGCGAAAACACTGGGCCAGTGGTCAGGAGTAAAGGGATATTCCGGATCTCGGAAGGCAGTTAACTCTATATAGTTAGTTTTAGGGTCATATTTCTCCAGATAGAAAGCACCGTTACTAATAAAAGCATGACCTTTTTCATCGATCCACTTGATGGCTGCCTCATATCCGGCAATCGCTTCCTCAACTGTAACATAATCTTTTAAAGATACCGGCAGATGTTTATTGTCTTTCAGTTCTACCAGCTTTGCTCTAATATCTGCTACACAAGATGGCCTTAACAAATCTACCTGTTCTACCCCATCACCGGGAGTAAAGCTATACACAGTGCCTGATTCACTTCCTACTGCTACTAATTCTGCTAATGCCTCAAAAATTTCCCAGGGTAGTACCATATACCTTCCGGATAGGTAAGCCTGAGGTGCTCCGTTGGCAGCAACTCTTTCTTTAGATGGCGGGAAATTGTAATCAAAATAGTTGGTAATTGTACCATCGGGGTTCAATAACATTCCCTTTCCGATTTCCTGATCAGGCCTATGGTAATCTTCATATGCTGCATCGTAATATTTATCGTCTTCTCCATCCTTATTTATCCATTCGGTTACAAATGCTTCGGCGTAAAGAAGATTCGCAATATTCATTGGCCGGCCATGATGGAAATTACCAAAGAGGAAGCTGTAAGTGCCTTTACTCATTGACTTTATTCCCGAACCCACTTTATACCATTCTTTTTTGGCAGAATCGTATTTTATCGCATCCGGTGAAACCGGAATCTTACCTACAACTTCTCCCGCTTCATCTCGCTCTACTTCTGTATTAACATCAGAGGGGATAGCTCTCCAAGGAGTTGCAATAGCACTGGCCGGGCTTTCAAACGAACCTCTTTCAGACATAGGTTGGGCTATAACCAGACTATAAACATCATTGAAACCTTCTGTTCCGATGGGGTCCCAGGCAGACATAAACAAAGCGCCTTTAGCAGAAAATTCAGTAACTCTTAATTCTTTATTCTTGGTATCAGCCGTAATTAGAGACCATTCATTTAGACCGTCACCCAGACCGTAACACATTCTTCTGTTAAAGGAGTCTTTATGGGTAGCATAGTAATCCATCTGGTAAGCTACATAGATTCTGCAGGCATCTTTTAAGGCCAAATCTAAAGCCTTTAATACGGTTTCCCAGTATTCTTCTTCGGTCAGGAAATTCCCGGTATAGGCCTTCTCGGTTAAACGGTCAATCTCCTCATTCTCGTAATGCCACTTATTATCCGGTCCTCCGGCCATATAACCATACCAGGGGGCATACATCTGACAGACAATATGTTCCCAGAATGCTCTGGTCGCTCCGGCTCCCCATCCCTCGGTATAGATATTCCACTTATAATCTGCCGGGTCGGAATAATATGAGGTTTCAATACATTTAACCCTATCCCAAAGGCAGCGTTCAACTTTAATTCCCGCTTTTTCAATCTGGGAAGCTATATACTGTCCCTCTTTCAACCTTCCCTGAGGGTCATCAACCCTGATCAGAAAATTGATAGTTACCGGTTCACCGTCAAAGGTCCACCATTCTCCTTGTTTTACCAATCTTCCCTGCAGTTCTGGCAGAGCCGCTGCTTCCTGTAAAGCCTCGGTTATATCTTCTATGGCTTTCTTTTCATTCCCCTCCGGGGTGAATCCCAGTCGATTGGCTACTAAGTTATATTTATAAGTACCTGGTTGACCCGGGGTAGCCATGGTAAACATAGGACCACCGGCACCACCTAAAATCTCGTCAACGAGATATTTCCGGTCAATGAGGTAATTCATAGCAAATCTTACTTCCCTGATAGCGAAGGGATTGAAAAATTCCTTATCTTCTACTTTAACGATGTAAGGAGCTGCATTGGGTACGGGGTTAAAGTTAAGTGACCAGGAACCCGAAGGTACTGCATATATGTCCAGTTTATCTCTGGTGGCCTGATCTAGACCCATAATTGTCGGACCGCTAACTCCCCAGAAGAAGATATCAGTTAAGCCTTCTGCTGTATCTTTTAAACCAATTTCTTCTTTCATTCTGACATTGAAGTAAACCTTATCTACAATAGGACCCTTTACCTCTGCTAATACTGAAGTAGTCAGACTGACTAAAATTATTAAACTCAACAGACATAAAATAACTGTTTTTCTTGACATTTTAACTCTTTTTTCCTCCTTTATTTTAGATATTAAAAAACAAACGGAAAATTTCTTTTTCTCTCTTTTATCACCTCCTCAATACCAATAAGATTATTACTCCGGGATGCTCTTCAGTTCAAAGTTTTCTCGGTAAAAATATATAAAATTATTTTTTATCCGGCAATATTAATAATACTTCAACTATATTAAAAAATCCTTCTTTTTTACAAATATTTTTTTTGAAAATGACAGGGGACGTTCCTCTGTCATTTTTTAAGAATCCCCCAGGACTGCGATAGCCGCACCCCCGATACCAATATGTACACTTAAAGCTGGGGATGCTTCGGAAATCATAACTTTTGAAGAATTAAAGACATTGCGGATTTTGTAACCATACCATTGAGCCAACTCCGGTGCAGATATGTGAGTAATGCCAAAACGAGGATTTTTAACGCTTTTAGCAAATTTAATCGCCAAATCTAAAGTTTTATGCACTACTCTTTTTTGCCCAATCACTTTAGCTGCTTCCACAATATTGCCATCAGAATTTACAGTCAAAATGGGCTTCATGTTAAGAAGTGTACCTAAAAGTCCTTTGGTTTTATTTAGGCGCCCACTACGCATCAGATATTTTAAGGTAGGTATACTGATAAAGATTTTAACATTATCAGCAGCAATTTTTAGTCGGTTGATAATTTCTTCGAGCTTACATTTTCCTTGAATTAATTCAGCTACCTCAGCAACTAGCAATCCTAAAGCAACTGAACTTGTTTTGCTATCGACAATATGAATTTTATTACTGTACTCCCTATCCTTACAACCCATACGCGCGCCCTGAATCGTTCCACTTAATTTTTCCGAAATATGTAAAGAGATTATAGATTCGTATTTTGAGGCAATTTTATTATAAATTTCCGTAAAGAAAGCTGGAGGGGGTTGAGAGGTAGATATTTTTTGATTAGAGGTCTGTAAAAGATAACAAAAATCTTTTGGCTTAATCTCTATTTGATCTAAATAACTCTTTTCTCCCACTTGAATTACTATAGGCACAACCTTAATATTATACTTTTTAATTATCTCTGGCGGTAAATCACAGGTTGAATCAGTAACCAACCCGATACTTTTTATTTGAGTGTCAAGTTTAATCTTAGTATGCTGTTTGTGCATATCATCAACTTTAGTTTTCACTATAGTTCCGAATTCAGACAATTCAGCAAAAACATCTTCCGGTTTATCAGTGTGAATATGAACATGGGCTTTGTTTTTAGAACCGGCAATAATTAAGGAGTCCCCTAAAAAAGAAAGTCTTTGTTTAATTGTCTTCAGGTCTACGCCGATGCCTTCAAGTAAGCATTCAGTACAGAACTGAAAATTAATTTCTGAATTAACTTTTTCTAAATTAGAATTACTCATTTTCTTGGTAGTAGAAGCAATTACCTTTAAAGATTTGATTTTACCATATTCAATAAAGCTAACTATTCCCTCTAATATATTGACAAAACCCTGGGCTCCGGCATCAACTACACCTGCCTTTTTTAATATCAAGAGTTTATCGGGTGTTTGGGCTAGAGAATCCTTTGCCTTAGATAATGCTTTTTTAAAAAGTTCGACAAAATCAGGAGTATGAGGGGCATGTTCGGTAAGATGGTTTGCCCAATCTTTCATTACTGTAATGATGGTGCCTTCTTGAGGATTAGAAATTGCATTCCTTGCTTGTTCTGCTGCTTTAGTAGCTGCTTGGGCAAAAGTTTCCGTGCTAAGACGTACTTTATCCTTGGTTGCTTCTGCCAGTCCTTGAAAAAATTGAGCTAAGATAACCCCGGAGTTACCACGTGCCCCGGTTAAAGCCGAATCAGCAATAATACTGCTAATCCTGGCGAAAGAAGATTCTTTACATTTTTTAATCTCTTTTACAATACTGTTCATAGTAGCTGCCATATTAGTCCCTGTGTCCCCATCGGCTACCGGAAAAACATTAATATCATTCAGATACTGTTCCGTCTGATTTATTCGTTGGGCAGAATGTATAATAAAACGTTTAAACCGAATACCATTTAAATATTTTATTTGAATTTTCATTTTAAAGTATCCTCCCCCCATTTGATACAGGGGACGGTTCTCTGTATCATTTTACTATTTTATTTTTTGAACTGTTACTGTGCTAATTTCCAAAATATTTGCTATTCCTCGAATGGATAGAGTAGAATTTAATTTAAAATAGCTGATCAGTTTGTTTCTATGAGATTGATACTTTCTTTCTTTTAAATTAGATAATTTAAGATTAAATTTTTCAAAATAATTTTGTAAATATTGTTTTGCTTCTCGTTCATTAATTAAAGTTTGATTATATTTCTTGTCTTCTTCCGGTAATTCAATAATATTACTTCTCTCTGGTATATTTTGATGGTGGTATCGAATAAATAAATCAATCGCTTTGTCTTTATCAGGGGAAAATAAAGATAAAATATTTTCACGCTCAACTAAAAAATCTTGATGAGATAATTTTTCAGTATATAAACAGTAACTACTCCAAGTATATTCTTCTAAATTTTTAACTATAAAAGCATTTAAAGGGTTGTTATGAATATAGCTTAGTACTGCTAGTAAATAAGTCTCATCTTCAATGGGTTCGCTTTTAAAACGACCCTGAAAGAGGTGGCCAATCTGCCGATATTTCTGATTGAAGTAGGCAACATAGCTTACATTGATCCTTTTCATTATCTGGGAAAGCTGCTCATTTTTTTCTTTAATTAACAGATGGACATGATTATTCATCAAACAATACGCAAAAAGCTCATATTCTTCTTTTTGTTTTACTTTTTTTAATATTTTTATAAATCTAAATCTATCCTCATCTTCTAAAAATATATCTTGTTTTCGATTACCGCGAATCATAACATGATAAATATTTGTTGAACTTAATTTTCGAGCTTTTCTTGGCATAATAATCTTCGTTCTACCTTTAATTGATTTTATATTTGATATTATATCATATTAATATAACTTTATCTTTTAACACAGAGAACCGTCCCCTGTGTTAAAAAATCCTTCTTTTTTTAAACAAAATATATGCTGCTTTGTTTCACCTGTTCTCCGCTGATTTCCTGCCATACCTGGCTGTAAATAGTAATCTGTTTTTGATAGACCTCGACTAATTTAGGATAATCCTTCTCGTTTTTCGGACGGTCAGTCTTATAATCTATCACTGCCCAGCCATCGGCTTCTTTGAAGACCAGGTCGATAGTCCCGGATAGAATTACCGGGCAGGAATCTTGTCCGGCTAATTCGGTATAAAGAGGATGAGCAGGCTCAATATTTATAGTAAAAGGGACTTCACTATATTTAAATTCTGCTTTTTTCAGGCGTTGATACAAATCGCTTTTTTTAAATTTCCGGACAATCCCCGCCAATTCGTCTTTTCTTTTTAGAGATATCCCCTGTTCTTCCAGGGCTTTTTCTATATGTAAAGACAATAACTGCTCATCGGGGTCTTCTTTAATTAAATAATCAAAGATTTTATGAACGGCACTCCCCCAGG
>Ga0190346_1000371_pt1 | contig 12842 bp, 21 predicted proteins | sample 48721345_MG_FD_161680 | JGI IMG/M metagenome (GOLD analysis project Ga0190346, IMG submission 161680) | Hydrothermal vent microbial mat bacterial communities from Southern Trench, Guaymas Basin, Mexico - 4872-13-4-5_MG | ecosystem: Environmental > Aquatic > Marine > Hydrothermal vents >... | reverse complement strand
AGGTTCATGCCTTGCCTATACGCCGAACCTCCATCCCTTTAGGGTGGAGAGGATGTCAGGTTTGTCGTTTTCAGAGACTTTTTACCTTGTATGCAATAAGGGCTGTTTTATCTCCAAGTTTTGTTTCTTTGTAATAGATACGAATCTTTACGTCCTCTGGCGGAGGAGCAGGCACACCGTTTTTGGGGAATAAAACCAGATAACTTGTGCCATTTTCCAAATCCTGATAGTTAGGTGATAGTGTCACATTCCAGACTACGTAATCTTTGCCAGTTTTGTTGATATGTGCATCATAAAGATAGTATGCATCCACTACCCAGCCTTCAACATATTTTTCCTCTTTCGTTTTCTCCATATAATTCACTATGAAAAATGTGACTGCAACAGTTACAACTATTGCTACTATGAGTGTTGTTCCTACAACGGGAGATAGTCTTCTATCCATTTCCTTTCAATCTTCCTCCAGCATTATGCACAATACTTTCTTTCCAATCCAACTGCTGTCCAGACCTATTATGCATGAGAAGGTTTTTTTTCTATTCCCTGCAACTGCTTGCTTGACTGTAATACCACCTATGCTACCGTGAATGAAAAACTTGTTCCCCTTCTTATCTTCAATTGAGATTACGCTACCCTTTTCAACTTTCTTAACCTTATCATTCATATTGCATCCCAACTCCAAGATATTTTTCTATCTCCTCTACCCTTTTATTCAATCTTTCAATCTGTTTTTCAACCTCTTTTCTGAGTTGTCCGATTATATCATCTTTACTGACTTTTATGAAATACATATAGAATGGTCTGCCTTTTCCTTCTTTCTTTATTTTCTCGTACCCAACCCATCCTCTATCGCATAAAGCTTTCATAGATATGCTGACTTCTGGCTGTCGGAGTTTTAGTTTTAATTCCAGCTCCCTACTTGTTACTGGGTCTTTCTTTTTCAGCATGTACTTCAATATTTTCAATTCCTTTTCGGATATTTTCATATTTGCCACCCCTATATTCATATATGAGGACGCTATACAATGCACAAATCAAGATGACGATTGTCAGCATGGCATAATTGATGAATTGTTTGTAGTTGTTTAAATCATCACGCAGAGATGATATGGCTTCACTTTGACTGTCCAGCTCCAACTGTAACATAGTTATATTGTTCAATGTCTGGTTTTTGAATTTTATATATTCATTTTCAAATGATACAAGTTCATCCCTCAAGATATAAATTTTTGCAGTGTTGTTCTGAATATCCGCTTCCATGAGTGAGATTTTACCAGAGTTTGACTTCGCTATGATGTACGCCTTGTTTGCCTTCGAATATGCGGTATTAGCCTTACTTTTTGCACTCCTTACTGCCGACCACAGAGAGTTTATCTCACCTAATATATCTACGCCCTGTATATAGAATACTATGCTACCATTTGCTGTTGCGTTTATCCAGCCAGTTATGTCTCCATCTGAATATACTTCAACAGTTATCGTGTTGTCTGCTACTGCTGTCTGAGAAAAAAGGAAAGAAAAGATTATTAAGAGTATAACCCATGTCCTCATGTTAATCCCTCACAAGGAGAGGGGGTTTTCCCTCTCCTTAACTTCCTTCTAAAGCGAAGTTTCCGAAGTGGAAGCCACTTGTAAACTCTGCGTATATTCCCAAGTAGCCATCTGTGTGTATGCCAAAGTCAGTATCTATTCTGTTGTCTGCATAGGCGTTCATTATGAAGTGTCCCTCTCCAGTTATATCTGTATGTGCGTTGGTAAAGCATCCACATCCTTTGCCAAATTTGAAACCACTACCACTATGGTCTTCACTCATTATTGTTAAATCTGTCTGTCCGTTTGCTTCAATCTCTATCTCTGCTCCTTCATGGTCATTTATGAAAAAGCTGTGGTATATGTAATGAATGCCTGTTGCATGTATTTGATTGTTTGCCTGCCAACCATAGTTACAATTTCTTAATTGTGCAAAATTGCTTCTTGAGTGCCAAGCAAAATCAGCATCACCATAGCTGTCTATGTATGTGTAGCTTTCCTGCCCAGCATCACCATACATAGATGTGTGACTATCATCTCTTGTAAACCTATATCTGATATATCCTTTGTTTACATGTGCTTTTACTTTTATGTCTGTCGTATCTACACCATAGTTGTATGGATTGTCATCATGGTCAACTGCATGATATTCTCCATTTATGTATTCTCCACCTGTCTGGAAGGCGTTTGTCGCATCGTCATCACTTACAAAATGCACTCCGATTGCTCCGCCTCCATTCCAAGTTATATCCGCCGTTGTTCTGGCACTAGCCCCTATGGTAGTTGCCAAAAGTATAGCAACCACCAAACAACCCAATATTGCCCGCATTTCTATACCCCCATTTTTACAAAATAATATAGTAAATATTAGTATTTATAATTTACGATATATCTATCTCTTTCCCTCAGAATGTATTTATGTCTTTTTATATGCAATCTGTCTAAATATGAAATCTCGGTTGGAAGGATGGAATATAATCCTCTCTTTTGTTTTATAATTTCTTCCTGCTTCTGGTTTAAATATTCTTCATGTGCCTTACTCGCAGTATCATTATGAGTTAAACAATCAAGTATCTTACCATCTTTTGAACGGTATGCGATACAAGTAGTAAAATTATCAAATTTCATAAACATTCTACCAGCATATTTCAAATCCCGTATGCTAAAAGTATTTAGATGTGTAGTATGAATGGTAGCAACAGGCTTTCCTCTACTGCATGTATGCCAACCTTCTGGATAATGGATGCCCATACCACTACCAATCAGCCCCTTGTCAACAAACTGTTCTTCTTTATCTTGGCATATCAGTATTGCCCTCTCTCTATAATCTTCTAAAGTCTTGTTTAGTATTTCTAATGTTCTTCGGGCGATATTGGGAGTGAATTTTAGCATGTCTTTTTTATAACGTATGTCGCAAGAAGACCGCTGATTTTTAATCGGTGGATGAATTGCGACCACGGTTTTTCACCCCAGCTATATACTTTTTAATGGTTTCAGCCGAAACATGACCAGCAGTTCCAACATAGTAGCTTGGAGACCATACACTCCCTCCTCTGAAAACCTTTCTAAGATGCGGAAACTTGTCAAAAATCCTTCTTGCAGTAACACCTTTGGCAACCTTAACAATGGCAGTTGGAGATTCAAAAGGAGGAGCTGATATAAACATGTGAATATGGTCTGGCATTACTTCTAACTCCTCTATTTTCCATCCCTTTGTTTCTGCTATAGTTTTCAATTGTTCTTCAACAAACTCTTTCACATCGCCTTTCAAAATGGCCTTTCTGTATTTGGGACACCAAACTATATGGTAATTGATATTGTAAACTGCTGATGATGTTCTGCCCATCGTAACCTATATATACCTATAGGATATATATAGTTTTCGTGCAAGTTAGGAAAACAATCAGATGTGGCGTTGTTTACTTAACAAAGCAGAAAGAAGAGTTACTCAATCGAGAGTATAACAACTTTCAGCATTTCTTACAGACTGGAGAGGATTTGGGAGTATATTCTGCTCATAAACAGCAGGCAAAGAGATTCTACAAGGTAATCAAGAAAGGTAAAGAATATCCAATCTCAATAAGAAATGACTCGGTGAACTACCCCTCGCTTACGCAAGGGGCTTCCTGCTTCATCGAGAAGACTTGCCCAGAGACCACCTCTTTATAGGAGATGGTTCTGAGTAGGGGTCTCCTCTCCAACAGGCTATCAGGGTAGTCCCTACCCCTCATCAATATTCTGCATGCAGATATATAATCCCTCAGTGGATTGTTGTAATCTAGACCTTTGGATGTCCCCCTGGGGTTTACCTTTACGACTATCCTACCAGCACCCTCCGCCTTGTAGGATAGCATCCTTACAAACTCTCCCCAGGAGGCATCCAGTATTTTCTGAGCCAGATTGCGATTTCTGACCATGTTTTTGATGTGTAAATCCTCAACCGCTATGAAATCATAATTGTTTACGTAATATCTTGAGAGTTTGTGCAGAAAATCTTTTCGCTGATTTACCAGTTTCTCGTAAGCCTTTGCAAGTTTTATTCTTGCCTTCTCTCTGTTTTTAGAACCTTTTTGCTTTCTTGATAGATTTTTATGCAATCTTCTTATCCTCTTCAAGGTTTTTTCATAGAATTTAGGATTTTCTATCTGTTTTCCATCACTGTCTGTGAGGAAATGTTTTATTCCAACATCTATACCTACTGCTTTGCCTGTCTTTGGTAATTCTTCTGGTTTTGTTTCTACCTGAACTATTGCATACCACTTACCACTTGGATATTTCTTTATCCATATTCCCCTTACCTTTCCATCTATCTTTCTGTGCATCCTTGCTTTTATACTGCCTACCTTTGATAACGATATTCTATTATGCTTTATATCTATTGAAAATCCACTCTGATTGAAATTCATCGTTTTGAATCTACCTTTCTTTTTGTATCTCAACTTACCTATGTTTTTTCCATTCTTTTTCAACTTTGATAATGCTCTCATATTACTCCATAACTGGTAATTCACCATCTGCAATACTTTGGAATATACCTTTTTCAACTCTGGATTTTCTTCCTTCAATTTCACTATCAATGCCTGTGTATCTTTCTGTGTTATTTTCCTACCTTCTTCTCTTGCTTTGTTTACTTCCTCCAGTAGTCTGTTATAAAGCCATCTGCATATCTCCAATTGTTCCTCTAATTTCTTCTCAATTTCTTTATTTGGATAGAGCCTGAACTTATAACTTGCAATCACTTCTCTCACCCTGACTTTCAACATATCTTTTCAACACATCTAACGTTACTTGACCAGAGGTGGCAAGAAAATATGAAGGAGACCAAAACACTCCATTCCATAGTTTTTTCTTCACTTCTGGAAATTTTCTCTGTATCTCACGAGAAGTTATTGTTTTCAATGCGTTGACGTATCTTGGGATGTCCAGTTTAGGGGTTGCTTTGAATAAAATATGAATATGGTCTCTATCACTTTCGATAGCCAATATTTGTACGTCAAAAGTATCTGATATTTCTCTAATTTTTTGCTTTATAAAATCATCAATCTCTGGACTGATGACTTTCCTTCTGTATTTCACAACAAATATTAGATGGTAATACAAAGAATATACTGAATGTGAACCTTTATCTAACTCATATTTCATAGTTATTAGTAATGCAAGACAACTATATAAGGATATCGGCTCTCATCCCCTCCCTTTCGGAAGGGGATTTCCCGCCGATAAAGTTAAATAGAATGATTCATTCCATGCCATCCTATCAGGTTAAATATATGCTTCAATACAAAGCACTCTGGGATGGGATACCAGTGATGTTTGTAAATGAAGCCTACACATCCCAACTGTGTTGGAGATGTGGGGCTTATGGAAAAGTTGATGGCAGAAGATTTCTATGCCCAGAGTGTGGTTTGGATTACAATAGGGATTTGAATGCAAGTAGAAACATACTGAACAGGTCTCTCGGCTATATGCTGAGAGACAGGGCTGTTGTGAACCAGCCCCTATCTCCCCCATTGTGCAACACCCAGAAAGGGGACTTATTAGCGATGCAGTGTGCGAGGGGAGAAGCCACCGATTTCAATCGGTGGTAGTTCACCAAAAGTATCATAGATTTTGTTGCAAGAAGTTCGTTAGAATGGTTCTAAACTCTTTACATATCCAAACCAGTTTTTGCTGATTCTTTTGATATTTCCCTGCTTCAGCAATTTCTTTATGTAGAATTCAACGAGTTTTGAGTTTCTTGCCCACTTCAGCCCATCCATAATAAAGCTATGTATTTCCTCTCTCGATGCTGTTCCCCTGTTTTCAATATACCGCATAATTTGATACTCAAATGGGTCATAACCAGAATATAATCTTATTAATTCCCTACCTGTTCTGAGTGGGACGCCGGGCATGTAAATGTTTCCTTTCTTGACAAGAAGACCACCCAGCACAGCCCCTTTGTTCATCTCTGTAACTATTGATTCAACACGCCTTATTCCGTAATCGTTATTTGGCAAGATTCTTCTCTCCTGCGTAACGTGCCTCGTTATATCCTCTAAACTTGCACCGTCCCTTCTTCTTACAAATCTGTAAATTATCTGAACAAATGGATTTTCTCCAGTTGCGACCATATCATCCGGTATGAAAGTTGGAATCTCTATCTCTCCTGATGTTGTAACAATTTTTTGTGGTTTTTGGTATCTTGGGTCTGGTTCTGGTTCATACATGTGCAGGGTAAGAGGTGTAACTGGTATTCTGTCTATCTCCACACCACTGTTATCCAATACAACTATTACTGACTTTTCAAAGTTGGGATTCTCTATTGCATCACGCAGGTCGTAGCCGGGCTGGTTTGTCAGTATGAATCTACGCATGTTTCACCTCTTCTAAATCTGGAAAACATTTTTTGATTGCAGTTTCTATCTGTTCAACAATATCAAGAGTAAACCAAAAGTCATATTTTGCACGTCTATCATCTTCTTTTTCTGCTTGCTCTATACTTTTGTTAAGTGACTTTTTTATCTCTGAAATTTCATCGAGTAATCCCTGAACTGCTGATTTGATGCTGTTTTTGATATCTATAAAAGTACTTTCTACTCTTGCATCACCGAATGTTTCGTAGTCCTTTGCACATTCTTCTATTAATTTTTTGATTTGGTCAAGATTTAATGGTTTCATCTGCTCACCTCCAATATGCTGGTATTCTCGTTCTATCCACAACTCTATGATTGATTAACTCAAATTCTGGCTTGATTTCTCCAAAGAGTTTTGGCTCTTTCTCCAGCCTCCTCGTAATATCCTGCAACTCTTCGATTATCTGTTTTTTGAGAAGTTGGGTTCTGGATAACTGTTTTCCCTCTATAACTTCTGGCTTATCACTTCCCCACAAGTAGAAGACTTTATTTCCAATCTTTACAATCGGTGTGAATCTTCCTCCTATTTTTCTTGAATACCATTCATACCATTGACTGTATTTGCTTCCATAGTTTGCATTTATATCTATGACTCTTATTTCGATTGGTGGAATTGGTGGTAACCTTTCTCTTCTTAACTTTCTGTTGATTTCATCTCTTCTAACCTGTATATCTCTCAACACATATTTGTGAACATAATTACAGTAAGGACAGAATGCTTCCATATACAAGACTACTTCAACTGGTTTCACCACTTTCAGCCTCCATCCTTGCCTGTGCTAACATCATTCGTAACTCCTCTTCACTGTATCCAGTAACTTTAGCAACTTCTCCAATTGGAACACCACTCTTTGCAAGTCTTGCAAGTTGTTCTTTTGGTAGTTCAATCTTAACTACTGGTGTTATGACTCTTTGTATTGCTGTAAGAACATTTGATAACTGTTGTGTTATTCTGCTCAAAGTTTCCTTTCCTGGTTTTACAATTGATACTTCCGTCAGTAGGGCGTGATACTTTGCAATTTCCTGTTTAAGCAAAGCATAGTAATTCTGCCTGGTCATATCAAGGTTTTTTATCAGGGGTTCTAACTCCAAGATTTCAACGAGTATGTTTTTGATGTGATGGATGTTCTTCTCATCAGCTGGATATCTGAGTAATTCGTTATATAAGTCTTCAAGCTGGTGAAGAGGATTGCCAGTTGGATTTTCTATCCTTTTCGATATCTTTTCCAATATATCTGCAAGTATTTCCTTTTTGTTTTGTCCATCCGAGCAGACTCTCAACGTGAAGTCAAGCTCATGGAACATATCGTAAATGTCTTTACAATCGTATCCCCTCGTTTTTGTGTATTTTACGATGTCTCTCAAGAGTTTTGTTGCAGTGTCTCTTGCCTTATCATATTCTGAGTTGTAAATGTAATCGTAAAGCTCCTCCATATATTTCTTTATATTGTTCGGATATAATCTAACGCTTGGCATATTCCATCAGGTTAGTTTGTTTTGCCTTTAGTTTTTCCAAAAATTCGATAACCAAGGGTATCTGTTCCATTTGTTTTTTGCAATACTCCAATTTATCTTTATTTCCTTCGATGAGATAATCTATGGCTTCATCTCTTGTGGTAAAGAATGGTATTTTGCTGTACAAAATCTTCTCCTTCTTTATTGTTCGCTTATGAGATGAAAATGTCGGGTTGTCAATTAGTCGATGGTAACGTTCAGATATTACTTCAAATCGTATTGATTTACCGTTATCTTTTTTCTTAATAAGTTTATCTATGTGGAGATTGTCAAATATGAAATATGCTTGAAATAGTGTGTCCACACCATCTAAATCTTCCAATCTTTCAATCTCCATATTTTTCCCTCCACCCGCACTTCGGACACCACCACACATATCCGGATTTATTACTTCCTGTAAGATACATATCGCCACCACAGTTCGGGCATTTTTTTGTTAGACTACTCAACTTCCTCCTCCTTTTCTTCTTTTTCCTCTTTACCTTTTAAAGCTGAAATGATTTCATCCTTCAACTTCTTCAAGTCTTCTTTTGTTGCATATGCAGTTAGTCCTGTAGCACCAAGCCTATCAAGTTCACGCCTTGCCTCTACCTGTTTCTTTGTTGCCTCTATGACTATATCTGCGGAGTCTTTACCTTCCAGCCTTCCTAGGCGTTCAGATGTTCTCAACTGTTCATCAAGTTTGCTTTCCTCTCTGATTGTTTTTATCTGCAACTCTTTCAGTTGTCTCTTGTAATCCTCTGCTCTCTGTGTTTGCTCTGCAAGTCTTTCAGATAGATTTCTAACCTTCTCCCTCAAATTGTTGATTTCGCTTTCAGATGACTCTGCTTCAGCGTGATACCTGTTTGCCTTTTCTATTGCCTCCTTTAATCTCCTTTGCAGGTCATGTATTATTCTATCTTTTTCCTTTACACTATCCAATGCATCTTTGATTTCATTTGCTTGATAAGGATTCATAAGATACTGAAAGTTATCATCGTTATCATCGTCTGGGTCTGGAGAATTTCTGGCAGTTATTATTATCATATCGTTTCTCATTTGCACCAAATCTTCAAGTTCTCCTGTCCTCTTGTTCTTTCTGTCAAGAGGTTCTTCAAATGTATCTCCGTTTAGCTTTATTCCCTTTGCCCAGCTTCGCATCATTCCCCATCCAGGGTCGTAGCGATGTTCAATCTTTGTAAGAATTCCGACAACTTCCATACCTTTGGCTCTTACGAATATATGATATGGAGACTGTTGTAACTTTTTCAGCGTATCAGTAGCCTGAAGGATAAATTTGAGTGGATTCAAAAGTCTCACTCCTCCTTTAACTTGAATACGGTTTTTCTTATTCTCACGCCAGGCGGGTCTCTCAGGAATGCTACAAAGTCTCCCTCCTTCACCTTTAACACATCTTGAACCTCTTTTGGGATAACTATTCTGCCCCTTGATTTGACTTGAACTATTTTTATTATATCTTGAGACATCAAACTGTTATAGATTTCGGCATTTTTAAGGTTTTGGGAATGTGGGAATTAGGCAAAAGCAGTCCAAGAGAATGCCACCTTTTTCCTCACAATCTTCTTCTAAACAGGCATACAAATTGAACATTTAATTCCTCTCCAAGGAGCGAACCCTCCGCTCCTCCCTCTCCGAGGGAATCATCGCAAGGTCTTGAGTTCTGTAATAATTCAATATAGATTTTGGGTTTTTCAATTTTTCTCAAAAATCCCAAAAATTCAAAAATGGGAAAAGCATTATGTATTTACAATGTTGAAAATAAAAGAGTTGATTGTTTATCTGACGAGCAAATGTAATAAGTCATGCAAGCATTGTTATTTAAGCGAAGAAGATAAAAAAATCAACCCAAAAGAACTGACAGTTGATGACTTGAGATGGATTAGCGAAAATATCAAACCAAAGAAGGTAGTTTTAATGGGTGGAGAGCCAACATTATACAAGCATTTTCTCCTTGCACTTGAGTTTTTCTCTGATAGTCTGATTACAGTTGCAACAAATGGAACATTAATTGACAAATTTGTCCCTGTATTGAGGAAATTTGATGTTGAAGGTATCCAGTTGAGTGTAGAAGGCGGAAGGAAGGAAACGGATGAACTGAGAGGAGAAGGAACATGGGATATGGTATTGAAGAAGGCAAAGATGCTAAAAAAGAAGGGGTTGAAACCATACCTGAGAGTATCGTTCTGGAAGGGAAACTACAACAACCTTACAGAGGTGATGGATGCTGGTGAAAAGATTGGAATACCTGTTGTCTTCTTTCCGAGAGTGGACAAACCACCGCTTCCGCCTGGATTGACGAGGGATTTATTTGATAAGGTTTTGAGTAGAGAAAATTGTATAGTAGCAATGCCAAATTTCTTTCAGTATATAGGTAAAAAAGGAAGGTGTGGTGCTGGAGAGGAAAGGATTTGTGTGTTCTTTGATAAGAGGATTACACCGTGCAATATGGATTTGGATTACACTCTTGGGAGAATTGGAGATGATGTTGAAAGCATTAAAACGAATATGAAGGTGTTTGTTGAGAATTTTAAAACCATTCCTGCTGAGTGTATTGGTTGCAAGAACGCAAGCGTATGCAAAGGTAGTTGCTACGTTGCGAAAGCCTGGCTTGGATGTCCTCTGAGATACAATGTGAGTGTTGAAAACTATATTGTGAATTATAGATTGGATAGAGAAAAAGTTTATGAAAAGGCAGAGATGCTTACGGATTTCATGAGAAGAGTGCTGGTGTGCTAACTATTCAAAGCCACCCATCCAGCCGACTATAAGAATGTAGAAAACCAGCAGATAGTATAGTATTGCACCGATAAGTGATATAGGATTCTTTATTATGACACCTACCAAAAATGTAACTATTGATATTATGAATATGAAAAACAATATTAGTGCGGTAGTGTCTATCTTCCTCATTATAACACCTCCTCCCCTCTCTGAGCTGGCTCGGAGAGGTTGGGCTGTTGTTAGAAACACTCTTTCAATCGTTTCCTCAATAATTTTCCAAGATTTCTGTATGGGGCTGTGTTTTGCTGTCTGAAATATTCTTCCATCAGATTGAGAGTCTTGCCATTCCTGAAAAGAACATGTATTATTCCCTCATCCCACAATTTGTCGTTCTGCAGTATCTCTCTCCAGTGTCTTAATTCCAAATCTTTAATTTCATTGAAACTCTCTTCTGGATTTTTATCAAAGTTTATTTCGGGCAAATCTGGCAATTCGTTTTTCCATCTTGCCAACCATTGAATTATATTATTCCAAATTTGAGGGATGCCAAAATATTCAAACAACTCCTGCCCATAAAAGAGATGAGTTTCCACACCGTAAAATTCAGCAAAATATCGCAATCTTTCAGCATAAAAATTTCTATTTTTAGCCAAATCTGGGTCAATAAAATACATAATTCCAACCAGACTATCTCCATGAATGTTGTACAACATTTCTAACTTTTTTTCAAAATTGTCTATCTGTCCTCTCTTTTTGGTTGAATCGTGGTCATCTCGTATTTTTTGTTCAATAAAATAATATGTAATGCCATCTGTAAAATACTGGTCAAGAGATAAAATTTTACCGTCATCTCTAATGGTTTTAGAGAGATTTTTATATCCCAAATCCGCTATAATTTCTGTTATAATTTCCTCGATAGCATCTCCGAATCTTATTTCGTGAGATTGAAGTAAATGCTGTAATATCTTTGCCTCTGGTTTTGTGGGTCTGAATAAACCTATAAACCGCTCTGGTCTCTCTGCTAACTTTTTCAACAAGTCTTTCTTTTCTCCTTCAAAAATATGCTGATTCAGTATTTCAACAAATCTTTTGTAATCCATGATTTACCCCCAGATTTTCAATGGTTTCTGAAATCTTTTCTTAATTCCTTCTACATATTTTGGATTCTTCTCTATCATAATGAAGTTTCTATTGAGTGCTTTAGCAACATATCCTGTAGTGCCGACGCCAGCCATAGGGTCAAGAATGATATCGCCCTCTTTGGTAGATGTCAAAATAACTCTTTTTAGTAATTCTACAGGCTTTTGTGTAGAGTGTAACTTCCTACCATTTTCATCTTTTAATCGCTCATTACCATTGCATATTGGTAGAACCCATACATTCGCTCCAATTTTACCAATCCCAAACTCTTTTGCCCATCTCTTATTAAATGTGTATTTTTTTACTTTTTTATCCTTTACAGCCCATATCAAAGTTTCTGTTGCATTTGTAAATCTAACCCCCAACCAGTTTGGCATGGGATTTGTTTTTATCCAATGGACGTCATTGAGTATCCAGAAGCCCAAGTCTTGCATAATTTTTCCAATCCTGAAGATGCTATGGTATGTTGCAATAACCCAAATGGTGGCATTTGGTTTCATTACCCTTTTGAGTTCTATAAGGATGTTTTTGATAAAGTTATCATATTCTTCAAATGATGCAAATTTGTCCCAATCATCGTTGACTGCATCTACTTCTGTCTTAACTGTCCATCTTCTCAATTTTTTGTTTGACAGTTGCAGAAAATATGGTGGGTCTACAAAAACCACATCTACGGATTCTTCCGGTATCTTTTTTAGTACCTTTAGGGCGTCTCCCAAAATTACTTTGTTTAATATGCTTTGTATTGAATATGCTTTTATTTTAGGCGTATCTTCAATTACCTCTATTTCTTTTGCCATTTTCAGTTCTTGCATAATAAAATGTAATAGATTATTGATTTATAAGATTTACGGTATGGAAGCAGAGCAACACCCAGAAAGGGGACTTGTTGGCGATGCAGTGTGCGAGGGGAGAAGCCACCGATTTCAATCGGTGGTAGTTCATATAATGGATTTTTCTTTGTTGCTATGATAACAGAGTAAATGGCTTCTCATATTCTCACTTCACAATTCACCTTCCTTCGCTTTACAGATTAAGGTG
>Ga0190346_1000362_pt1 | contig 13041 bp, 8 predicted proteins | sample 48721345_MG_FD_161680 | JGI IMG/M metagenome (GOLD analysis project Ga0190346, IMG submission 161680) | Hydrothermal vent microbial mat bacterial communities from Southern Trench, Guaymas Basin, Mexico - 4872-13-4-5_MG | ecosystem: Environmental > Aquatic > Marine > Hydrothermal vents > Microbial... | reverse complement strand
TTTTATCCTGCATCATCAGCCCGTTGAAGAACGTACCCATATTTTGGTGAAAACTAACCGGCGTGATAAAATATAAATGTAAATTTAGTAAATTCGAATTTAGTGTTTAATACCAGCCTTCTGAAATCAGGGAATGGAATAAACAAAGCTTTATCATTGAAAAGCTCAGGTTATCTGAGAATACCGGAATGATTCTGGAATGGGATTTTGTGGAATTTTTTCGATAATCATCTTAGAATTACTTCCATTTTTCGTTTATAACAAACATTGTTTGACCAAAGTAATCATCATTCCACAAAGTGATAAGAGCTTTAAGTGGGAGTTTCTTGGTTATATATTTTTGATTGAAATAGTCGTATTGTTTTCTCAGTGAATTGAGAGGAATTTTCAATGTATAACTCGCATCATTAAATTCAAAGTTTATAAAACCGGCAAATGGTCTCAATTCAAGCTCGCCTTTGATTAAGCATTTTTGGGCAGTAGGTTGGCCATTAATTTTCTCAACATTTAAAGAAATCTCCAGAGTTTTGTCAACAACTTTATAATCAACACTTATATTAAGCCAGTTTGAAAATCTTTCTATAATAGCTGCCTTTTTCTCCTGCAAAACTGAAGGGTTCGAAACATAAGCCTTTAGGTAATTTGCAAATTCATTTGAGCCGGCGATTTCTATATCGCTGATTTTGGGATCTCCCTTCACATACAAGACATCTGAAGCGCCTGGTTGAAGTTCAATTTCAAAGGACTCTCCACTTCGATTTATTTTTGACGTACCAAGAAGGCTTTTGAACTGACGATTAGAAGTCATCTTAATTGCTATCTTTCCTGTCCGCCTACCTATATTTATAAGAACAAGAGCGTGATTATTTCCATCGGAGATATCAAAGGTTTCTATATAACCACCATACTTGTTCAGATTTGTAATTACCATTTCCTGTTCTACAAGCTCTTTTAGAAGTTGGGTAATGATATTTGCCTTCATGAAATCGTTAGAGATTTTTTTGAGTTTGTATATCTTTCCTAAACCAAGTTTCATAACTTCGTAGTTTTCGCTCGTCTCAATAGTTTCAGCTTCCTTAAAAAGATTTTCTTCGACGGGATGCAGGAACTCATCAAAAAGAGTGAATTTTTCATCTGTTATCATTGTCCCACCTGACTTGACATACTCGATTAGTTCCCTTGCCTTACTGGAATCAACAATGGAGTTTTCTATGTTTATTATTACAGGATATCTTTTCACAATTCGCTCTCTAAGGGTATAGTCTGTAAGAAAGTTCTTTGCGATATGTTCAGGAATCAATCTTCTGTGAAGTTCTGTCCAGATGGACTCCCAGCCGTATAATAACCACTGAATGTTTGAAACGTAAATCCCAACTTCTGGTAGAACCGGCACCATGTGATCGAGATAGGGGGACATCTCCTCGATTTCGCCAAATATCTTTTTGATTTCTTTTTCTGCCTGTGTGCCTTTTATTCCCCAGGTTCCATCATGGGTTACGCCCTTCCACTGAACCAATCCAATATGCCATGCTCCCATTCCTATGGCCTCATAAATATACCGCCGTGCAGCTTTGGGAGTATAAGAAGTTCCACCTCCCTGAGCTGAAGGGTCGGTTTTTCTATAAGCCATTCTTCCTGGTGAAACAGGTTTTTGAAACGCATTCAGAAATTCAAAATACATCAAGTTGAAGTAGTCGGGGTCCGAATCTACAATTATTTGACCAGTTTCAAAACCATCTGAATTTGCAGCATAATCCGAGAGATCCATTCCAAGTAATGCTCTCATGTAGTCTTTATATACAGTTCCATGTACTGGTGCTAAAATGGGAGTTTTGGTATCATTTTTTATAATCTCTTGATACTGAAACTCAAAATTTTCGCTCATGTTATCTTCTCTAAAAAGCAGCCAATCTAAAACTTTCAGATTTTTCTCCATCATGTTTACAGGTGGCTCAATTTCTTTCCAGGATACGTAAGAAGTTCTCCATAGATAGTTAAGCTTCTCTAGGTCATAGTATTTAAGCTTCAACCACTCTCTGAAATGAATCAGTGTTATCTCGTTGTAATCAGTCCATCTGCTTGGGAAAAAGTATGTAGGATACATTTGTTCTCCACCCATTGTCCAATATTTTACTTTCCCTTCATTGTCAATCGATGTTATCGCATTGATATACTCTTGCGTTCCTTTGACTATTACAGGCCTGTCAAATCCTGGCCATCGGCTCTTTATCTGATCGTTGTTTTGAACGATCTCTCTATTTTGGTCTAACATGGCAACCTCTGGAAATTTTATAAAGAACCATTCGGGATAGTGTTGATACCATGATTGGTTCCTTGCACCTATGTGCGATACCATGCTCAGATCTAGATCCTTCGTTAATTGGATGTAATCTTTAAAATATTTAACGGCGGCGGGATCAACTCCAACACCAAATTCCGTATCGGTCGCAGGTGCTGGAATCCATGGCAAATCATGTGTGATAACATTAGCACCATCAAGTTTTTGTAGGTCCTGTTCTACCCAGGAAGCATAAAAGCCATGGTATTGCCCCGGTCTTTCCACAACTGTGCAATATATGGGATCAAGCACAAGTTCTGAATATGAAAAGGTAAGAGAGCCAACCAGCAAAACTGCTAGAATAATTATTCTGTTTTTCATAATCCCGCCGCCGTTAAACTTAATATGCTATTTCAACACCAAACTTGAATGTCTTTCCTTCTTCGAAAGTTGGAAGTTCAGAGATATCTGCATCGTTCCAGTAGATGTTAAAAGCTATTCTTATGAAGCTTGGACCCCATTGTCTGAGGTCAACAATGTTGGTAGAGAAAGGCTTTGTGAATGTTAATACAAGCTGATTTTCTCCTGGGTCAACAACAATTTTTTTCAATTGACCTCCCCAAATATCGTTATTTGGACCCCAGTAAGTTCCCGCATCGCCTACGTTGGCTGTTTTGGTTGCCCCATCATCGAAATACGCAACAATATCCTTGTGCGCGTAAGTCTCAGTAAGGAGATCCACAGTACATTCGATTGCTCTTAACTGCAAGGCTTCATAGAGAGTCCAGCTTGCATCGATTTTTGCCCTGTCTTCTAAAACAGCTACTTTGTGTTCAAAATCGACAGACATCCCGATGGTGCCCGCATAAATCGTTTCGGTTGCTGATACTGCTTTTGGATAACCAAGAGCTACTTCCGTAGAACCATCCATTTGGTCGCTCCTAAACCAGGTCCTATCAGCCCAGTTGCTGGAGAACTTAAAAATCTCCACACCATCGCGATAACCATAAATTACCCCTGTGGAACTTCCCTTGATTTCAACAGCAGCGAAAGTAATTGATACAAGGGCGAGCAAGATCGCAAAAACGAGAAGTTTTTTCATAATCTTACCTCCTTCAGTTAGCCTTAAAGGCTTGTTTGTAGATGTTTAGCGTTAATTCTAGAAGTTCTGACACATATACATCTATAGCCGTCTTTATGCGTTTTCCCTCTTCAACTATCAAAGTTTTTCCGTAATCCCTTGATTTTTTACTGATTACGACAGACAATGGAATTTCTTTGAAAGTAAATAGAGTTTCGTCATCCAAATATATAAACGGTAGAAGATCATGAAGAGGTATGCCGTCTTTGTTAAAAGGCATTTCAAACCACGACTCTGTGGCTTCCCTTAGCCAATCGAGTATATCTGATTCAGCGGAAATCTGGAGAAGAGTCTCACGCTTTAATCTCGTTTTCATGGTTACATCAAGAGGAAACAGGACCATCTCAAATTGACCTTCAAAAACAATCTTTGCTGCATCAGGATCACAGAGGATATTCCATTCCGGTAAAGGTTCTTTCTTTTTTGGCCAATAAACGGCTCCTCCCATGATCAACACTCTTTTTACAGAATCAGCGAATCTTGGTTCCTTTAACATCGCTTCTGCAATTGCGGTCATGGGACCAATTGATATTAGCGTGATTTCTTTTGGATTTTTAAGCACTTCATTGATGAGAAAATCGACACCACCAAGCTGTACAACATCTGTCTCGGATTTATCAAAAATACTGTCGATTTCCTTAGCTCTCTCTGAAATAAGGCTTCTTTTTAGAGGCATTTCGCAACCTTCGTAAACTGGAATATTCTTCCTGCCAAGTTTAGACAAAAATATCCCAATAGAGCGATTCACTTGATCAAGTGGCGAATTCCCATATGTTGTTACTATTCCCTTTATGTCAATGTTATCTGATAAGATGCCATAAAGAATCGCATAGGCATCATCAGGATCTTTCTGGAAAAGTTTGAGAGAAATATCTGTGACTACTATTACTTTTTCCTTCATTTGATCATCTCCTGACTTCTCATTACAGGCTACGTTGGTGATTTCTTTTCCCTCTTCTTTTACAACAACTTCTGATTGACCGTAAATCTTTCCTCCCTTGCCATATATGGTAATGACAAGCTTCATGGGGAATCGAAATCTCGTATATTTCCCCTCATAGTAATCGTACTGGGGTCGGAGGTCATCTAGTAAAATATCCAGAGCTTCTTTGATTGGAAGATCAAATATACCACCGAAGGGTCTCACTTCAACCTCCATTCGAAGCTCCTGACAAAGCGATTCAGAAATGTCTTCAGTGTCTAATTTTACAAGCAACCTTTCATTGTCAGTAGATATCACATATCTGGGCTCGATCCATTCATCAAAGTTATTCATCAGAGCTATGCGTTTTTCCGGCATAAGGGTTTCATCTGAAAGCCACCTTTTTATCTGTGAAAGAACAGTCCCGGTAGCGGCGGATTCAGACACTAGTTTTTCTAAGGATGACGATGGAACAGAATCCCCCGTTCGGAAATAAAGCACCTCGGTGTTAAACTTTGAAAGCGTAATATTGAAGTTTTCACCATCAAAACTTATTTTGCCAGTATTCAAAAGCGGTTCCGCTTTTCCTATATCTACTTTGTTTGATTTGATAATTATCGAAGAATCTCTATTGCCCGTGTTGACAAGGACTATCATATAATTTGCCCCATCAAAGAGCGTAAATGTCTCAGTATATGCACCGTACCTGTTTGCATTCTCAAAAATGAACACCGGATCAATCATTTTTTTACAGAGTTGGATAATCTTCTGGGTTTTTAGGGTTTCATTCTCTGTTTTTAATACATAAGCCTTGCCTCTACCCAATTGATATATGCAGTAATCCTCCGTTTCATCCACTTTCTTCCAATTTTCGCTCCAGCTAAACAGGCCATCATCCCTCGCCGGGAACTCAGGGAGATTTCGCAGCATTTCATCTTTCAAAGCAAAACTGTTGTCCGCGATAAGAATGCCACCATCGTTTACAAAATCTTCAATCAAACTGAGTTTCTCCCTACCTATAACAGAATTATCTACAGCAACCAATATTTTGTAGCCTTCCAAAATGCGTTTTCTTAAGCTTAAGTCACTCAAATACACTTTGGGAATATGTTCCCATATAAATTTGAGATGCATATCTTTCCATGAGGTTTTCCATCCTTCAAGAACCCAGTCGAAATTAGAAGCATAAATAGCAATCTCGGGTTTGATTGGTGACATAAACATGAGGTAGTTTTTCAAAGTCTTAACTTCTGAAAACAGTTTCCCTATTTCGGTTTGTGCCGGAGTTCCTTTAATACCCCATTCTCCATCATGCGCTGTTCCTTGCCATTGCACAAATCCAATATGCCATGCTCCCATTCCTAAAGATTCATAGAAATATCTTCTTGCAGCTTCCGGAGTGAATGAGGTTCCGCCACCTATTGCCGAGGGATCTGTTTTTTTATATGCTAATCGACCGGGAGCGACAGGTTTTTGAAAGCCATTCAAAAACTCATAGTACATCATGTTGAAATATGTTGGGTCTTTATCCCTCATTATCTGACCTGTTTCAAAGCCATCAGAATTCATTGCATATCCATTGAGATCCATTCCAAAATTGGCCCTCATAGAATCTGTGTAAACTGAACCATGTACAGGAGCAAAAACAGGAGTATTGCTATCATTACTTATTATTGCTTGATAAGTATATTGAAACTGTTCATTCGTGTTGTCATCTCTAAAAAGCAGCCAATCAAGATATCTAATGTCTTTTGTCGAATAATTCTTTGTGGGTTCCACCTTGCTCCAGGAACTAAAATTAGTGCTCCAAGCAGCATTTAGTGATTCAAGAGATTTATACTTGACCTTTAGCCATTCTTGAAAGTGATGAACAGCTGTTGGATTATAATCTGCCCATACACCGGGATAAAATTGTTCTCCTCCCATAACCCAGTATTTTATTCTTTCCTCATCGGCATATTTTTCAGTTGTTTTTTTGACATATTCCGTTGAGCCATAAACAATTGGAGAAGCGTCAAAGGAAGGCCACGAAGATGTAATGGAGCTTCCAACCTTGATCGACATGTTGTTCTTATCTTGCATTATAACCTGTGGGAAATAGGTGAAAAACCAGGAAGGGTATATCGGAAAATAAGGCTGATTTCTCGCACCTATATGAACCACACCCATGAAATTGCTTTCCCTTATATCTTTTATAAAGTCCTTCATCCTGGGAGAAACTTTTCCACCTATTCTAACCGGGCTTGACTGATCTACAACAGGAGCCCACGGTAGGTCTGCTGCTGCTGTATTCGCTCCCATTTTGGCTTGTTCCACAATTTCTGCTCCTGTCTCATACATCCAGAAGCCAATCAATTCGGCGGGTCTTGACACATATTTTCTATATATTGGATCAAGCAAAATAGAAGCTGCCATGACGTAAAGACCGATGGTAGTAACCAAAATAATAAGAATATTTCTTCTAAAATTTCTCAAAACACATCACCTACTTGCTTAGTTTTAAGATATAACCTGACTCGTTATAGGTGGACACCTTGATAAAATCAAAGTAATCCGAATGGTTAATATGGCTTTTTTTCACTGTCCATCGCCCTTTTATTATTTTCTTACTCCCGCAAATGAATAAGCATCGATGATATACCTTTGTGCGATTATGTACATGACAATCAGGGGAATAATAGATATTGCGGTTGCTGCCATGAGTTCGGGCCAGCTTGTTGAGTAGGAACCCATAAACCTGTAAAGCCCCAACGGCACTGTCGCTTTATCCAAATCGGTAAGGAAAACGAGTGGTCCAATGAAATTACCCCAGCTTCCTATAAATGCAAGAACCCCCAATGTTGCCAATATTGATTTGCTGCTTGGTAAAGCAACATGAATCAAAAACTTTGGGACATTACAACCATCTATTTTTGCTGCGTCTTCCAGCTCCGTAGGAAATACCAAAAAGTACTGTCTCATAAGGAAAATACCGAAAGGACTTGCCAGACCAGGAATTATAAGTGACCAATGAGTATTTATCAGTTTGAGTTTTGCCATAATACTGTAAAGCGGTATAAGTGTTACTTGCCCAGGGATCATAAGTGTTCCCAAAACTATATAAAAAATCAGGTTTCTCATTGGAAACCTCAATCTGGCAAAGGCATATCCAGCGAAAAAAGAGGTAATAATCTGGCCCAGTGATACTAGAAAAGCTATCTTGAAACTGTTCCACATAAATAGGAAAAACGGAACTTTCGAAACCGCCTCTCTGTAGCTTTCCCACCTCCATTCCTCTGGAAAAAAACGCAGCTTTTCACTGAATATTTTCATTGGATCTGAAACCGATGTAGTAAACATCCAGAAAAAGGGCAGCAGGACGATGATCCCAAAGACAATGAGAATGATGTTTTTCCATATGTTCTTTTTCCAAAGCTTCATCTTCCCACCCCCTCAATAATTGGTGATCCTTTGGCTGATCTTAAGTTGCACAATACTTACAATGAAAATGACCACAAAGAGCAGCGCTGCAGCTGCGGAAGCATAACCCATTTCAAAAGATCTAAACGCATTTTCATAGATAAACTGTACAATTGAAGCCGAACTTCTGCCCGGTCCGCCACCTGTGAGAACCATGACAAGATCAAAGATTTGAAATGAGGCTATGACAGACATTATAGTTACAACTACAATGCTCTGGGAAAGCAGAGGAAGAGTTATTCTAAAAAACATCTTCATTCCCCTGGCACCATCAAGCTTTGCAGCTTCATAAACTTCTCCGGGAATATTCTGCATTCCTGCCAGGAGAATTATTGTACTCCCCCCAAATCCCTGCCAGATACCCGTGATGATCACGGGTATTTTTGACCATTCATAGGAAGTAAGCCAGGGTATCGGTTTAATACCTAAAAGGCCAAGAAAATGGTTCATAAGGCCGTATTTCACGTTGAATATCCAGATCCAAACAGCTCCAATAGATATCATTGGAAGAATAACAGGAACAAAATATATGGATCTGTATAAAGGAGCTAATTTCAACGTTCTATCGTTTAAAAGCGAAGCTAAAAAGAGAGCTACAAACAACCCAACAGGAACGCCAATGAGGTAGAACAAGGTGTTTTTGACAACTTGCCAGAAATCTTCGTCGGCAAAAAGCTCTTTGAAATTTTCAAGTCCTATAAAATATGGCGGGTAAAGCAAACTATAATCTGTGAAGCTGTAATATATGGCATATCCAGCGGGCACCAATGCAAAAATGGTTATTATGAATATAGCCGGTGTTATAAGGAAATACCCCCACATAACTTCGCTTTTTTTCCATTTCTTTTTTCCCATATAAAGAGCTCCCTTTTAATATCAGATCAGAACCCTAGTCTCTTCCAGCTTCGGTCAAGCATCTTTTGAAGTTCTTTATCAGCAGCTTTCAAACCATCTTCTACGGTTCTCAGGCCTATAAAAATCTCATTTAAATACCTATCGACTATTTGATACATCATCGCAAATGATGGTGTTCTTGGTGGTACTTGTCCATAATTCTTGGCTTCATCCAAGAACAATTGATCGTTTTTTGGTAAAACATCCGGCGTTATGAAATTATCAGATTCTGCCACCTTTCTGTTCGCTGGAACTACTAACGCATCCGGACCGCCCCATATCTTTTGCCCTTCTTCACTGACCAAAAAAGCTATCCATCTGAAGGCTTCTTCAGGGTGCTTGCTTTGAGTAGATATACCAAAACTGGATGAATACATGACTGTTACGCGCTTCTTGTTGTAAGGAACGGGAGCAACGTCCCATTCAAAATCCTCAATCTGCAAATATATTGGAGTTGCCCACCTGCCCTGAAAGATCATTGCAAATTTTTTCTGAGCAAAACCGTTTATCCATCCGTAAGTGTTTGCTTCGTCAAGAGGGGGAGCAACTTTGTACTTATGAATTAGATCATAGGCAAATTGGAAAGCTTCGATTATATTTGGATCGAGCAATCTTGATTTTCTTCCATCTTCAGTTAGTATGTTCGCGTCATTGGTGAAAAGAAGCGGCAGGTAAAGAGCATCCCACGGAACCATAAAAACACCATATTGGTCGATTTCGCCATCACCGTCGGAGTCTTTAGTTAGTGCTTTACAGGCTTTAAGAAAATCATCCCATGTCCAATCACCGGAAGGGGATTCAAGGCCAGCTTCATCAAACATTGCTTTGTTGTAATATGTAACTACCGGCGTGAATTCTCTTGGAAGTGCGTATATCTTTCCATTGTATTTGTACATCTCGAGCAAGTTCGGGTAAAAGTCCTCAAGGTTTAGATTGAATTTCTTTATTAGGCTGTCAAGAGGAAGATAATAATTGCTCATAGTGAGATACATGAAAGATACCTCTCTGATAGTTTGAACATCAGGGGCATTGCCAGCAACTGTTTCAATCATGAGTTTCTGCTCATATTCATTACCTGGAATGTGTTCGAGCATAATCTCTATATCCGGGTTCTGAACCTCAAAAGTTTCTTTTAGCAATTTAACTTTATCTATTTCTGCTTGGCTCCCCCAGAAAGAGAACTTAATCTGAACTTTTGCCACAACCATGATTGACAGCAAAAGAACAACAAAAAGCATGACAATCCTTTTTTCTTTCATTTCTATCCCTCCTTATGAAAACGTTTTCTTATAAAATCGCACCCTTAATTATCCTTTATTCTTAGATATACTGTCTGTACTTATCTAACCCTTGTTGAATCTCTTACTACCAGGGATACTGGAAGTATTTTTGATACGAGTTTTTCTCTGCCATATTCGATATAGTCAAGTAACAACCTTGCTCCTTCTCTGCCAAGCTCGTAGTTTGGTTGATGAACAGTAGTGAGCGGGGGACTGTAATGAGCTGCGTAGAAAACATCATCAAATCCTGTTACAGACGCATCTTCTGGAATCTTTATGCCTTTCTTTTTTAAAGCATCAATAACACCAAAAGCCATGAGATCGTTACCACAAACAATCGCATCTGGCATTTTCTCCTTGCCTAAAATCGACAGAATATTTTCCATTGCCCACTTGTAACTGTATTCACCGGTGTAGCATCTAACAGCAATATCTGAATGATCACTGGCAAAGTTTAGAACAGCACGTTTTCTCTCTTGAGAGCTTTTGACATGTTCCGGTCCGCCAAGGTAAATGAAATTTCCGTGATTGGTTGAATAAAGGTACTCCATCATTTTAAACATGCCAGCATAGTTATTAATAACTACTGAAGAAAATCGTTTATCATCTATTCTGTCCAGAAATACTACTGGGATATTGTTCTTACAAATAGTTTCAACAGCTTCTGTCTCCTGACCAGAACCCATGAATATAACTCCATCTACTCTTTTTGAGATCATTGTTTTTATGGCATTGATTTCCTCTTTTATTTCTTGATCGGTATTTATGATTATCAAAGATATTCCCGCTTTTCTTAGCTCTTCTTCTGCTCCGCGCACAGTTAAAGCAAAAAAAGGATTGGCAACATCTGGAACTATCATACCAACTGAAAAAGTTTTTTTGAGTCTAAGTCCACGTGCAAGATAGTCCGGATTGTATCCCAAATCGACTATTGCCTGAAGAACCTTTTCCTTAAGTTCTTCGGAAACAAAAGCAGTTCCATTTATCACCCTTGAAACCGTCGATATTGATACACCAGCTTTTTGTGCCACATCTTTTATATTCATAAAAACCACCATTCATGAAAACGTTTTCTTGATTATAAAATCATTTACTTGTTAAAAGCAAATTGAATTAGCGCCATTTATCATTGAGTATAGAAGTTGCTGAGTATTTATTGAGTCTTATGCACGATTTTCATAATTTCACTACGCCATAAATCCTCTGAATTTTAAACCATTAAAAAATCATGCAAAGCCAAACGCAACATTGTTAAATAGCAAATTTTTACTTCCGCTCTCACGAATCATTTAATGATCAATCAACAGTTTTAAGCGGATGCGAATTCTTTTGGGATTGATATGAACTCCTGCGGGCGGAGTTGTCCTGAACCATTATGCGGTTGCCTCGAACTACTTTGCAGTTGAAAAAACTGTCATTCTGGGGACGTTCTATCCGGAATCTTTTTTGACAAATATAGGAAAAATAGGGTCAGATTGTTTTTGTCTCGAGATTCGGTGGTCGCGATCCGAAAGTGGCGCTACGCAGAGGGTGAGCACGCTGCGCGTGGGTAAGCCTGACTGCGTCAGGGGAAGCCCAGCTTCACCGGGGGTGAGCACAACTTCGTCGTGGGTTAGCACGCTAATGCGTGGGTGAGCCTAGCTTCGCTAGGGGTAGGCCCGGCTATGCCGGGGGTGAGCACGCTGGCGCGTGGGTATGAACTGCTGCGCAGTTGACAAACGACGTTGAGGAAAAGGACATCAAAGACCAGGCTTAGGGTCTAGGATTTAGAAAAATTCGTACAACGCACAACGTATAACCGACAACGATCCCAAGCGAGATACTGTTTATTACTTTCTCGGCTGTGGTAGCTTAGTTATGGGCATGAGAACCCCCCATTTTTTGTGTTAGGCTTCACAACTAATTTACTAGGTTCCCATGCCTTTTTCAATGACCTATCTTTTCTTCTTATCTTCTAAGTGCATAGTTTGGGATAAAATTGACTTTATAGAATTTTGTCGTCTAAAACCCTGCACTTTAGTGCTGGGATGCAAATGGTATAGTGATTCGACAGTATGTTAAAATATGTGTATAGGGCTGGATAGGTCCGAAGTTACACCTGTGGAGACGGCTTAGTCAAACGACTTTCGCCGTCGTTGAAGCAAGAATCCCCGTATTACAATACGAGGAAGAGGTTAAACAAACAGGAGGGATCATAATGAAAAAGAATTTTAATCATGTGTATCAATTTAAAATTACGCTAAGGGGTATTAGACCACCTATTTGGCGACGAATACAGGTTCCTGAAACCTACACGTTTTGGGATCTACATATGGCTATTCAAAACGTCATGGGATGGCTAAATTATCATATACATGAATTCGAGATAGTAGATCCTGCATCTGGCTCTATGGTGAATATAGGGATTCCAGATGATATGTTTGGTACTGGTGTTCTTCCGGGATGGAAGAAAAAAATAGCCGACTATTTTTCAATGGAAAATCCAAAAGCAAATTATACCTATGATTTTGGTGATAATTGGGAACATAAAATACAATTGGAAAAGATTCTTCCTAAAGAAAAAGGTGTCAATTATCCGATATGCGTTAAAGGGAAAAGGGCATGTCCACCTGAAGACTGTGGTGGTGTCTGGGGATATGCCGAACTATTGGAAGCAATAAAAGACCCCTCTCATGAAAGTCATGAAGAATTATTAGAATGGCTTGGCGAAAATTTTGATCCGGAGCATTTCGATGTGAATGAAGTCACTTTTGATGACCCTGATGAAATCCTAAAAAAAGTACTTGAATAAAATTTGCTTCACGGCAAGGCTTACGGGGCTGTCTACTGGTAGTGCGACACTCAGCCGGTTGTCAGTTGTGGCTTGTACGAGAAATTCCCTAATTCAAACCACTTAGTGATTGTCTCGAATGCATTCTGAAAGAGACCGAGAGCCGATGTAAGATAATATGAAGGAAGCAGTCAGGAGAAAGAGAGGAGCAGAGAGTCGATTAGCCAAAGAGTTACGGTCTCTCAGGGGGAGAGGGACAGTCAGCTTTTTTGGTATCTGCCCTCGAAGGAAACTGAA
>Ga0190346_1000349_pt1 | contig 13377 bp, 11 predicted proteins | sample 48721345_MG_FD_161680 | JGI IMG/M metagenome (GOLD analysis project Ga0190346, IMG submission 161680) | Hydrothermal vent microbial mat bacterial communities from Southern Trench, Guaymas Basin, Mexico - 4872-13-4-5_MG | ecosystem: Environmental > Aquatic > Marine > Hydrothermal vents >... | reverse complement strand
CATAATTTTCTCGGCCGTTGTTTTGCCGATTCCCCGCGGCGGGGTGTTTACGATTCTCTCAAAACTTACCAGATCGCTCGGATTTTGAATAAGACGCAAATAAGCAGTGATGTCTTTGATTTCCTTGCGCGCGTAAAACTTGACGCCACCGACAATTTTATAAGGAACGCCGTATTGCAAAAACACTTCCTCAACTGATCTTGACTGCGCGTTCGTGCGATAAAAAATCGCGATGTCTTTTAATTTGATTTTTTCCTCCCCTTTATTTTGCCCGCTCAACTTCGCGATTTCAGACACGATAAATTCCGCTTCGCCTTTTTCGTCTTTCGCTTCATAGACGATAATCGGCTGCCCCGCCGTCTGATTCGCCCGAAGCTTTTTTTCTTTTCTGTTGATATTTTTTGAGATTATGCCGTAAGAGGCATCAAGGATTATTTGAGTTGATCGATAATTTTGTTCAAGCAGAACTATGTTCGCTTCGGGATATTTTTTTTCAAACTCCAAAATATTTCTGATATCCGCCCCACGCCATCTATAAATGCTCTGCCAGTCGTCTCCGACCACACACAAATTCCGATGCGTCTCGCTCAAAAGATTTACCAAATTATATTGCGCATGGTTTGTATCTTGGTATTCGTCAACCATAACATACTTATATCTATTTTGATATTTTTTCAAAACTTCCGGATTTTTTAAGAACAAAATAGTTGTCTGCATAATCAAGTCATCAAAATCCATCGCGCCGCTTTCCAGCAATTTTTTCTGATAACCGCTGTAAATTTTGCCGATGTTTTCCTGAAAATAATCGCTGGCTATCTTGTTATAATCTCGCGGCGTTTTTAGTTCATTTTTCGCGTTGGAAATATGGGCGAGAACCGCGTTTGGATTAAACTGCTCGGGATTAATTTGCATTTCTTTCATTACTTTTTTCACCACCGAAATTTGATCATCGCTGTCATAAATCACAAAATCATTTTTGTATTCGGTAAAACGCGTTTCCACGCGCAAAATTCTCGCGCAGACGCTGTGGAAAGTGCCGATGGTCGGTAATTTGTAATTTGTAATTGGCAATTGGCAATTATTCTCATCTGTCAATTCTTCAAAATTATTTGCGAAATTATTGGCGGTACTCTGCTCCGCCGCAGTCTCTCCGCAGAGGACCGCGGCGAATCGCGTTGTTTCTTGAAGCAGTTTTTTTATTCTTTCTTTCATTTCCTGAGCGGCTTTATTCGTGAAAGTTACGGCGAGAATATTGTTCGGGTTGACGCCTTTGCTTTTAATAAGATAAACGATCCGATGAGTCAGAACTTTTGTTTTTCCTGAACCCGGTCCAGCAATTACCAAAACAGGTCCATCGGTCATCATCACGGCCTTTTTTTGTTTCTCGTTTAAATTTTTAAAAATATTTTCCATAAAGGTATTATAGCACATATTTGAAAATGTGAATTATTTATATGGATTATTTATTAACGAATTAACGAAAAAATAAGACATTATTTTAGTAATAGGAATTACGCGTTTGAGTTTGTCATCCCGAGCGGAGCTTTGGAGCGTTAGCGACAAAAAGCGGAGCCGAGAGCTTGCCCTGAGCGATAGCCGAATGGGGATCTGTGAGCCCCGTTCCAAATTTTTACAATTATCTTTATATTTATAGATCTTTTATATAAACTTGGAACGGGGTGAACGGATAAAGCGCCTATTTTAAAGTATTTCTCTTAAAAGCAAATTCTTGCGTTTACAGATTCCTCCACTCGCTTTTATTGTCGCTCGGTCGGAATGACAGCAAACGCGTAATTTCTAAATATAATACATTTAATCCTTAAAACAAAAAATATGGAAAACGAAAACAACAAAAATTATTTGGACGAGAGAGAAAATCCTGTTGGGAGCAAACCCCCTGAGGATAAATCCGCGAATCTTGATCCCGAGAATGAGATTAAGAGCGGACCAAAGAAAAAATTGATTGATTTTTCTGGTGAAGATAAAATTGCGAAAATCGGAAAGGAATTTAATGAGACTGGCGGCGACGCGAGCGCGGAAAACGCGGAAAGTGAAAATATTAATAAATCAATTGGCGAGTCGGAAAAAAGCGGCAACGAGGTTCTTGATATGATAAAGAAAAAAAGAAGAAAAGATATGACAATTCCGATTATTTTGGGAATTGTTTCTTTGATAACAATTGTTATAGTTGCCAGCTTTTATTTTTTGAAAGATAAGGATATTCCCATAATTGAAAAAGAAAGTCCGCAGCAGAAGATTTTGAACGAATCCATGATGGCGATGAATAATATCGAAAGTTATTCGTTTGAAGGAGATTTTAATCTTAATTTTACTGAAGATGATAAAGAAGAATTTTCTTTAGCGACGAAATTTGATGGACAGGCGGATGAGAGCGACATGGACAATATTAAAAGTTCCTTTAATGTTAAACCAAAAATAACTATTTCTAAAGAGGGCGGGAGCGAGGATATTTCTTTTGACTTTTCAATGAAATCGTTTGGTAAAATTGGAGAGGAGACGGCTTATTTTAAATTGAATGATTTTGATTTAGGCGTAACGGGAATGATGTTTGGAGAGATGATTGTTCCTTATAAAAACAAATGGTATTTTTTGGATATGAAAGAGTTGCAGGAAAAGAGCAATAATTCTTTTAAGGATGGTGATTTTGATTTTAATAAAATGATAGAAGAAATCAAAGATCTTTCCAAAAAATATGAAATGATTAAATTTCAGGAGGATTTGGGTGATACAAAAATTGGATCGATAAGAACAAAAGCATGGATACCTCCAATATCTCCAACAACAGGAAGTAAAGATGAAGATATTGACACCTATCATTATCAAGTAAAGATAGATCCGGAAGCGGTTTTGGATTTTTATATTGAAATTTTAGAGACAACGGCTCCCATTGTTGCTGGTGATAAATTAGCGATTGATGATGTGGAAAAATTTAAAGCGGAACTGGAAGAAAATAAAGAGGAAATTTTAGCGGTGATGGATGAAGTTTTGACTAATGTAAAAACTGAAATTTGGATTGGAAAAGAAGATAAAATGATTTATAAAATGACGATGAGCGGAAAATTTGATGATGAGCTTGCGGGAAGGATAAAGGATAAAATGGAAGAGATAAATAAAGATAAGTATAATGAAATTAGCGTGTATGACAAATTATTATTTACCAATACGGCGGCGGCAATGAAACTACCTTCTCCTTCTAAATCTAAACCATTTGAATTATCTTTTGATATGTCAATAATGATGTCTGATTTCAATCAGCCAATCAATATTTCCAAGCCAAAAGAAGCGGAGGATTTGATGAAAGTTTTGGAAGAAATGATGATGGGGTTTATGGGCGGAATGATGACGCCAGAAATCGATTCGGGAGATGATTCTGACCAAGACGGTTTAACCGACGAAATGGAAGTGTTTTATGGCACTGATCCGAATAATCCCGACACGGACGAGGACGGGTTTAATGACGGAGACGAAGTAATGAGAGGATACGATCCGCTTCTGCCAGGAGAGGCGAAATTGGATTATGACAGGTTATTTGGCAAGTAATCTTTATTGTATTAGTCCCTCTCTTAATAAAGGGATGCTGGGAGAGGTTGAAAGAAAAAGTATAGAATTGTAAATTTAAAATTAAAGGATTGAAGTATCTTCTAACTTTCTTTTATATAGAAATTACGCGTTTGCCTGTCATTCCGACCGAGCGACAATAGGAGCGAGTGGAGGAATCTGTAAACGCAAGAATTTGCTTTTAATAGAAATACTTTAAAATAGGCGCTTTATCCGTTCATCTCGTTCCGATGGCAAAAAACTTTGAACTTTGATATTTGAACTTGATTTGGAATAATTTGAACTTTGGACTTTGTAATTTTATCAATAAATTATAATCCCGCCTGTTTTCAAAATCCCCTCTAACTCCCCCTTGTCAGGGGGAGGATAAAAATATATAATTTAATCAACTAACAAAAAAACTATGTTAGACATTCTATTGTTCTGGCTGATGATAGTAGTGCTATTCGTGCTATTGGTCAGCATTAAGCAAATCAACGAGTACGAGCGCGGAGTTAAATTCCAACTTGGAAAGTATATCGGCGTAATGGAGCCGGGCTGGAGAATTGTTATTCCAATTTTCCAGTCGTACCAGAAAATTGACATCAGGGTAAAGGCCGTTGATGTTCCAGATCAAGATGCGATTACCAAAGACAATGTCTCGGTCAATGTTAACGCGGTATTGTATTACAAAATCGCTAACGCGGAATTGGCGGTTTTAAAAGTGGAGTATTTTGATTACGCTGTTTCGCAATTGGCGCAGACAACAATGAGAGATGTGGTAGGAGAAGGATCATTAGATGAACTGCTTTCTAACAGAGAAGAAGTTTCTCAAAGAATTCAGAAAATTATAGACAAAGCGACCGATCCGTGGGGAATAGACATTGTTTCAGTTGATTTAAAGCATATTGAATTGCCGGAAAATATGAAAAGAACTATTGCCAAACAAGCCGAAGCGGAGAGGGAAAAACGGGCGGTTATTATCAAAGCCGAAGGAGAAGTGATCGCCGCCAGCAATATGGCAAAAGCGGCAGAAATTCTGGCAAGCGTAAACGGAGCTTTGCATTTGAGAACTTTACAGTCAATAAATGATCTTAGTTCAGACCAGTCAAACACAGTTATCTTTGCTATACCGCTAGAAGTTCTGAGAGCTTTTGAAGGACTCAAGAAAAATATTAGCGGCGATAGGCAATAGAAAATTTTAAAGCAAGGCCAGTTTTGCGGGACTTGGGTCTTGCTTTATTTTTGCAGGCGTGATATAAAAAACATATAAACATATAAACAAAATTTTAAATAAATATATAAATACTTAAATGCTTATATGTTTAAATGAATAAGGGGCGTTAGCTCAGCTGGTAGAGCAGCAGCCTTTTAAGCTGAGGGTCACAGGTTCGAGCCCTGTACGCCCCACCCAAAGTCATTTTAACAACTAACATTTAACATATTAACAAGATTTTTATTTAGTTTTTTAAAATTAATGTTGATCATTTTGATGGACTGGATATTAAAGTATTGGATATTTATTAGACATTAAAACATTTGACATCATTGCATTTTAAAAAATGTTAGAATGATACTATGTTAATATGAATCCGGGCGCTTAGCTCAGTTGGCTAGAGCATCTCGTTTACACCGAGAGGGTCGGGGGTTCGAATCCCTCAGCGCCCACTAAAATAAAAGACACTTTTCCAAAAAGTGTCTTTTATTCTTTACGAAAAGCGACTTTTACTGTAAAATTAAATAGGGTCTACTGATTTTCTCTAATTATTCCTTCTCTTATCCAAGAGGAGAGATAATTGGAAAAAATCAGCAGACCCCACAGTATCATAGTGCTGGTGAAATTTAAGAAATTCTTTTAAATGAGAAAAAATGAGAAATAACCTTAAAAAAATAAAAATCCTTCCCACTATTACTACAATTTCTAATTCCGATGCCACAATTTCTGATTCTAACTGGAAAAGTAAAATAAAAGAAATACGCGATTTTAATATAAAAGAAGTTGCTGTTTTTCCGACTTGTCTTAACAAAAAAGAAAGAAAAGAACTGTATAAATTGCTTGAAAATTCTCCCATAGAGAGCATTCCATTTGTACATTTAAGGGAAGATATGCAAACCGATGAATTGGAATATTTTATCAAAAATTATGGAACGGAAGTTTTTAATATGCACAGCGAGAAGGAGTATCCTTATATTGAAGATTACTTAAAATTTAAAGAGAAAATATGTATTGAGAATGTTTATTATCCTTTGGACGAAAAGGAAATAAAAATTTTTTTTGGCATTTGTGTAGATTTTTCTCACTTAGAAAATGATCGTTTATTGTACAAAAAAAAGTTTAAGCATAATATGCAAATTATGAAAAAATTTCCCATAAAGTGCGGTCATATAAGCGCCATTAAAAAAGAAATACATGTAGATTTTAAAAGCAAATATGATAGTTTTAATATTCGTCATGACTTTCACTGCCTGGAAGAATTATCAGAGTTAGATTATTTGAAAAACTATCCGTTGAAATATTTTTCAGGCTATATTGCTATTGAACTTGAAAACAGCATAAAAGAGCAATTAAAAGTAAAGAATTATATAGAAAAGTTAAAATAGAATCATTAAAATAATTTTTATTTCAGGTAAAACAAAAACAAGCGTTTCAATAAGTACCGCTTGCTCTTGATATTTTAACCCTTGCTTTTTGCCATCGTTTTGATACACTTAGTGCAAATGTTAATTTTTTCTCCATCAATAGTTTTTTTCTGGATATTTATATATTGTTTTCTTTTGGTCGCAATATTAGAATGGCTGCGCGTTTGGCTAGACCTTGTTCCTCTATTGCAAATTTGACATGTTCTGCTCATAGTATAGAATTAGATTATTATATTGCTACATTGCCATATTATTGCACTATGCATAACAATTTAGCGATTTAACAATGCAACAATGTAAGTATAACTAATTAATTAATTTTGGCAAGTATGTTGGAAATGTTACATATTTTTTCTTTTATTGTTCTTATATTTTCAATTGTTATTCATGAAGTTTCTCACGGTTGGATGGCAAACTATCTTGGCGATCCGACGGCAAAATATATGGGGCGATTAACTCTTAATCCTATTCCGCATATTGATTTAATGGGATCAATTATTATCCCGTCTATTTTACTGATATCAAATGTGGGGTTTATAATTGGCTGGGCAAAACCAGTTCCTTATAATCCCTATAATTTAAGAGACAAGAAAAATGGCGAGATGCTGGTAGCTTTAGCCGGACCTGTTTCAAACTTATTGCTTGCTTTAATTTTTGGAATTATAATTAGAATTTTGCTGTTTCAAGGAATTGGAATAGATAGCAGCATTATTTCATTTTTTAGCATTGTGGTCTTCTATAATATACTTTTAGCCATTTTCAATTTAGTACCGATTCCTCCTTTAGATGGTTCTAAGATATTATTTCATTTTTTACCGTATTCATCACACAATATTAGGGAAGTTTTAGAAAAAAATGGAATGTTATTCCTGCTATTATTCATCTTTTTTGGATTTCGTCTTATCTTGCCAATAATGTTTTTCTTATTTAGTTTGTTTACGGGAATTCAGCTTTCGTTTTAAATTGTAATTACAGTAAACTTTTTCTTGACATATTATTAAACTTTTGCTAATCTTTACTTATTGTTAGAGGAATTAAATTTTTTCTTCTACGGCGCTTTAACGCGCGGTTTGCAAGGTTTTAACTTTGTGAGATAAAGAAAACTCGTTAGGATAAATCCTAATAAACCCTCAGCTAAAGCTGGGTAGAAGAATATTATATATTTTGTGTGTATGCCAATAAATTAAACTTAAATTAAACGAATGCCAACAATACAACAACTAATCAGAAAACCAAGAAAAAAATCTGTGAAAAAGTCAAAGACGCCGGCTCTTTCACGGAATTTTAATTATATCAAAAACAAACCGACAACAGTAAAAAAAGGTAATCCGTTTAAACGTGGAGTGTGCGTTAAAGTCGCGACAGTAACTCCTAAGAAACCGAATTCCGCTTTGCGTAAAATCGCCAGAGTTCGTCTTACGAATGGTGTTGAAGTTACAGCGTATATTCCTGGAATCGGACATACTTTGCAAGAACACTCCGTCGTAATGATTCGTGGTGGAAGAGTAAAAGATCTTCCCGGTGTTAGGTATCATATTGTCCGCGGTGTTTTAGATACCGGCGGAGTTGAAGGAAGGAAACAAGAGAGAAGTAAGTATGGAACAAAGAGAGCGAAGTAGAACTTCTATAATAATCAAGATACAAGAAACAATAATCAAAAAATAATCAATAATCAAATTTTGATAATTTAAATAAAAGTTTGACTATCGGTCATTGAATTTTGAATTTTGTTTGGTTATTATGTCTTGGTTATTGATTATTTTAATTTAAGTAAAAAATAAATTATTTGAGCAGTTACAATATTTAATTTTAACCATTAACTTTAAGTACTATAACTATGGGACGAAGAAAGAAAAAAATTGATAGAGGCATTAAGCCAGATTTTAAGTACAATAACGCGACTATTGCCAGGTTTATAAATTATATAATGAAAAACGGCAAAAAAGCGGTGGCGACTAAAATTGTTTATAATTCTCTTGATATTATCAAAAAGAAGACAGATAGAGATCCTGCTGAAGTTTTTGATTCAGCAGTAAATAAAGTAGCTCCTATTTTGGAAGTAAAATCAAAAAGAATTGGAGGCGCGACCTATCAAGTGCCGATAGAAGTTCGCGGAGACAGGAGGATACAGCTTGCTTTCAGATGGATAATAACCGCTGCCAAAGAAAAGAAGGGGAAACCAATGGCGGAAAAACTTGCCGATGAATTTATGAGTATCATAAATAATTCTGGAAACGCTTTAAAGAAAAGGGATGATGTTCAAAAAATGGCCGAGGCAAACAGATCTTTTGCGCATTTCGCAAGATAGAATCATAAAAATAACTAAAAACAAAAATATGTCAAAATCAAATCCGTTGGCTAATTTGCAGATAGTAACAAATTGTCCAATGTGTGATTTCAAATATGACAAGAGTAGCATAAAAGTAATTGACAAAAAAGACGGCATAATGGTTCTTTACTTAAATTGTCGCCAATGTAAAAGTTCCGTGGCGATGGCGATTATGATAGAAACATTTGGAATAACTTCTATTAGTATAATGACTGATGTTGTTGAAGATGATATTAAAAAGATTGATAGCGGTTTTATTAAGTGCGACGATGTTTTGGAAATACATAAATTTTTAGAAAATAAATAGAAATTAATTATGAGAACATTAGAAATTCTTGCTCAGTCAAGGGATTCAAAAAAAGTAAATGAACTAAGAAGAAACGGATATATCCCGGGAATTATTTATGGCCCTAAGGGTAAAAGTAAAATGTTGAAAGTCAACAAGAAAGATTTTAATAAAGTATTCCAGGAAGTTGGCGAGAGCGCGTTGATTGATCTTAAAATTGACAACAAAGAAGTTGGAAAAATATTAATAAACGATTATCAGGTTGATCCCATTACGAACGACATAATTCATTTCGATCTGTACCGTGTTAGAATGGATAAAGAAATAATTGCCAATGTTCCAATTAAATTCAGTGGGGAATCTCCAGTCGTTAAAAGTGGCAGAGGCGTTTTGGTAAAAAGCCATGATATGTTTGAAATCAAGTGTTTGCCTGGAGATCTTATTCACGATATTAAAATAGACATTTCTGTTTTAGAAAATATAGACGATCTGATAAAAGTTAAAGATTTAAAAATTTCGGATAAAGTTAAAATTTTGGCTGACGCGGAGGAAGTTATTATATCAGTCATTCCTCCAAGGACAGAAAAGGAAATAGAAGATCTTGAAGAAAAGGTTGAAGAAAATATTGAAGACATTGAAGGCGCGGAAGAAAAGAAAGAAGAAGGCGGAGAAGATAAAAAAGATGAGAAAGATAAATCTGAAAGCGGAGGGAAAAAAGAAGACAAAAAGCAGAAATAAAAAACTAAATCATTTTATGGATTTAGGCAAACAAAATAAATTTTTCATAAATAACCATAAAGCGGTATTGCTTTGCGGTTTTATTTTTTTTATTTTATTATTTTCCGTTTTAATAACTATGGAAACGGCTAAATCGTCTGAGGATAATTCAGGCGCTAAAGAAGAGGTAAGCGCGGAAGAAACTCAAAATTTAATTAACCAGAAAAGGGAAGAAATAAAACAGGTACAAAACAAAATAGACAAATATAGAGCGGAAATTAAGGCGAAACAGAAAGAAGGAAGAACATTAAGCAGGGAAATATCTATTTATCAGAGCAGAATAAGCAAAAACGAACTTGAAATTAAAGAAACAAAACTTGCCATAGAAGCAGCTGATCTTGAAATAAAAGAAAACGGGAATAAAGTAAGGGAAAACGAAAAGAAAATAGAAAAAGATAAAGATACGCTCAAGAATTTAATCAAAGCGCTCTACGCGTATGAGCAGGATTCTATGTTGGAAATTTTAATGACAAAAAATGATGTATCAGATTTTTTTAATGAAGTTAACGCGGTTGAGTCGGTAAAAAATAAAATATTTCAAACGATAGTTAATTTAAAAATAGAAAAAGAAGAATTAAAATTAAGACAAGAAGAATTAGAGGAACAGCAAGAAGAACAAGCGCAGCTAATTCAGATGAAATATCAGCAGAATGAGTCATTGGATGAATTAAAGGTTCAAAAGAAGCAAATTCTTGAGGAAACAAAAGGAGAGGAGAAAAAATTCCAGCAGATACTTGAAGAGAACAAACAAATTTTGCCGGCATTAAAAGCGCAGTTGATGAATTTGCAAAGTTTAGGCAAGAAAATAAAATTTGACGACGCGATTTCTGCGGCGAAATATGTGGGATCTATAACAGGAGTCAGACCGGCATATTTGCTTGCTATTTTAAAAAAAGAATCAAGCTTGGGAACGAATATCGGCGGAGGGACTTATCAGGTTGATATGTCTCCGCGCCAAAGACCTGTTTTTGAAGCAATCACCGGCGAACTTGGGTATGATCCAAATGAAATGCCGGTTAGCAAAAGACCGAGAAGTTACCGAGGATGGGGAGGAGCAATGGGACCGGCTCAAATGATACCGACGACATGGCGCGTCTATCAAAATGAAGTTTCAGAAATCACGGGCAACTATCCTCCTGATCCTTGGGACCTGACTGACGCTCTTGCCGCAATGGCAGTCAAAGTTTCCAAAGTGCCGGGTGTAACGGAAGGTAATTATGACGCCGAATATAAAGCGGCGGGGCTATATTTTGCCGGTAGAAACTGGAGAAAATTTTTATTCTATCCGGATAGAGTAATGCTCTACGCTGATCTGTATGAGAAAGAAATTGGTGGTTAAATTTGGCAATATAAAAAACCCGGATAATTTTTCCGGGTTTCTTTTTTATATAAAAGTTTTTTGTTTTCAATGAATAGTACTTTTTTATTTGCAGTTAATGCGTTTTGTAAATGCGTTTAATGTTGCGTTACTTGACATTTTTTGTGTATTTACTGAGATTGTCTAATGATTTTTGCGACAGTTTATTTGCGTTTGAGATTGCTTCCTGTATTAAATCTGCCGAAAAAGTTTCCTGATGTCCTATTTCTATTTTTTGATTCCCAGTTTTATTTTGAATATAGTCCTCTATATAAATCTTGTGTTCTTTGGTTAATTCAGATCCATTTTCTATACTATTCAGATATTCTTCCAAAGCGCGCCTCGCCAAATGTGTAATTCCTTCTCCATACTTTGCTGTTATGGTATATGTTTTCCCTGAAACATTTGAGTTTGAAGAAAGTACAGATCCTTTTTCTTCATTGTTAACGCTGTTCGGTTCTTCGTCTGTGTTGTTAACGGATTCTGATCTGTCATCTTCGTCTGCCGCTTTTTTTTCATCGGCATTTTCTATTTTTGATTCTTGATTATCGTCTGAAATATTTAACTCAGCGCCGCTTTTACCTTCTTTGCTATAATTTTTATCATTATTACCTGATTCATTATCTGTTACAGCAGCTAATTCAGAATTGCTTCCTATGTTTCCTCCTTGCTGATTGTAATTATACGCGCTTATTCCGACAATTAACACAATTAAGACAATCAAGACGGTTTGCCAATTTTCATAACTCCAATCTTTTATTTTTCCAAACCATCCTTTCTCTTGGACATTTGTTACATCAATTTCGCTTTCTTGCATTTATTTTTTCACCCCCTTTCTTTATAGGATTAAGTTGTTAAAGATCTTCTCAGTGGTTAAATATTACCATAATGTTTAGAAATAAGCAAATGGTCTGCTGATTTTCTCTAATTATTCCTCCTCTCTCCCTCCCCCCTGACAAGGGGGCTGGGGGGTTTTCGGTTATTCCTCATTTGGATTTTGGAATTATTAAACTTGGACTGACACACACAGCGATAGCGTTATATCCGCTGATATTGCGCTGATCAATACGCTGAAATTACGCTGATATCTTTCAGCGTCTTGATTGGCGTTATTTCAGCGGATATAACAAACTTCGCTGTACTGCGTTTGTCAGTCCGAGATATAAGAATAACAAGCTGAATTATTTTTTTAATATTTTCTGAATTTATCTCTTCTTGTAAAAATTAGATGAAAATCAGCAGACCTTCCCTTAGAATTTAAATTTTCCCACCAAATACCCAACGCCAAACGGTCCCTCGTAGCTTAATTTTTCAAATTTATATTTCAAAAGCGACAGCGCTCCAAGCAAAATGATTATGGAACGAAGCCCGCACTCTCCGGCTTCTTCAATTAGATTTGAGTCAAGATTTAAAATCTCTCCAGATTTATTTTCTTCCAACAGTTTTATTAAAAGTTCGTCAAACTCTTTTCCTTTTGGAGAATATCCCGCTGGCGCGTCGAGGGTTAAGCGGTGCGAAAGATCGCCGCTGGCGATAAGAGCGATGTTCTTATCTTCACTTTCAATTGCTTCATAAACCGCTTCCCCAAACTCAAAATGCTTTTGATAATCCAAATAGGAAAAAGCTATCAGAACTATTTTTATTTTCGGATTATGCTTTGTTAAAAAATAAAGCGGCACCATCGCTCCGTGATCAAGAAATATTCCAGAATTTATCATTTCAACCGAGATTTTTTTTGTGTCAGCAATTTTTTTAATATCTATCCCAAGATCAATATCGTTTTCAAATTTCATAAGAGTACTGTCTCCAAATTGTAAAAAACTTCCTTCTAAATAATCACTTTTAACTATAGACATACAACCCATTTGAACCGGTCCGTGCGGGGAGATTATAACAATTGTCTCAATCTTGGAATTTTCAATTTCATCACCAAGTTGATTCATTGCCTCAACAGTTAAATTAACTTCAGAAAAAGAATCTCGTCCTATTGACGGAATAAGAAGCGGGGGATGAGGGCAAATGGAAGCAAATTTTAGCATAAGCGTAAATTAATATTTATTTTACTTTATTTATCTCTTCTTGTAAAAATTAGATGAAAATCAGCAGATCCTAAATATCAAATATCAAATATCAAATTACAAATTACAAATTATTCTTCTGCTATTTCAGATATTGAATATTTGTCATTTGATATTGGTTTGGTATTTGGAATTTGGTATTTGGAATTATATACGAATTTTTAGGATAAGTTTAGATTTAGGCGACAAATTAATAACAATTCATTTTAGCCCTGAATTATATCAAGCTTTTCCCCGCACTTCCCGCACTTTCCATTTTTATCAAACCTCTCAATTTGGTACCCTATTCTTTTAATCATCACCTCTCCGCACTTCGGGCAATAGGTGTTTTCTGCGGCGTTGCCGGGAACAT
>Ga0190346_1000346_pt1 | contig 13439 bp, 9 predicted proteins | sample 48721345_MG_FD_161680 | JGI IMG/M metagenome (GOLD analysis project Ga0190346, IMG submission 161680) | Hydrothermal vent microbial mat bacterial communities from Southern Trench, Guaymas Basin, Mexico - 4872-13-4-5_MG | ecosystem: Environmental > Aquatic > Marine > Hydrothermal vents > Microbial... | reverse complement strand
CTTTGGTGAGCTGTTTGTAGCCTAGGGAAATTTTTTCTTCTTTTTCATCAAAATCAAGGATAACCACTTCAATCTTTTCGCCGATTTTGAAGAGGGCAGAAGGATGATTTACTTTTCCCCATGACATGTCTGAAATATGCAAAAGCCCTTCAATGCCTCCTAAGTCGATAAAAGCGCCGAAATTGGTAAGGGTTTTGACCTCTCCCATAAAGGTTTTTCCTTTTTTCAATTGAGAAAAAACCTGTTTTTTCTTTTTTTCTTTTTTATCGAAAAGAAGCAGTTTGCGGGAAACTACAGCATTTTCGCTTTTTCGGTCGAATTTTATGACCTTAAATTTAAATCTTTTTCCGATTATCTCGTTAGGGTCTTTAATCGGTTTTATATCTGCATGAGAATCAGGGAGAAAGGTCTTTATTCCCACATCAACAAGATATCCTTTGTTTACTTTTTCTGAAACTTTTCCGATGATCCAATTATTGTATTTATAGGCTTTTTCAAGGTTATCAAGCGCCTTTGCAGCAATGGCTTTGCTTTTTGACAGAGGCAGATAGCCGTCCTTTGGGGAGGTCCTTTCCAGAATTGCCTCTATTTCATCGCCCGGATTGATTTTTTTTATGTTTTCCGGATCGCTGAAATCTTCAACCGGAATAATACCTTCTGATTTTGATCCAATGTCGACCAAGACAAATGAGGGTGTTATTTTCAGGACTTTTCCCTTGATAAGTTTTCCTGGTATTAATTCAGATGCTTTGAATTTGTACTTATCAAGCAGAGCTTCATAGTCTTTTGTTGAGATGTGGTTGTTGTTTTTTGTTAACTCTGACATTGTAGTGTTTTCTCCCTGTGATATTGATGTTTGAAGTTGGATTTGATTTTTTTTGATACTTCGTTGATGACTTCAGGAGGAGTGGATGCCCCCCCTGAAAGGCCTATTTTGTTAGCCCCTTGTATCATCTCTGGTGTGATTTGTTTTGCATTCTCAATAAAATAAGTGTTTTTCAGGATCCTCTTCGAGATTTGATAGAGCTTGTTTGTATTTGAGCTGTTTTTTCCACCGATTATAAACAGAACATCGACGGAAGAAGCTAGTTTTGAAGTGGCATTCTGGCGGATTTGAGTTGATTTGCATATGGTATTGTGAATGTTCAATTCCTCCGTACACTCAATCAGCGCTCCGGTCACTTCCTTGAATGTATTGAAGTCTTGAGTGGACTGACTGATGACCGCGCGCTTCTTTTTAAAAGGAAGCTTTCTGGCCTCCTCCTCATTTTCTATGATAATGCCCTTGCCTAGGCTGTGTCCCTTCAGACCTATTGTTTCAGGATGTTTACTGTTTCCGACAATGATGATTTCATCCCCTTTTTCAGCCAGTTTGGATACTAGTTTTTGTATGTTTTTGACAATGGGGCATGTGGCGTCCACTATTTCAATATTTTTTTGATTCAGCAGATCATACATTTCAGGAGAAGCACCGTGGCTGCGAATAATAATAGTTCCTTCTTTGATTTCTTCTGGGTTGTTTGCAGGCCTTATCTCCCTTTTTTTTAATTCCTCGATGACCTGGGGATTATGTATGAGGTCCCCTAAGGTGTAGACTTTTCCGGATTTAAGCCGGCGAGTTTTCTTCGCTATCTGTATAGCCCGCTTGACTCCATAGCACAATCCTGAATTTTTTGCGATTTTGACTTCCATTTTATCCTTATAATTAGCCTGCATTATTCACAAGTCGAGGTTAGTGCAGAATAAAAAAAATACCATTGCCGTTTCTTTATGAATAAATCAGGTTAGTTGGATATACTATAAGAGAAAGATATTTTTGTCAATGCTAAATATAGGTAAAATCTTAACTTAGGCGGTTTTTTTATTCTTCTTCGTATTTTTCCGCTATTATCTTTTCGATTTCTTCTTTACTTGGAAGATCTTCGAGGCTGTTGAGTTCAAAATAGGCAAGGAAATGTTTGGTTGTTCGGTATATTAATGGTTTTCCCGGGCTTTTTTTCCTGCCTACGATTTTAATGAGTTTTTTCTCAAGGAGGGTTTTCAAACAGTGGCTTGCATCCACTCCCCTAATAGCTGATATTTCTGCCAGAGTGGTCGGCTGGTGGTAGGCAATGGTTGATAGTGTTTCAAGGGATTCCCTTGAGAGCTTCTGTTTTTTTTCATGCTTCAGGAGCCGTTTTATATACACATCATATTCATTCTGAGTGGCAAAGAGGTAGCCTCCGGAAGCCTGAATAATGGTGATGCCTCTCTTGTTTTCCGAATAATACTCTGTTAATTCAGCGGCGGCACGTTCAATTTCTTTATCCGGGAATTCTTTCAGGATATCTTTGATCTTATCCAATGACAGGGGGTCTATGGACACAAAAATGAAAGCTTCAATAATATTTTTTAAATCCTTTTTCATTCTTTCACTTCACTTCTCAACCATACTTTTATCCTGTGAAACAGGCTTTCTTGAACGGCAATAACCGTTCTTTCGCTTATCAGCTCCAGAAGACAAAAAAAAGCCACCATTGAGTGTCTTCTGGCTGCCAAAATATTCAAGAAAATCGAGATAAGAATAGTTTTTTAAATATCTGATGATGTCCTGCTTTTTTTCTTTGACTGAAAAGTCTTTTCTTTTAATGACTCTTATCCCGTCTTTTTCTTTTCTTAACATGAGCTTAAAAAATACTTCAGCGACATCAAAAAGGGACACTTCGATAAAGTCAAGTTCTTGAAAAGACACTGATCTGGGAAGGGCTGTTCTTTTCCATTTTTTTATCTGTTTTGCTTCTTTTTCTCTCAAGATTTTGCAAGCTGCTTTTATATTTTCATAATCCAACAGCCTTTCAACAAGAGTTTTTCGCGGATCCCCCTCTTCTTCTTCGTAGGTTTCCCGCGGCAGAAGCATTCGTGATTTAATATGGATAAGAAGCGCTGCCATGAGAAGGAATTCGGATTCCCTTTCAAGATTTATTTTTTTTTTATTGTCCAGATATCTCAGATATTCTTTTGTTATGGAAGCAATCGGAATATTATGAATGTCTATTTTCTTTTTTTTTATCAAAAAAAGGAGAAGGTCTAGAGGGCCTTGAAAAACCTCCAGATCGATTTGATAACTTTGAGAGCTCTCCATTTTACCTGACAAGTTCATAGAAAAATATTCAGAACCCGATTTTGTTTCTCACTTCTTCCATGGTTGCCCTGGCTTTTTCCCTGGCCTTCAGGTTTCCCTGCTCAAGTATTTCCCATACAAGGTCGGGATTTTTTTCGTAGATCTTTCTTTTTTTCCGGAAGCTGGAAAGTTCCTTGATGAGAGTATCGATGATAACTTGTTTGCAATCGACACAGCCGATCCCGGCGTTCCGGCATCCTCGAATGATCTCTTCTCTTTTTGTTTTTGATACAAAAGCTTTATGCAGGGTGAAAACAGGGCAGTCATCAGGATTCCCAGGATCTTTTCTTCTCTTCCTTTTTGTATCTGTCATCATAGTTGAAATTTTATCTTGGATTTCTTCCGGGCTGTCTTTTAAGTTGATTGAGTTGTTAAAGGATTTGCTCATTTTACGCCCGTCTGTTCCGGCTAATTTCGGTACTTCTGTAAGCATCATCTGTGGTTCCGGGAAAACCTTCCCGAAGAGGCGGTTAAAGCGGCGTGTGATCTCTCTTGCCAGCTCAAGGTGATAGGCCTGGTCTTCCCCCACAGGGACGACATTGGCTTTGTACATAAGGATATCAGCAGTCTGCAGTACGGGATATCCGAGAAATCCATATGTATTTATTTCTTTTTCTTTCAGCTCTTTTTGCATTTCTTTGAAAGTGGGTACTCTTTGAAGCCAGGGAAGAGGGATGATCATGGAAAGCAGCAGATGAAGTTCGGCATGTTCTTTGACTTCTGACTGAATGAATAGAGTGCTTTTTTGAGGATCCAGTCCAATGCTCAGCCAGTCTGCCGCCACTTCAAAGGTGTTTTTCTTTATAGCTCTTGAGTTCTGGTATTCGGAGCTGAGAGCGTGCCATGTGACTATTGAATAATAACACTGATATTCATCCTGGAATTTGATCCAGTTTCGAAGGGCACCGGCAAGATGACCGAGATGAAGGGGGCCGGTAGGCCTCATGCCGCTGAGAACGGTTTTGTTTTTTTCCATTTTTATAGAATAATCGAAATAATAACAATTTGTATAGGCCTTATAATAAGGTTAAGCAGGCCTAAATACAACAGACCCAGTATAATAATAAAGCCGAAAGGACGGATTTTATCATACATCCTGCTTGCTTCTTCAGAAAGGAAACCGGTGATAATCCCGCTTCCGTCAAGAGGTGGGATGGGGATAAGATTGAATACAGCGAGAAGCACATTTAAAAACACAGCATAAAATAAAATCACGGCCAGCCCCTCCATAGGGCGAAAACCCCCTTGAATACCTCCTCTTCCCATTAAGAAAGACCTTATGAAATAGCTGGTGTTCGGATTGACCGCTTTGAGAAGAACGATGGCTATGAGAGAAACAAAGGCAGCCAAAAGATTAGCTGCGGGGCCGGCTGCAGATATGAGCATATTATCCCGTTTGGGGTTTTTTAGATTTGCCGGATTGACGGGCACAGGCTTTGCCCAGCCAAAGGGAGGCGCTCCCATTATGATGAGGATAGCAGGCATGAGAACCGTTCCAATGGGATCTATATGAGGTACTGGATTCAGGGTGACCCTTCCCATAATATGAGCTGTGGGATCTCCCAGTTTGTAGGCGGCCCATCCGTGAGCCGCTTCGTGTATGGTTATGGCGAAGAGAATCACGAACAGGCTTATAATGATAGTGACTATATCCATTGGTTTAAAGACAATTTATAGCATAACTGGGGATTTCCGTAAAGCCTAAGTTATATTCAAAGGACGGGGAGGTATTTTTCTATCTCATATTCGGAGACCTGTTTATCGAATTCTTTGGACACTGATTTGTTGTACTGCTCAATCTCGTATTTTTTATTGAGGAGGAATTTCTGAAAAAGGTGTTCTCCAAGAGCTTCCCTGACAAGTTTGCTTTTTTTCATTTTGCGGAGAGCGTTGTGAAGATTCGAAGGAAGGGTATTGATATGAAGCTTTTTTTGACTGCTCCGGCTCATATTAAAGATGTTGTCTTCGACCGGTTTTGGCAGTAGGGATTTTTTCCGGATTCCATCCAGTCCTGCCGTGATAGTGGTAGCGAAACAGAGATAGAGATTGCATGCCGGATCAGGAGATCGGAGTTCAATACGTGTGGCCTCTTTTTTTCCGGGCTGGTATTCAGGTACTCTGATATAAGCAGATCTGTTTTTTTGTCCCCATGCGATATATACAGGAGCTTCATATCCCACAATGAGCCTTTTGTATGAGTTAGTCCACTGACAGAGTACAGCACAGATATCCGGTGCGTTTCTTATGAGCCCGGCAGTGTAGTGTTTTGCCGTATCGGAGAGATGATAAGGGTCCTTTTTCTCAAAGAAAATATTTTCTTCTTTTCTCCAAAGAGATTGATGAATATGCATCCCGCTGCCGTTTTGTCCGTTTAGGGGTTTGGGCATGAAGGTCGCATAAAGATTATGCATTCGGGCTACTTTTTTGACCATATAGCGAAAGGTCATACACACGTCTGCCATCTCAAGAGCGCTCAGGTATTTGAGGTCGATTTCATGCTGTCCATTTGCGACTTCATGGTGGTCATATTCAGATTCTATGCCCATTTTTTTCAATAGAATTTGGATTTCCTTTCTAATCTCCCCATGCAGGCCTCCGAAAAAATACCCTCCTTCATCCAGAGGCTGAGCATTTTTCTTGCCGGGAAATATGAAAAATTCGAGTTCAGGCCCCAGTTTTATATCGTCTATTTTAAATTCCTGCGCTGCTTTTTTTAGGGCCTTTTTAAGGACATATCTTGAATCTCCTTCATAATGATCTCCTTCAGGTGTCAGAATATCTCCAAACATTACAGCCTCTTTCCATTTTACGTTTTCGGCAAATCCCCGGTATTCCCATGGAAGGATCCTGAAAGTGGATGCTTCGGGTTTAATGATAAGGTCGCTTTCCTCGATTCTGACAAAACCTTCAATGGAAGAACCGTCAAATCCTTTGCCCTGCTTAAAGGAGGTTTTGAGTTCCTGGCTTGGGATCGCAAAATCCATATGCCTCCCTAGAATATCAGGAAATATGATTCTTACAAATTCAATCCCGTTATCAGGATTCAGGACTGTATCAAGGATTTCCTGCTGTTCTTTATACCCAAAATATTTAAGTTTCTGGTCTCTAAGCACGGCCGGTTTCCTCCTTTTATATTTATGAAGATTTGATGTTAACCTGACCTATTCATAAAAAAATGGCGATGTTCATTTTTTTACCTTACAGGCAAGCCGACCTTACAGCATCTGCTGCAACCTCGACTCGTGGATAATCCAGGTTAAATATATTTTTATATATAATAAAGGAGAACGAATGTCAAATAAATATTGAAAAATAACTATAAATGTTTTATTTATTATAATTATAAATGACAAATGTAGGAGGAAAACCATGATAGATGACTTAGATCGGAAAATCATTCGAGTTTTGAATGAAGATGCGCGAAAGAGTTACAGGGAGATGGCCAAACAGCTGGGAATCTCTGTGACCGCTGTGATAAACAGGATGAAGAAATTTGAAGATTCGGGTGTCATAAAGGGTTATATTCCTGTGATAGACCGGGAGTATTTTGGTATCAACCTGACAGCCCTTATCGCGCTTCGTTTGAGACAGGGAAATCTTCTTGATATCCAGAAGCAGATAGCCCAAGATGACCGCATAGCTGGGGTGTATGATATCACAGGGGAATGGGATTCATTGATTATAGGGTATTTCAAAGACAGGAAAGACCTGAATGATTTTATAAAATCAATGCTTTTAAAAAACAGTGTTGACAGGTCAATAACCCATATTGCATTGAATATTGTAAAGGAAGAAAAGCGGGTTATTGTCTAGCAAATAGACAAAACCCCTTATTTTGTTATAATTGAGCTGATGAAGAGATTACGCTTGATTTTCGCTGTTGTTTTATGCCTTAGAATCTTTCCGTCTTATGCGCTCTCCAATGCTGATATAAATTCATATAAGATTGAAGAATTTATTGAAGCGTTTAAAAAATCCATTGAAAAAAAAGACTTCAATACCTATAAAGAAGCTTTTTCATCAGACCTGGAAAATATGGAAGCTGCCCAATTAGAAAATTATTTTATTGAGTTCTCCATGAGTTCTGTATTAGTGGAGAGTATTTCTATAAACAAACAGGATTCATTTCAGCCGAGAGTTTATTTAACACTGTTATTTCAGAATTCCTATTCCCTTATTTTGGATACCTGGCAGCTTGATATAATCAGAGTGGACGGGTACTGGAGAATTCTGAATAAAGACAGCATAGGGCAGACACAGACTCTTTACAAGCTGGAGATCCCTTCAGGGAGAAGTGAAAGAGTAAAAAGAGTCGAGGTCAAACATAAGGACATCTCCATTACTTTTAGAGATCCCATTGTCTTTTATGACAATATCCCGGGAATTGAAACAGGCTTGATTCTTATCGGAAAAGGGCACTTAGAATTCACTCCGTCTTTACCTAGAGAACAGCATAATTTGGAATTATTAAATAACGACAGGTCTCTAAGAAGCAGCATTGATTCCATTTATCTGAGATTCAGCCCAAGCTTTTTTAAAGAAAACATAAAAATAGTCAGGGGCGCGGAAGAACCGAAGCCGATTGAAAGGCCTGAAATAGATCTCGCCAGTGATATTTTTAGGAAAAATTACCCTAGGTCTTTTACTGTGAGAAGCTCTCTGACCCACGATTTTTTTTCCATTCTACCTCAGGGAGAAGAGGCGGCTTTTGAATTCAGAGTTAATAAAATGGGAGAATTGACTTATATTTTTTCCCCCTTTGCCTTTGAAGAAATAAATCTCTATCAATGGAAAAAAGAAAAGATTATCTGCCTGTATTCGCCTCCCATAGAAGGGGAGGGGAAGAGATTGTTTGTCTCATTCGGGCAGCAGTGTGATGTGAAGGATTATCAATTGGATGTAAATTACAATCCGAGAGATAATCATTTTTCGGGTATGGCGAGGATCACATTCGAATCAAAGGTCAGGAGGTTAAGCAGCATCAAGCTGATATTAAATCCGGCATTAAAGATTTTACGCATTAATGATAAAGAGCAAAACAGGTTATTTTTTTCCCAGGATGATTTCAGGAAGACGATCTATGTCTATCTCCTGGATCAGTTAGCAAGTGGAGAGCTGGGCGAAATCGACATATATTACAGAGGAAAACTGCCTCCTTTAGAGGGAGCTTCTGACACCTCAGAAGCCCTGCAAAGGGAGTCAAAAATAGAATTTGTTGAGACAGAAGACAAATTTTATCTTTACAGCCGTACTTCATACTGGTATCCAGCTCCTTCTGAAGAAGACTATTTCACAGCCCGGCTTAAATTAGTGCTCCCTTATGGTTATTCCGCTGTTTCTAACGGCAGGCTGGTTAATGACTTCAATATGAAGAGAACGGATGGCACAGAAGGAATGGATGAAAACGATCATTCAGTCTTTATTTTTGAGGTCAAAAACTATATTAAATACCTTTCATTTATTACCGGGAAGCTGAAGAAAGAAGGGGAACACAGTGAGTCCATCCCTATTGATTACTACAGAGGTCCCAGAACCCAGGCTTATACCGGGCGTATTTTTAAGACAGCGGAGGAAGTGATCGATTTTTATCAGAGCCGATTCGGCCCCTATCCTTTTGATAAATTGAGCATTGTCAGAAATGTGGGAGTGAATAAGGGGGGGCAAAGCCCTCCGGCGTTAGTTGTCATTAATGATTTGCCGCGGATGAGCGGTGTGAGTTCCCGACGGATGACAAGAAGCCCGGTTGATCTTTCCAGATGGGACGAATATTTTCTTGCTCATGAAATAGCTCATCAGTGGTGGGGACAGGGAGTATCATGGGAATCCTATCATGACCAATGGATAAGTGAAGGATTGGCTCAATTTTCAGCTTCTCTTTTTTTGAGGGAAAAGTACGGAGACGATGATTTCGGTGATATATTAAAGAAGTATTCCACATGGACAAAAAAAAAGAGTGAGTGGGGTTCTATTATGATGGGTTCCCGAATAAGCCACCTTGATTTTGAAGCGTACCAGTCTATTATTTATAATAAAACAGCACTGGTTTTGAATATGTTAAAGGATATGCTCGGGGATGAAATGTTTTATTTAGGGATGCAGAGATTTTTTCTCCGTAATAAATACAGCGCAGCAAACACGAGATCATTTATCAATATATTCAATGAGCTTGCTGAAAATGATTTGGATGATTTTTTCATAGGTTGGTTTGAATCTTATCATCTGCCTGATGCAAAAGTGCTGTATTCTATAGAAAAAAACAGTTCTTGTTTCATCTTAAGATTAAACGTAATCCAGGATAACCGGTTTTTTATGTTTCCATTATGGCTGGAGTGGAAAGAAAATGGAAACAGAGTGAGAAAAAAGATACTAGTGAATAAAAAGGTAGTCAGTTTTGAATTTCAAACTAAACACAAGCCGAAAAAAATTAGGATCAATCCTGATGACGCTGTTCCAGGTTGGTTCCATATCCGGAAGTCATAAAAGGATGTTCCCTTATTCTTTCTGACTGCTATTTGTTTCTATATTCAGGCGCTTTATCATTTCATTTAAGGTCGTGGGTTTGACACCCAGAAGGTCTGCTGCTTTCTTTTGAATTCCATTGGATTTTTTCAATGCATCGATTACGGCATTTTTCTGAAAGATACGGGTTCTTTCCTTAAGCTTGAGATTGTGGTCTGAGACGAGAAGGTCGGTTTTTCCGGTGATTTTTGACTTGAGGAGGAAGGATGGGATTTGTTCTCTTCCGATTATCTTTGAACGGGTCAACACAACGGTCCTCTCTATGAGATTTTCGAGCTCCCTCACATTTCCGGGCCAGGAGTAATTTTCGAGAAGTTCCATCAAATCTTCAGTCACCTTAAGATTTTCTTTGTGGTTTTCTTTGGAGTAGAGTTCGAGAAAGTGTCTGACCAGAAGAGGGATATCTTCTTTCCTTTCCCTGAGAGGCGGGATCTCTATTTTTATGACATTGAGACGGTAGAAAAGGTCTTCTCTGAAATGATTTTTATTGATGAGTTCTTCAAGATCCGTATTTGTTGCAGCGATGACTCTTGTGTCCACTTTAATGGTTTTGGTGCCTCCCAGTCTCATGAATTCTCTCTCCTGCAGCACTCTGAGGAGTTTTGCCTGAGTTTCCAGGTTAAGGGAAGAAATTTCATCAAAGAAAATACTCCCTTTGTCTGCAGCTTCAAACAATCCCTTTTTTTGGCTGACAGCTCCTGTGAATGCGCCTTTTACATGTCCGAACAGGTGGCTTTCCAGGAGTTCTGGGGGCAGAGAGCCGCTGTTCACCGTGATAAAAGGAAAATTAACGCGTTGGCTGTTATGATGGATAGCTTTTGCAACCAGCTCTTTTCCTGTTCCGCTTTCTCCTTGAATAAGGATGGTGCTCCGGGTCGGGGCTGCGGCTTTTATGACCGCAAAAACATCCTGCATGTTTTTACTCTTGCCTATTATTTGATCGAAACTAAATTTCCTTTTAAGCTGGTCTTTTAACTGGATGTTTTCTTCTTGAAGTTTTTTATGTTTGATAGCTCTTCTCAAAGTGATAAGAAGTTCATCATGCTGGAAGGGTTTTTGGATATAATCAAAAGCCCCTTTTTTCATAGCTGTGATCGCTGATTCAACTGAAGCATATGCTGTGATGATGATCACTACGGCGTGAGGGTCGATTTTTTTGATTTCCTGTAGCACTTCTATTCCATTCATCCCGGGCATGAGAAGGTCCAGAAGAACCAAGTCAAAAGACTCGGTTTTATGTTTTCTTAATGCTTCCTGGCCGTTGGAAGAGAGTTCGCATTGATATCCTTCGGAGACGAGCAGGTCTTCCAGTACTTCATGGATTATTTTTTCATCGTCGATGATGTGAATGGTTTCTTTTTCTGGCATTTTTTATACCGATAAAGATTTGTCTTCCTGCTTTTTTTTCTGTTTGATGGGGATGAAAATAGTAAAAACGGTTCCTTTTCCCACAATGCTTTTTACGTCGATATGTCCTTCATGTTCCTTTATTATAGCATAGCTGATAGAGAGCCCGAGGCCTGTTCCCTTGCCAAATCCTTTTGTTGTGAAAAAAGGATCAAAGATGTTAGCTAAGTGTTGGCCCTTAATACCAACACCTGTGTCCTTGATCTCAACAGCATTATAATCCTCTTGCTGGTAGAGGCTTATTCCGAGTGTTCCTCCGTCAGGCATGGCATCAAGCGCATTGAGAATAATGTTGATGAAGACCTGCTGGATCCTGTCTTCCTGGGCCCAAACCGGTTTGACATCTTTAAGATCTAACTTGAGATTGATATTCATGTTTTTTAATTTATAGTCGATAAGAGAAATGATGGAGCGCAGGCTTTCCTTAAGGTTGATTTGTTGAAGGCTGGATTTCGAGGGATTTCGTGCCAGATTAAGCAGATTTTTTACGATTTTCCCTACTCTGTCAGTCTGGGTTTCGATTTTTTTTAGGATTTGAGAATGGGGAGAGTTGCTGAGTTTTTTCTGGAGTATTTGAATGTAACTTGATATGCCCGTCAAGGGAGTGTTTATCTCGTGCGCCACTCCTGCAGAAAGGAGCCCTACGGAAGCCAGTTTTTCTGAGGTTAAAAGCTGCTGTTGAAGGGAAATTTTTTCTGTGGTGTCATCAAAGACTATGATTGTGCCGTAGGGATTCATTTTATTGTCAAGAAGCGGGGTTTTTGCGATGTCGAAAATTTTCTTTTTTCCTTGAGGAAGGTCAAGGGTGATCTCGCTGAGAAGGCGGAATTCCTTCTGGGTGTCTGATGGAAAGAGTGCCAAATAATTTTTTTCTCCCAAGACCTGACTCAGTTTCTTCCCCTCTACCTCTTCTTTTTTTTGAGAAAAGGTGTCTTCCAAGACGCGATTCCAGCCTATTATTTTTCCTTTTTGATCCATGACCGCCACTCCTACAGTCAGGCTCTCAATAATATTTTCGCTGTAATCCTTAAGCCGCTCGAGTTCAAGAGCTCTGTCCCTGGCTTGATCATATAAGGTGGCGTTTTCCAAGGCCAAGGCCATAGGAGAAGAAATGGTCCGTAGAAGCTCCCAGTCATCTGAATTCAGAAATGTGTTGTCTTTTTTCTTTCCCATGGCCAGACATCCGATGAGTTTTTCTTCCACTTTGAGAGGAAGAAGATGGAAAAATCCGAGTGCTGAGAGGCTGTTGTCTTTTGATAGTGTTTTTTGTTCCTCTGTGATCGAATAAAGTGAGACAAAATCCTCTTTTTTTATTTTATTTAAAAGGCGGCTGTCTATGTTTATGTGATTTTGGGGTGAGGGGGGATTTCCCTTAAAATTTTGAATGTAGAAAAGATTCTTTTTGCTTTTTGCCGGAAGCAAAAGTGCGGTCGAGATAAGGGATAAAGCATTTGAGATCAAGTCCAGGAGTGATTTTGATAGTTTTTGAAGGTCTTTCTCCCTGCTTAATTCTTGACTTATTGAAAGAAGGATTTTTCTGTATTTATAACTTCTTTTGTAAAAGACCCTGTCCAGAAGAGACTGGATCAGTTTTTTTAAGGGAGTGAACAAAGTGGCGCCAAGGATAATGGCCAGAGCACCCAGAATAAGAGCATTTAGTCTGTTCTCCGGTAATATTTTTGTCTGAGAGCTCACAATAAAATAAAGGATGGCAATCACTACATAGGAAGAGACCAGAGTTATGGCTTTTTTTAGGATGACTTCCAGGTCCATGAGCCTGTATCTTGAGATAGAATAGGCGAACGTCAGGGGAATCAGAGCCTGCAGTATGACAGTCATTTCTGCGATTTTTGATGGGACAGCTCCGAGTATGTACGGGATGGAGTATAAAATCGAAAAAGGAATGATGCATAAACCAAGGCCGTAGGCGATCCATTTGAGCTGTTTTTTTATGATGAAATCAGTGAACCTATATAAGTCATGTATGATGATCCCAAAAGCTATAAGGGTTAAAACAGTGAAATGAGAAAGGCCGAGTTTTTCTAAAGTTTTATAATACCGGCTTATAAAGGATTCTGTAAAATTAAAAAAGTTAGGAAGGTGAATGAAAATCCTGGTCAGAAGAAGGGCAGCTCCCGGAAGATAGAGCACGGCCCCTGAAGAGAGGATCTTTTTGGAAAACTTTTTTCTTTTAGGGAAGATAAGGAAGAAGTGCAGTAGAAGGGGGGGGAAAATTACAAAGGCGATTTTATCAATCCAGTAGAATATATAATCCAGAGTATCGAGATGGCCTGTGGGCGAAAAAACATAGATGCAGTAAGCGGCGAGTGATATGAGGAAAAAGAATATATAG
>Ga0190346_1000345_pt1 | contig 13449 bp, 8 predicted proteins | sample 48721345_MG_FD_161680 | JGI IMG/M metagenome (GOLD analysis project Ga0190346, IMG submission 161680) | Hydrothermal vent microbial mat bacterial communities from Southern Trench, Guaymas Basin, Mexico - 4872-13-4-5_MG | ecosystem: Environmental > Aquatic > Marine > Hydrothermal vents > Microbial... | reverse complement strand
GTATGTTGATGAATGAAAATATTGCCGAACGGCGGATAAACCTGACAGTGGTTTTTAAATAATTGCTGATCATATCGGGAAATAGATGATTTTTTTCCAAAAGGTCAATTGTTGTACCAATATTAATAATTTATAGATTAATAGATAGATAGAAAAGAATTGATTCTTCCAGATCGAACCAGGTTGTTTCACAATGATACAGTAGGTTGTATCATTACGGAACAGATTGATTATCTTGTTCCGTTGAAACAAATCCAACGCCATGAAAAAAGGAACTATTCTGGTAGTAGATGACGACCGCGACGTATTGCTTTCTGCCCGCGTGGTGATGAAGAAGGAATTTTCCACCGTGCTGCTTTCCTCCGATCCGGGGAACATACCGGAAATTCTGGGAAAAGAGGAAGTGGATGTGATCCTGCTGGATATGAATTTCCGTGCCGGAGAAAGCGACGGCAAGGAGGGGTTGCGTTGGTTGAGGGTTATCCATGAAACGGACCCGGATATCCAGGTGGTGGTGATTACGGCATACGGGGATATCAACCTGGCGGTAGCGGCCATGAAAGAAGGGGCCTCCGATTTCGTGGTGAAACCCTGGGACAACCAGAAGCTGCTGGCAACGGTACGTTCCTGCTACCGTTACCGGGAAGCCGGCAGGGAGATCCGCCGGCTGGAAAACACCCGCCGGGTGATACTGGGTGATGTGGCAGGGGAGATGATCGGTGAGTCGAAGCCCATGCAGGACCTGTTCGAACTGGTAGAGAAAGTGGCTCCCACGGATGCCAGTGTTTTGATCACCGGTGAGAACGGTACGGGAAAAGAATTGGTGGCACGCCGGCTGCATCATCTGTCACCCCGAAGCGATCAGATTTTTCTTCCGGTCGATCTGGGAGCACTTTCTGAAAATCTTTTCGAATCGGAATTGTTCGGACATGTAAAGGGCGCGTTTACCGATGCCCTTGAAGACCGTCCCGGAAAATTTGAATTGGCCTCAGGAGGAACTCTTTTTCTCGATGAAATAGGGAACCTGTCTGTTCCCATGCAGGCCAAAATGTTGACTGCCATTCAAAACCGGCAGGTATACCGGGTGGGATCCAACCGTGCCGTTGAGTTCGATGTACGGTTGATATCGGCCACAAACAGGCCTCTGCAGGAAATGGTGAGAAACGGTCAGTTCAGGCAGGATCTGCTCTACCGTATCAATACGGTGGTGATCCATGTGCCTCCCCTCCGGCAGCGGAAAGAAGATATCCCTCTTCTGGTAGATCACTTTACAGGGTTGTATGCCCGTAAATATAATAAAACGGACCTGCGTGTAAGTTCTGTCGACATAAAACGGCTGGAAAACTATGCATGGCCCGGCAATGTGAGGGAACTTCAGCATATGGTGGAACGTGCGGTGATCATGGCTGAAGGCAAAACCCTCGACTTTTCAGGGTTGAAACGGCAGCCAGCTTTCCCGGTCCGGGCAGTGGCTGGCACCCTGAATCTGGAGGAACTGGAAAAGAAGGCTATTGCAGCAGCCATCTGGAAACACGGAGGAAATATGTCGCGGGCTGCCGAAGAACTTGGTCTGGGGCGAACCACCCTGTACCGTAAAATGGAAAAATATGGCATTTGAATCTCAAAATAAATTACCGGCATGATGATCTCCAATTTCAGATTACGTATTGTTTTCCGCGTGGTACTAATCGGCCTGGTCATGGCCTGGCTGGTTTATGTCCTGAAGAAGGAGCAGCTGTATGTTACAGCGGCTGTATCGGTCTTGATTCTGGCGGGTATGCTGGTTGAGCTGGTCTGGTTCCTGGAAAAAACCAACCGAGACCTGGCCCATTTCCTTTTATCGCTTGAAAGCGATGATCCGGTAATCCGGCCGGTAAACATACACGCCAACCGCTCGTTTGAAGAACTATACAGAGCCATGTCCCGCGTGTCCCGGCGCATGGAAGAGGCCCGCACCGACCGCGAGGTGCAGTTCAGGTATCTACAGACCGTAATTAACCATGTGGAAGTGGCCATGATTTGTTTTCGCGAAGATGAAGGGGTGGAACTGGTGAACAAGGCGGCATGCAAGCTTTTTGGGCTGGGAAAAATCAGAAATCTCAAAGATATTGAATCCGGGTATCCGGCCCTGTACCGGCTGATACGGGAAATCCGGCCCGGAAAAAGGGAACTGGTACGTTTCATGTCGCCTTCGGGTATGACGAAACTGTCGGTGTCTGCCGCTGCCTTCAGTCTGCAGGAGCGGGAATACCGGCTGCTCTCGCTTCAGGATATCGGAACGGAACTGGAAGCCCAGGAACTGGAGTCGTGGCAGAAACTGATCAGGGTGCTGACCCATGAGATCATGAATTCCGTGACCCCGGTATCTTCCCTGAGTAATGCCCTGAATGATATGCTTACCGGGGAAGACGGCAGCCTGCGGTCGCTCGGCAACCTGGATCCCGGCGACGTGTCTGATCTGTATGAAGGCCTGCGGGCTATTGAAGAAAGAAGCCGGGGCCTCCTTTCTTTTGTCGGATCCTATAAAAACCTGACCCGTCTGCCCGATCCGGAATTCAGTGATGTTTCCCTGAACGATCTGGCGGCCCGTACCGTCCATCTCATGAAACCCCAGAGTAAAAAATCGGGGATTGATATCCGCCTGCATCTTTCGCCGGAGGATCCCCATGTAATGGCCGATCCCGATATGATGGACAGAGTGCTGATCAACCTGTTGCAGAATGCCCTGGATATTCTGGAAGATAAACCCGGTGGGAAAGTGGTGGTCCGTACCGGCGCCGACCGGGAAAAAGGACCCTGGATAGAGGTAGGTGACAACGGTCCCGGTATCCACCCGGAGGTCCTTGACAAGATCTTCATTCCCTTCTTTACCACAAAAAAACAGGGTTCAGGCATTGGCCTCAGCCTCGTCCGCCAGATCATGCAGGTGCACAAAGGATCGGTCGGTGTTCGTTCTGCAGTGGGTGAGGGGACCACTTTTACCGTCCGGTTCTGATCAGAAACACGACCGGTCAGCCGGCATGCCGCTGTTTGTGATGATGCAGGAAGATTGCCGATCTCCCTGAAAAATGCCTAATTTTGCCGCCTGAAAGAAGAAAGACATGATGTACGCCGAAATCATTGCAGAAAAACTGAATCTGAAACCGGTCCAGGTAGCCGGCACCCTCCGGCTTCTGAAAACGGGCGCAACCGTTCCCTTTATCAGCAGGTACCGCAAGGAACACACAGGAAGCCTCGATGAGGTGCAGATCACGGCGGTGCGCGATATGCACGATAAGCTCAGGGAACTGGATGCACGCAGGGAAACCGTACTGGCATCCATCCGGGAACAGGAGAAACTTACACCCGAACTGGAAGAGAAGATCAGAGCCGCCACCACCATAACAGAGCTGGAAGACCTGTATCTGCCATACCGGCCCAAAAAGAAAACTCGCGGATCAGAAGCCCGTCGCAAAGGGTTGGAACCCCTGGCTGGAGTGATCATGGAACAGAGGGAAAGCGACCCGGAAAAAAAGGCGATAAAGTTCCTGAATGAGGAAGTAACCACTGTGGAGGAAGCCCTGGCGGGTGCCCGTGATATTATTGCCGAAAGGATCAATGAAGATGCCCGGGCCCGGGGAAAATTGCGGAACCTGTATGCCCGGGAAGCCGTGATTGAAAGCCGGGTGGTGAAAGGGAAAGAGGAGGAAGGGGCAAAATATCTCGATTATTTTGACTATACCGGTCCCCTGAAAAAGATCCCTTCCCACCGTTTGCTGGCCATCAGAAGGGGTGAGGAGGAAGGGTTTCTGAAAGTGTCTGTAGGGGTGGAGGAAGAGAAAGCAACCGAAATTCTGGAAAGGTTATTTGTCACGGGGCAGGGTCCTTGCCGGGATCAGGTAAAAATGGCCCTGACCGATGCGTTCAAACGGCTTCTGGCCCCATCGCTGGAAACAGAGTTCAGAAACCTGTCGAAGGAACGGGCCGATGAGGAAGCCATCCGTGTTTTTGCCGAAAACCTGCGTCAGCTGCTGCTGGCTCCGCCTCTGGGACAGAAAAGGGTGATGGGTATTGACCCGGGCTACCGCACCGGCTGCAAGCTGGTATGCCTCGATGCCCAGGGAAACCTGCTCCACAACGAGACGATCTTTCCGCATCCGCCCCGGTCGGAAAAAGGATTGGCTGCCCGGAAGGTGGCCTCCCTGGCGGAAACCTATAAAGTGGAAGCTATTGCTATCGGTAACGGAACAGCCGGAAGGGAAACGGAACAGTTTATCCGGGAAATCCGTTTCAACCGGGAGGTACGGGTATATGTGGTGAATGAAAGCGGAGCCTCGGTGTATTCCGCCTCGCCGGTGGCCAGGGAAGAATTACCTGAATATGATGTGACGGTACGGGGAGCAGTGTCCATTGCCCGCCGGTTGATGGATCCCCTGGCCGAACTGGTGAAGATCGACCCGAAATCCATCGGGGTGGGGCAGTATCAGCACGATGTGGACCAGAAAATGCTGAAGAAAAGCCTTGACCGGGTGGTGGAAAGCTGTGTGAACCTGGTGGGAGTGAGTGTGAATACCGCCAGCAAACACCTGCTTTTCTATGTATCGGGACTGGGACCGCAGCTGGCCGAAAATATCGTTCAGTACCGGAAAGAAAACGGGCCCTTCCGATCGAGAAAAGAGTTGCTGAAGGTTCCCCGGCTTGGAGCAAGGGCCTTTGAACAGGCTGCCGGTTTTCTCCGCATCGAAAACAGTTTGCATCCGCTGGATAACTCGGCCGTTCATCCGGAAAGCTATTCTCTGGTGGAACGGATGGCTGCTGACCTGCAGGTGGAAATATCCGACCTGATGAGAGAGGCAGACCTCCGCAACCGGATCAGGCTCGAAAAATACGTAACGCCGGAAAAAGGACTTCCCACGCTGCAGGATATCATGCAGGAACTGGAGAAACCCGGACGAGATCCCCGGGCAGCCATCCATGTCTTTGAATTCGATCCCGGCATCCGCACCATTGATGACCTGAAAGAAGGAATGATCCTGCCGGGTATTGTGACCAATATTACCAATTTCGGGGCATTTGTGGATATAGGGGTAAAACAGGACGGACTGATCCATATTTCCAACCTGAAACACGGTTTTGTAAAAAATCCTGCCGATGTAGTGAAACTGAACCAGCATGTAAAAGTGAAAGTGATCGGAATAGAACTGTCACGGAACAGGATACAGTTATCATTGAAAGATGCGGAACAATAGAAAAGGATATTTTCTGTGCATGTCAGGAATATTTCATACCTTTCACCAGGAATTTGTTGACCGGCCTCTGTCCTGCAAAGATTGAATCACTGAAAAACAAGTAGTTAAAATTCGACCGGATGATTACCGGTAGCTTCTGTCTTTGAGATCCCCCGGGAAAAGCATGAGCCGGGAAATCAAACCACCGTGAAAACAAAAAAGAAATGTCAGTATTGCCAACCCATATTACCCGTCTGAACGGGACCGGACTGTACTACCTGTTTCTGGCGGGAGCGAAAAAACTGTTCGAGCACCAGGAAGAGATCAACCTCATTAATGTGTATCCGGTGCCCGATGCGGATACCGGTACCAACCTGGCCTCGACCATCCGGGCGGTGATCGACCAGCTTCGTCCCGATAAATCATTCAAGAATACAGCCGATGCCATTGCGCTGGCTGCCCTGACCGGTGCACGGGGAAATTCAGGGGTGATTTTTGCCCAGTTCCTCTACGGCATGAGTGCAGAAACCGCCCCGGAGCAGGAAGTTACCGTGTCCTCTTTTGCCGATTCGGTGAAAAAAGCGGTAAACTATGTGTACGATGCCCTGAGCCATCCGGTGGAGGGAACCATGCTCACCGTGATCAGAGAATGGGCCGAGTATATCCATGGCCGGAAAGAAGAACTGAAAGATTTCAACGAAATGCTGAGCCGGTCACTGGAAGTGGCCAGGGAATCGCTGAAAGGTACTACCGAGAAGCTGAAGGAACTGGCCATGGCCCAGGTAGTGGATGCCGGGGCCAAAGGGTTTGTCGTTTTCCTGGAAGGGATAATGGAATACGTTACCGACCGGAACCTGAAAAAAGTATTGCAGGTGAGCCGCGATGTGGTGCATCTGGATGCGGTCCATGAAGTCTCCCACCGGGAAATCACCTACCGGTACTGTACCGAGGTCATGCTCCGGGGAGAAAATATCGACAAAAACAGGGTGAGGGAACTGGCCGATGCCAGTGGTGACTCGGTGGTGATCGCCGGATCGGGACAGGTCCTCAGGCTGCACGTACATACGAATCACCCCGATACCCTGGTGGCCGGACTCAGGCAGTACGGCCGCATTGCCTTCCAGAAAGCCGACGATATGGTGCGCCAGTACGAAATGATCCACCACCGGAAATCTTCCGTTGCTCTGGTGACCGATTCTACCTGCGACCTTCCGGAAGTGATCCTGGACCATTACCAGATCTACAACCTTCCCATACAGGTGGAAATCGCCGGTTCCCAGTATCTTGACCGGCTGACCATCAAGCCCGAACAGTTCTATTCCCTGATGCAGGATAAACGATCGGCTCCATCCACTTCCCAGATCAACGAAACGGCTTTCGTTCAGTTATATACCCGGTTGCTGAATTATTATGATTCGGTGATCGCCGTCCACCTTTCAGGGCATTTTTCAGGTACCTGCCATAACAGTGCGAAGGCAGCCCGGAAAGTTTCGCATGAAACGGGCAGGAAGATTACTGTGATCGACTCGAAACAGATCTCGGGAGGAATGGGCCTCGGCATTCTGAAAATGGCCCGTGCCCTGGAAGAAGGGAAATCGCATGAAGAAGTGGTGCATCTGGGGAAGCGCTGGTTTGCCTCTGCCCGCCTGTTTGTAGGGGTACGCGATATCAAATACCTCGTACGCAGCGGCAGGGTCAGTCCCCTGAAGGGGTTTATCGGGAAAATACTGAATATGAAACCCATCATTACGGTCGATCCCGAAGGGAGAGCCGTCCAGTTCGGAAAAACGATCAGCCAGAAGGGTATTCTGAAAATGATCCTCAGGGAAATCAGAAAAATGATGAACGAGGGAGGTGTTGACGACTATGTGGTGCTCCAGGTACGGAATCCGGAAATGACCGGCTGGTTTACGGCCGAACTGAAAAAAATCACAGGACGGGATCCGGTATCGGTGGTGCAGGTATCGCCGGCTCTGGCCCTGCATGCCGGGGTGGGAACCGTGGCCGTTGCTCTGCTGAAAAAGTAACAGAGGCCCGGAGATGATGAAATTTTATTACATTTGTTATTTCCGGTAACCATTCGAAAAACCTATCACAACCAAAATGAAATTCAAAACATCTGTTTACTTCCGGCAGGCCATGCTCATCACAGGCATGGCTTTTCTTGTTTTTTCCTGCGGAAAGCAGGGGAAATATCCTTCCGTAGAGCCCCCCGTGGCAGAGAAAGTGGAAAAAGTGCTGGTGATTCACGGCGATACCCGGTTCGATCCGTATTATTGGATGCGGTTGTCCGATGAGCAGAAATCGGCTGAGGATCCCGACGAACAAACCCGCCGGGTGCTGGATTACCTGGAAGCCGAAAATGCGTACAAGGAGGCCATGCTGGCCCATACGGAAGAGCTGCAGGAAAAGATTTTTGAAGAAATCGTCGGCAGGATCAAGAAAGACGATGCCTCGGTTCCCTACTTCGAGAACGGGTATTATTATTATACCCGGTATGAGGAAGGAAGCGAGTATCCGCTCTATTGCCGTAAAAAAGGATCCCTGGACAATCCCGAAGAGATCATGCTCGACGTGAACCAAATGGCCGAAGGGCATGATTTCTACTCCGTAACGGGCCTTTCGGTGAGCCCCGACAACCGCCTGCTGGCTTTTGCCGACGATACGGTGGGAAGGCGTCGTTACACCCTGCGCTTTAAAAACCTGGAGACTGGTGAAATGTTGCCCGATGTGATCCCCAATACCTCCGGAGGGACATGGGCCAACGACAACCGTACCGTGTTCTATACGGGCAAGAACTTGCAAACCCTGAGGGCCGAAAGGATCATGAAGCATGTGCTGGGAACGGAGGTGGATTCTGACCGCGAAGTTTATTTCGAGGAGGATGAAACCTTTTCCTGCCGGGTGTTCAAGACCAAATCGAAGAAATACCTTATGATCGCTTCCACCCAGACCCTGTCTACCGAATACCGGTATCTCGATGCCGACCATCCGGAGGGAACGTTCCGGCTGATCCAGCCGCGCCAACGCGATCTGGAATACTACGTGGACCATTTCGAAGATCATTTTTTTATCCGTACCAATGCCGGCGGAGCCAAAAACTTTAAACTGGTCAAAACCCCGGTTACGCGAACCACCCTGGAAAACTGGACGGATGTCATACCGCACCGCCCCGATGTGCTGTTTGAAGGGTTCGAGTTGTTCACCGATTTCCTGGTGGTGGACGAACGGGTGAAGGGACTGACGAACCTGCGGGTGATCTCCTGGGACGGGAAAACGGATTATTCCATCGATTTCGGGGAAGAGGACTATTCGGCCAGGATATCCGTGAATCCGGAATTCGATACCGAAATGCTTCGGTACAGCTATTCCTCCCTGGTTACCCCCAAGTCGGTATACGATTTTAATATGAGAACCCGGGAAAAGATCCTTCGAAAGCAGGACGAGGTTCTCGGAGGGTACGATCCCTCAAAATATGAAGTGAAGCGGCTGTTTGCCACAGCACAGGACGGAACGGAGATACCCATTTCCATGGTTCATCCGAAAGGAATGAAGCTTGACGGCAACAATCCCCTCTTGCTATACGGGTACGGTTCCTACGGTTCGTCCATGAATGCCGGGTTCCGTTCCACCATTATCAGTATGCTCGACCGCGGAGTGGCCTATGCCATTGCTCATATACGCGGCGGGAGCGAAATGGGACAGGAATGGTATGAAAACGGCAAGCTGCTGAACAAAATGAATACGTTTACCGATTTCAACGATTGTGCCGCCTGGCTGGTCGAAAATCAGTATACCAGTCCCGATAAATTGTTTGCCATGGGCGGGAGCGCAGGCGGCCTGCTGATCGGGGCCGTGATCAACCTCCGGCCGGAGCTGTACCGTGGAGTCATCGCGACAGTTCCTTTTGTGGATGTGGTGACCACTATGCTGGATGAAAGCATTCCCCTCACCACGTTCGAATACGATGAATGGGGGAACCCGAATGACAGTGCCTATTACCGGTATATGCTTTCGTATTCGCCGTACGATAATGTGCAGGCCATGGATTATCCCAATATCCTGGTAACCACGGGTTACTGGGATTCACAGGTACAGTACTGGGAACCGGCCAAATGGGTGGCTAAGCTCCGCGACATGAAAACCGACGACAACCTGTTACTGTTCCATGTCAATATGGATGCCGGCCACGGAGGGCAGTCGGGACGTTTCCGCCGATACCGCGAAACGGCTATGGAATACGCTTTTATGCTCGATCTGCTGGGGATAGAGGAGTAAAAGGCGGTAGACTATGATCCCCGCGCCAGTTGAGATTTTTTTTATACTGAAAATTCCAGTATATACCGGGGGTGAAATATTGTCTCATTTCCCGGCTTGGTCTGAATATCTTTAATTTTTACATGTGCAAATCAAATGTTTGCTCATTCCTTTTTAACACAAGGTTACTATATATTCTTTTAAGGCAGCAAGCTCCCGATTTTATGTTTAGAGTTTGATGGGTGAATCGTTCGGTGATCATAGTAACGGCAGGTTGTTTATAAAATGAAATCATAATTTTGTATTATTTGATACGCTTTACAATATATTTATTTCTGTTCCAGGGAAAAAAGATGTGGACTAACAAGGATTCAACGGGAGACAGAAACGATTAACCATTATACCGTGTTATACAATAAATTACCGGCTAAACCACCACAATTTTCTTGTTCTTTTGTCAGATTGGCATATTAAGATTATGACAATGAATTATAAAGAAATTTCAAGAGGAATTGAAAATCAGATAGAAAAATTATTTGAAGAAATAATGTCAGGCATATTTGCAAGAGAAGATAGTCGTGCATTTGGAGCAATGATTGAAAAGAGAATTACAAAAAAATTGGAATGCTGTTTGTCAAAATTTAGGTTGTGAGGCCGTTGATATTCCGGGAAGAAGAACAATATTTGATTTTACCTGTAATATAGATTATTCGGATTTGATGTAAAGACTAAAGACCTTGATTCCAAAAAATATTCTGGTGGAGGAGTATGTGCGGTTGGTAATCTTTTAAAATTTCTTGCTAATGACAAGGGTGTTTCATAATAGTTGAATTCGGACACAATAAATCAACATATAAAAATAATACAAGGGATATTGAATATATTCATGTGGCTCCATTTCATTGTCTTCCAGATAATGTTTATCGAATTGAAAACCCTGGGACAGGTCAGGTAAGATTAAATTACACTATAAATCAAGTATGGAGCGAAATTAATTGGGAACGAACATATTACGAATTATTTGAAATATTTTGCGAACTTGCAATAATACACCATTAATAAAGTGAAGGCAGATGCAGATGGAAGAATAATATCAATTGAAAATTTGAGAAATGAAGGGTATCAGTATTTCAGGTTTATTAGATAAAGAACTCACTATTGGTGCATTTTTTACTCCAGTTCAATGGGGTAAATTTGCTATTAAACAATTTGATATTTATCAAAAATGGTTAAATGGAGCCACCGTATTTGACCCTACAATGGGTGAAGGGAACCTTTTGGAATCATTAATAATCTTTGGTATTGAACAGGGAAGAAAACTTTCGGAACTTCCGACATCAAATTTATTTGGTAATGAAATAAATACAGAATTCTTTAATAATGCAATTTTAAAGTTTAAAACCAGATATGGTCTGGATATGACAAATAATTTTACAAATAAGGATTTTCTTAACCTAAAGGGAAACAAGTTTGATATCATATTTGGGAATCCTCCTTGGCAAAACTATGTTGATTTACCTGAAGCATATAAAGAACAGATAAAATCTTATTTCTTCCAATATGATCTGGTTGGTAATAGTCAAAATCTTTTATTTGGTAGCAGCAGGATTGATATAGCTGCATTAATTATTCAAATTGCGATAAAAGATTTTCTTAATCAAAATGGAGAAGCAATTTTTTTTATGCCCTTATCCTTATTATTAAACGATGGCGCAAACAGAAATTTCAGATCTTTTAGTATTGGGGACATAAATTATTCATTAGAAACGGTATTTGATTTTAGTAGTATTGGCGTTTTTGAAGGCGTTTCAACTCGTTATGGTTTATCAAAATTTGTGCGCGACAAACAAACTTGTTACCCAATATCTTACTTCATAGCAGAAAATGGGAAATGGAATGAATATATGGCAAAGCCTGTTTTTCAGAATACAGATCCTTTGAGTATTTTTAGCAAAGAGAACGCATATGAATTTGATTTAATCAATCCTATTGTAATCAAAAAAGAATCTACCCCAAGACAAGGTATAAATACCTGCGGAGCCAATGATATTTTTTTCTTTGATCAATATGAAGAGTTGGATAACGATTTTGTTCAGGTATCTAATAAACGAAAAGGGAATGTGGTGCTTCCCAAGCAGTTTCTTTTTCCATTAATTACATCCAAGGATTTTAAAACTGAGTATTCAATTCCTGCAAAATGGGTATTGTTACCTTACAACCCCAATGGTAAACCACTGGAAAAAGAGCAAATTCAAAAATTTCCGGACCTTGAAAACTATTTGAATGAAAACATGACCATTCTGCAGAAAAGAAAAGGCACCATGCTGGGTGCCCTGTTAAAACGTAGTTACTGGTGGGCATTATTAGGTGTTGGTGTATATAGTTTTTTCCCTTTCAAGATAGTATGGGAAGCATATGGTAAAAAAACATTTAGACCAAAAATTTTTAAAGGGCATTGGCAGGTAAATCAGTCATTACAAGCTTACATTCCGGTCAGAACATTAGCTGAAGCAGAACGGATTCATAATCTTTTACAAGATAAAAAAATTGAAAATTATTTGCTTTCACTTAAAATGGAAGGTACAATGAATTGGGCTCAACCAGGAAAAATTAAGAAACTTATTAAATATGAAGAAGAATGTTTACGGCTATTTTAAATTATCCTGGTTTATTCTATAAAAAATTTTAGTAGATATTGTTTATTGTAACCATCTTACTATACCTTCTGTCCCGAAGTGAAATTGCCTAATTCAAATGTCAGGGGTATTACTTATACAAATTATATTTAATTGATTCTCTATTATTTTGACATATAGAAAATTAAGCAACTATAGTTAGAAAAAGTTAACTCAATTCCAGAGGAAGAGTTATTAAGCAATTTTAAAGAAACTTCCTTCTCAGAATCCCCTTCTTCCCTCTGTTTCCTCAGGCAGAGGCTTCCTGGGCAGTTGCTCGTTGCGCATGGCGGCATGGTATGCCAGGGCAGCCACGATCACGGCATTGTGCCTCAGATCATCCATTATTAGTCGCTCATAGGTGTCCATGACGGTGTGGTACCCCCTGCCGTATTCAATGGGATCCTGGATGAACTGGAAAGCCGGCAATCCCAGGGCATCAAAGGACAGGTGATCCGTACCGCTGGTATTCCTCAGGGTGACCGTTGAGCAGCCCATATCGGCAAAAGGTTCCAGCCAGGCTTCGAAGACCGGTCGCAGCATATCGTTTTCCTGCAGGTAAATACCACGGAATTTCCCGGTGCCGTTATCCATGTTCAGGTACAGCGTGAACTGTTCGTATCCGGGTAGCAGGTTCCCCGTGGTATCACGGATGTATTTTTCCACATATCCCCTCGATCCGTGCAGGCCCTGTTCTTCTCCTCCCCACAGGGCAATACGTATGGTACGGCGTGGCTGTACCCCCAGGTTTTTCAGTATTCTCATGGCTTCCATCATTACAATGCATCCCGAAGCATTGTCGGCTGCCCCGGTTCCCCCATGCCAGGAGTCCCAGTGGGCTCCCAGCAGCACCACCTGGTCTTTCAGCTTGCGGTCGGTGCCGGGTATTTCACCGATCACATTAGTCACCTGGAGGTTTTCCGTGAATTCATTCCGTACGTCGATTTCCAGTTTTACGGGGATCTCATGCCGGAGAAACCTGACAATCCGGCCGTGGTGTTCAACGGGCATGAGCAGTTCGGTAAGCGGGGGTTCCTGCCCCCAGGTATGGTTGGCCCCCGATGAACGGGGTACATTGAATTCTCCCGAGGCGGTGAGCATGGCCAGGGCTCCTTCCTTTTTCAGAAAGCTTGCCAGGGCCAGTTGCAGCTCCATGCGCTGCCGGTAAGCCTCGAAATCTCTCCTCCGGTAGTTTCCACGGGCACGGTAGGAAGCCTGGGCCCGGGCTTCCAGGTCTTCTTCCGTCAGCCTCCGGGCCAGGGGATCATACGACACTTCATAGGTGCTTTCCGAAGGGATCACCACGATCT
>Ga0190346_1000335_pt1 | contig 13668 bp, 11 predicted proteins | sample 48721345_MG_FD_161680 | JGI IMG/M metagenome (GOLD analysis project Ga0190346, IMG submission 161680) | Hydrothermal vent microbial mat bacterial communities from Southern Trench, Guaymas Basin, Mexico - 4872-13-4-5_MG | ecosystem: Environmental > Aquatic > Marine > Hydrothermal vents >... | reverse complement strand
GCATTACCATTTTCAACGGGGAAGGCAAGGCTTCCAAGGAATCCATCGCTTACGAAAGACAGGATTTCTGGGCAACCACTTCGAACAAACAGCTAAACTTTTTGCAACATATTAAAACAATCCTGAAGATAGACGGAAAAGCCGCGGTGGTTGTACCAGACAATGTTCTTTTCGAGGGTGGCGCAGGAGAGACGATAAGAAGAAAATTACTCCATGAATGCGATGTGCACACGCTTTTAAGGCTTCCAACAGGTATCTTCTATGCCCAGGGTGTTAAAGCCAATGTTCTCTTTTTTGATAAACGGCCCGGTAGCGAAAGGCATTCAACAGAAAAACTCTGGATATACGACCTCAGAACCAACAAGCACTTTACTTTGAAAACCAACCCTTTGAAATATGAAGACTTAGAAGATTTCATAAAGTGCTATAACCCGGAGAATAGATACGATAGGCAAGAAACCGAACGCTTTAGATGCTTCAACTATGATGAATTGATACAAAGGGACAAAGTCAACCTCGATATCTTCTGGCTCAAAGATGAAAGCTTAGAAGATACCGAAAACCTTCCAGAACCAGAGGTTCTAGCAGCCGACATCGCCGAGAATCTTGAAGCAGCTCTGGAACAATTTAGAGCGATTCTGGAAGAATTAGAAGAGAAGTAAGGTTTAGACTCAAAAAATCCCCAGAGGTTTTCGAATGGTTTCTTGAGCAGATTAACAGTGAACAAAATAATCGACTATTTTCAACGACCTATATTTATTGAGAAATTTTCTGTAATAAGTTATAGGGATGAGTTCTCGCCTGGTTAAAAGAAGTATAAACGATAGGAGATAAGAAAGAAGTGGTACTTAAGACATAAAAAAGTCGGGAATCCATTGAAACCATGAAAATATCGCTAAGATAACAGGTTTCGACAGCAAGGAAGTATCAAAGGTTGTTTTTGGCATTACCCTTTAACAACAGCTATCGGTATAAGTCGTGTAGTCTTCTTCACAAGGTCCTTTTGATATTCCATAACTTCCTCTATATCTTTATAAGCCACTCTGGCTTCTTCTATCACAGCGCTTTTATCTGGTGTCATCAAAACAACATCTCTTTCATCAAGGTCGCGCTTTACCTGGGCAAAATTCAACTTCCTTTTAGCTTCATGCCTTCCTAACAACCTTCCTGCACCATGGGAGCAAGAGCAAAAACTCTCAGGATTGCATAGTCCTTCTGCTATATAAGTGGCGCTTCCCATAGAACCGGGAATGATTACCCGCCCTTGCGCCCTTACAGCACCTTTACGGTGGACAACCACTTTTTCGCCATAATGCTCTTCAAAACTCGCATAGTTGTGAATTGTCTCAAGTTTCTCTATAACTTCCATTTCTGGAAAGAAATATCTCATTACTTCCAGTACTGATTCCATAATCAGGCGGCGGTTTTCTCTGGCAAATTCAATGCAGAAGTTCATTTCGCTCAGATACTGCTTGCCCTCGTTACTGTCCACTGGCAACCAGGAAAGGCCCGGTGGAGGATTAAAACCCCGTTTTTTGCAATATTGTTTTGCAATTCTGTCGTAATGACTCGCAACCTGTTTACCAAGATTCCGAGAGCCGCTATGTACGGTTAGAAACACTTTCTCGGATTCATCCTTCTGGATTTCAATAAAATGGTTTCCACCACCTAAAGTTCCCAGCTGTTTCTGGGCTTTTTTCCATTCTCTTTCTATTACAGGGCCACCAGGTTCTCTTTCCCATAAATTGCTGGGCAGAGCCTTTCCACGCCATTTGAAGCCAACGGGTATTTTCTCAAGAAACAGCTTCAGTATCTGATGGCGGTGCTTCAACACTGACTTCGCAGATAGGTTCGTTTTCACCGTCACTACACCGCAGCCGATATCCATACCAACAGCATAGGGAATAACGGCTTTTTTCAACGCAACAACTCCTCCAATGGGCATGCCATAACCCGGATGCACATCGGGCATTACAGCTATCCATCTGAAGAGATCGGGAACTGTGGAGAGATTCCTGATCTGTTCAAGGGCTTCTTCTTCTACTTTTTCAATGGGAACCCAGATCTTCGCTTTTAACTTCGGGTAGTATCTATTCATCTGCCCGCACCTCTTGTTTGATTCATATTGATTCTAACATCATTATATTTTAAACCCTGCTATATAAAAGACTTGAAACTAAGATAGAAGCAATAATCTGAAAGGTTTCTTTGCTTTTCTAAAGATTGAAAGTCATAATGTTGTAATTTTAATTTGAGTATAATGCAACACATACTACCTTGTTATACAAGCTACCGTGTGTTATTGTATTTTTAAGAACAGCTGTTTTATTTTTCAGAAATCAAAATGACTCGATTCTAAGGGAGGTAGTATTGTGAAAAGAAAAAAGGGAAGCGTGGTTGCAGGAACAATTTTGGCCATTGGCTTGATTTTAGTAGGTGCTTCATTTTTAATGGGGCCAATTGATTTTCATGGTTTTGACTTTGAAGATGCCACAAACTATCAGAATGAATACACAGAGATCTTCTCAAATCCACAAATTAATAAGATCTATGTAAGCACTCTCAATGGATACATCCAGGTGGAAAGCTGGGAAAACGATTATGTGCAGATCGAAGTGAAACAAAGATATGCAGGCTACTCAGAAAAAAAGATGGAAGAACTTTTTGAATCGACAAAGCCTGAAATTACATTTCTTGGGAGCAGCATGAGGATAGTTACCCCCAGACTGTCAAAAACCAGCTTTTTCAAAAGCTATGGTGTTTCAATATCCGTGAAAGTACCACACAATCTAATAAATAATGTTGAAACCAAAACAAGCAATGGAAGCTTGAAGTTTTCCGACCTCAATGCTCAAATTATTGGAAGCACTTCAAATGGTTCTATAGATCTTTCTAATGTAGATGGAGATATAGATTTGAGAACTTCCAATGGATCCATTTCACTGCTGAAAGTCTCAGGTGAAGCAAAGCTCGATAGTTCAAATGGAAAGTTTTATGCCAGCGGATTTATGGGCAGCCTTCATGTTGAGACATCAAACGCCTCAATAGAAATTGAGGATTCCCAAGCGCAGGTGTATTTGAGAACTTCCAATGGTAGCATATATGTAAGAGATTCGTCGCTTTTGGGAGCAAGTAACACTTTGAAGACTTCAAATGGAAAAATTGTTTTGGATTCTGCACTCCCGGATTCCGGTCAGCTAAAGCTTACAACAAGCAACGGAGGAATTGAATTTGTAATGCCTTATGGCACTGGTGCAGTAATCACTGCAAATACTTCAAATGGGAAAATCATACTTGACAATGTACCCATCCTAACAGAAGAAATTGGTAAAACCAGCATCAGTGGAAGTATCTATGGCGGTGGCGATTTACATATAGAGCTAAGCAGCAGCAATTCTGATATAAAAATCAGCGGGAAATGATGTGTTGGTAATTTCGAAAAGAGGTGTAGTGATGGACAAGCAGATGAAAAAAGGTGTCCTGGATCTATGTGTCCTCAGTGTCCTTTCAGAAGAAGACTGTTATGGGTATCAGCTTGTTGAAAAAATTTCAGCGGCAATTGAAATTTCTGAAGGGACGATTTACCCTCTTCTTAAACGTCTGCAAAAGGATGGATTGTTGGCTTCATATATAAGAGAATCCTCCGAAGGACCAGCAAGGAAGTATTACAAATTGACACCTGAAGGCATAACTAAATGCAAAAGGCTTAGAAAAGAATGGTTTGAATTTTATAATGGGGTAAACAAACTCCTCGGTAGGGGGAATGGTGATGAATAGCATTGAATATATAAAAAGACTGGAAAAAGGGTTAAGAAAGCTCAAGCCAATCGAAAGGGAAGAGTACCTTCAGGATTACAGGGAGCATTTTCAGGAAGGTCTAAGGCAGGGAAAAACAGAAGATCAAATCTCCCGTGATCTAGGTAACCCGGATAAAATCGCCAAATTAATACTCGCAGAGCATAATATTAGAATGTTAGATGACAAACCAAAAAGCAGGAGTATCTTTACAGCGATAATGAGTATAATTGGGCTTGGTTTCTTCAATCTAATTGTCACCCTGCCTTTTTTTGTTGTGCTATATGCCTTGGTTTTTGCCGTTTTTGCAATTGCCGCGGCTTTTGTTACCCTACCTGTATTTTACTATTATTTTCCGGAACACGTTATGCTACCATTCGCGAATCTAAATCAGGAATTGTTTTTTGCCTTCGGTATAATGCTCATTGGCATTGGCATCTTCCTTTTCTCCGGAAAAATATTGAAAGGCGTGTTCAAAGTCACTGTGGCATTCTTGAAGTGGAACCTTAAAGTTATAAAAGGTGAATAAATCAAATGGAAAGAGGGGGTGGTCTTTTAGAAACTCACCACCCATATGACAATGAAGAAGTGTATATTTTGCTTGCTAATACTGCTTTTCGTATCCTTTGCCTTTGGTTTTGTTCCTGATTATTGGCCAACAAATGGCTGGAGATATGACGACAGCTACGATTTCCAGGAGTTGGAAGCATATATCAATAGGATTTTCTGGAAGGAACTCCATTCTCTTATTATCATAAAAGATGGTTATGTTGTCTATGAAAACTACTTCAAAGAAAATGGTTCTCAGGTTTCGCCGGACGATCTTCACGCTTTGCATTCCGCAACCAAAAGCATAAATTCCTTGCTTGTGGGCATTATGATAGACAACGGTTACATACCGTCTGAACATATCCAAGTAATGGAAATTTTCTCTGATTACATTGTGGAGAATTCCTCAAAAGAGAAATATATGATAGAGCTCAGGCATGTATTAGAAAATACTTGTGGCTTTGAATGGAATGAGTGGGCTTATTCTTACGCTGATCCGAGAAATATCTACAACAAGTTCATAAGCAGTCCTGATAGGGTGCAATTTGTGCTCAATTTACCCATTGCAGATGCGCCCGGTGAAAAATTTGTGTATAACACCGGAGCTTCACATCTGGTAACTGCTGCTATACAGAGGATCACTGGAAAAAGTGCTCTTGAATTCGCAGAGGAAAGCCTTTTTCATCCCCTTGGAATAACCGAAGTAATATGGCCTAAGGATTCGCAGGGAATAAACAAAGGTGCAGGGCTGAATATGATTCCCAAAGACATGGCAAAAATTGGCCTTCTTATGCTCACAGAAGGCATCTGGGAAGGTAAACAGCTTATTTCGAAAGATTGGATCGAAAAATCCCTGCAGAAGATGAACAGAGTTTCCACGAACGTCTATTTCGGTTACCACTGGTGGATTTATGAACATCAGAATATTGAAATAATCTCTGCCTATGGTTACAATGACCAGCGTATCTATATAATTCCATCAAAGAGTCTTGTAATGGTAACAACCGCAGCTATTTCATCCGAATTTTCTTTGAAGCTATTAGAAGATTATGTATTGCCAAGTTTTGAATGATGATTTTCTGGATGAAAGAAATTATTGTCTGATAAGCATTTCGGTGTTTTTATTAAGTACCACCAATATATTCTTGATATTGTTTTTTAGGGCATTTACAATTTCTTGATCTAAAGGCATTTTTTCCATTTCTTTGATGGCGTTTTCGAGATTCATTGCGCTGCGATAAGGCCTATCGCTTATCAAGGCATCGAAAACATCTGCAACTGCTAAAATCCGTGCAAGATAAGGGATTTTATCTCCCTTCAACCCATATGGGTAACCGGATCCATCTGTCTTTTCATGATGGTATAGAATCACCGGTTTCAAATCTCTTAAATATGGAATTTTGTCCACCAAAACCGCACCGATTTCTGAATGCCTTTTCATTATGAAATATTCTTCGTCATTGAGTTTTCCATTCTTGGCAAGGTCCTTCTCGGGTATTCCTATTTTCCCTATATCGTGAAGAAGCGCGGCCCTTTCCAGAAGCTTTAAGCGCTTTCTTTTTATACCGAGGTTTCTTCCTAATATTACAGCAATTGCGGCTACATTTTTTGAATGATTTGCTGTGTGTCTATCTCTCTGTTCAAAAAGGAAAACAAGGGTTTCTAAGCCAACTGTCTGATAATGGGTGGAAATTTCCCATTCTACTATCGTTCGAACAATCAAACAGGCTAAAAAGCCTATTGATAAAGCACTCACTATCTGGAAAAAACGTAGTGGGAAAATCTTTAGTTTATAGTTCAAACCGAATACTAAAGGCTTGCCCGCTTCGGAATGAACAATTTCTATCAGATCTGACATGTTATATGCAGCCAAAAGTTCGTTCAAAGAAATCTCTGCCTGAACAATTTTATTTTTCACCACATTTTTCAGAAAATCATCAAATATGTTGAAGTACACGGATAATTCTTTGCCCTTTGATCCCGGGAGGATCTTGTAAAGGGATTCTTCATTTGAAAAGAAAGCAGGCCTATCTATGATTTTCATTGAATGGATAAGAGGAGAGCTTGCAAGCATATCATTGATATTGTTTTCAATGAATTCTTTATCACCCTTTTGTACCGCTTTATAAAACTCAGACCACTGAAAGTAACCGTAAGAAAGCTTTTCAGAAAGCAAAACCATCGAAAGCTCTAAAGCCTGTTTGCTGCTTTCTACCCTTTCTGTGTACCTAGCCAAGTTCAAATAATAAAACCCAACAATTGCTATAATGACCACGAATACAAAAACAGAAATGTAGATCAATATTCTTCGCATATCTCACCAACTTGTCAGCATGTGGCAAAATTATAGCATTTTAAGTAAGACTATTGACCGACTTGAAAAGGATTGAAGGTTTTCCAGCAATACGCTTCAAGATATATATGTTTCCCATCATGCTCGATTTCCCTTTTTTCAGAGCTCGGATTTAACAACATGGAAAATTCTTTGAAGTTTATAAGCTCCAAATCATCTTTTGCTCGCTCTTCAAGACCAAATGAAATCAAAAGCTCTTTCAAAAGGTTTTTCTCGGGTATTGTTGCAACATAAATGGCATTACCTTTTTGAGTAATCGCAGGAAATTCTTTGAAACCACTTGAGAGAAACTCACCAACTATTTCAGCATCAACTATCTTTAGGTTTTCTACTACAAATCTACCTTTGAACCTCTTTCCGTTGAATGCCAAATCCAGCTCCATTTCAGTCCCGCCAAAATCAACGACTTCTATGCCAAGAATTTCTTCCAGGCCATAGGGAACTGATAACCTGATGTTGTTGTATTTGTCTTTAGATGAGGTCATCGAAGTAATGATCAATTTACCTTTGAATTTTGGAAGCTTTTCGAGAAATTCCTCCCGAATATAGTAAGCCGAAGGTATAACTAAAAGCTTATATTCAGAAATATCGTCTTCCGGGAATACAAAATCAACATTGTACCCCAGTTCTCTCAACGCCTTATACGAAGCAAAAACTCCATCTGAAAAGAGTGTATAGTTGTTATTCAATCCACTGGTGGTGTCTATCCAAAAGTTTTCGTAGTCGATATATATAGCCGTTTCTTTAACAGGGAAAAGAACTTCCTTTTCCTTGAAGGTTTCAAAGGCTTCTTTTGCGGCAGAAGCACGTGGTGTGAGCTCTCCATTGTAATTGAGCAAGCCACTATGATATTGCTCAGCGCCATAAGGCAGTTGCCTGTATCTAAAAATCAGCGAACCGAACGCACCATGCGCCATGGATTGGGCTATCCAGTATTTAAGTTGTTCTGGTTGGTGGTGTTCATTAACACCTTTCCAGTTTACCCTTCCGGGCTGTTGCTCCATAACGAGAAAGGGCGATTTTTTAAGAGATCTCATAAGATCGTGATTCATTCCCTGAAGCTGGTAATCGTAGTTTCCCGGTATATAGTTATCCCAGCTGACAAAATCAAGCTCTTTTGAGAGTTTATGATAATCGATTTCTGTGAAGTTCACCATCAAGTTGTGTGTAATGGGCTTTGAACTGTGCTTTTTAACCATTTCAGCCATTTCCCTATGGAATTCAATTGCTGAATCGGAAGAAAACCTCATGTAATCAAGCAACAACGATGGATTATGGCCTGCTATTGTATGACGTGGTGGGATTATTTCTTCCCAGTTTCTATATTGCTGGCTCCAGAAGACAGTTCCCCAGGCTTCATTCAAAGTCTCAAGCTTACCGTACTTTCTTTTCAACCACCTTCTGAATTCCCTTGCGCAATCATCACAATAACAAACAGTAGAATTATGGCATCCATATTCGTTGTCAATCTGCCATGCTATCACGGCGCTTGAGCTACCATATCTTTCGGCATATTTTTCGGTTATTCGTTTGGCGAACTTCCTGTAAATCTGAGAATTGAAGCAATAATGCCTTCTGCTCCCGAAGTTTATTTTGTGGCCGAATTCGTCTTCCTGAAGAATTTCAGGGTGTAATTCTACAAGCCATGCGGGTGGGGTAGCTGTGGGTGTTCCCATTATTATTTCAATGCCTTTTTTTGAAAAAGTGTCAACAACTCTATCGAAAAGTGAGAAATCATATTCCCCCGGATTGGGTTCAACGACTGACCAGGCAAATTCACCAATCCTCACGACGTTGAATCCGAGGGACTTCATTATCTCCGCATCTTTTTCTATTCTTTCATATTCCCAATGTTCGGGATAATAACAAGCACCAAAGAGTTTTTTCACAACATCATCCTTTCACGCTGCCGAGTGTTAAACCCTCAATGAAATATCTCTGGAATAAGAGGAAAACAAATAAAGGTACCACTGCTGCGATGATTGCACCCGCTGCCATCGTGTTCCAACTTGTAACCCATTGTCCCTGTAAATTAACAAGGCCAAGGGTAATTGGCTTTATTTTATCACTTTGAATTAGAATCAGCGACCACAAATAGTCATTCCAGATCCAGGTGAATTCAAGAATTCCCAACGCCGCAAGTGCAGGCAAAACGAGTGGCATAACAATTCTGCTGTAAATTGTGAAGTGCCCAGCTCCATCTATCATAGCAGCATCAAAAATGCTCGAAGGTATTGTCTTCATAAAATTTCTCAAGAAGAAGGTGCAAAAACCGAGCTGAAAAGCAATGTGGAAAAGAATAACCCCGATAAACTTATCATAAATTCCAATAGATACGGAAAATCTATAGACCGGTATGAGAAGCATCTGGAAAGGAATCAACATGCCCCCAACAAAAATCATGAGGATGAATTTTGAAAGCTTGAATTTGTACCAGGAAAGTGCGTACGCACTCAAACTGGATAGGAATAGCGCTCCCAGTACAGAAGGTATGGTAATGACAAAGGTATTCATAAAATATCTACCCATGTTTGCATCTTTCCACGCTGTGACGAAATTGCTGGGAAACCATTCCTTTGGAGGAGCCCACCATTTTCTTGTCATCATCAATTCATCCATTGATTTGAAAGACGTGAAAAAAGAGATCATGAAAGGGGCTACCCACAATGCCACAATAACGGTGGCCAATATATAAAAAACTATTTTTTTCGCCTTCATAGGGCTTCCTCCTTTTTCAACACATTTCGCATGTAGAAAACGATGAATCCAAGAGTTATGAGAAACTGAATGGTAGCAATTGCAGACCCATAACCCATGCGATAATTGTTGAACGCCATTATGTACATATAGTTAGCCATTACACTCGAAGAGTAAAAAGGACCTCCTCTTGTTAGCACATAGACGATATCAAAAGCCCTCAGGGAATCGATTACGCTCACTGTAACCGCTACGACAGTTGCTGGCCTTAGCATGGGTAAGATGATATAGATAAATCTCTTCCACCAATTGGCCCCATCTACCCAGGCGGCTTCAACGAGTTCTTTCGGAACTTGCTTTAAACCGGCCAGATACAGCACCATCGCGTAAGAAATTTGCCTCCATGAAGCTGCCATGATGAGCGAGTAGGTTACGATATTCGGATCACTCAACCAGCCCACAGATTTTAAGCCAAAAATACCCAAAAAGCTGTTCAGGGCTCCGCAGCGTGGTTCCAATATCCACGACCAGATCTGTCCTATCACTACGAAGGAAAGGGTCATTGGAAGGTACATTAGTGTCTTGTAAATCTTCGAACCTTTGAATTTTTGATCGAGCAGCATTGCAATTAGTAAACCCAGAGGCACCGAAATTCCCGCAAAACCAATCAACCACTTTATATTGTTCCACAGCGATATTCTGAAGTATGGATCCTGGAAAAGAAGCTTGAAATTATCCCAGCCTATAAAAGAAAGCTCAGGTGAAACGCCATCCCAATTTGTGAAACTCAAATACAAAGTCTGGAGTATTGGAAATATCACCCAAATGCTATACATAAGCAAAGGTAAGGCTAAAAAAGCGTAGGGAACCCATTTTTTGGACTTCATCTATTTAACTACCTCCTGAAGAAAATGAAGAAAAGGGCCCAAAAAGGGCCCTTGGGAATCACTTAAAAATCCTCAGTCTTTCGATTTCAAGGTTATTGAGAATGAAGTTAATCCTTCCGGGATAAACCATGAATTCAACAAAACCGTTCATACCGGCTGTAGCCATTTCAGGATTGGTATCTCTGTCATAGAACTGCATTACGCCATCGGAAGCAAGAATCATCTCCAGCCCTTTCTGGGCATGAGCATCAGGAGCTGGAACGTCTTTATTCGCAGCAAGCCTTCCAAGGTTTGAAGCGAAATATTCTTGAGCTTCTTTTGAGGCGATGAATTCGAGGAAGATTTTAGCTGCTTCTTTGTTCTGAGCTTTCGCTGGGATCATGAATCCATCGATCGGCGTGTCTTCGTAAAGGCCTATTTCTCCGTTTATCACCGGGAACCTGAAGAAATCAAGATCATCTTTCACACTTTCAGGCGCGACATCTTTAATGAATTGTCCCATGAGGTACATCGCCGCATCGCCTGTGAATAGATAGTTAGCTGCATCTTGCCAGCTGTAAGATGTGTGATTATTGATAAAGTAACCAGCATCAACAAGCTGTTGCCAGTATTCAAAAACCTTTTTTACTCCTTTGTCAGTGTATTCTATTTCGCCATTTGTGAGTTTCAGGTGATATTCCAGCCCGTTCACCCTCATGTCAAGGTAATCGAACCAACCGGCAGCAGTCCAGAGGTATTTTGTCCCAATGGTTATAGGAATATATCCAGCTTCTTTTAACTTCTCACAGGTATTGAGGAACTGATACCAATTAACCGGGATTGTTAATCCGAGTTTTTCAAATATGGATTTTCTGTAATACACACCCCACCAGTACCATGATTGTGGCACAAAATAGATGTGATCTCCGTAAGTGGAAGCGCTTTTGAATGCTCCAGGGAAATATGCCTCGAAGCCGTCTTTGAAGATGTCATCAATGGGTTCAAGCAAACCTTTGCTGGCAAAGTACCTCATTCTTTCACCAGCAAACCATGTTACAACATCAGGTGCACTCGAAGAATTCAGCCAGGTTCTAAGGAGCGTCTTAAAATCTTCATGTGCGAAGGTATTCACAGTAACTTCAATGTCAGGATGATCTGCTTTAAACTGTTCCACCAGCTCCGCAAATACTCTTTTGGGTGCTGGATCTGACATATACGAGTTAATCACGAGTTTCTGTGCCCCCAAAAGCGAAACAGCAATGGAAATAACCAGAAGCACAAACAACACTTTCTTCATACTACCCACCTCCTATGCGCTTTTGCGCAAAATAAGTTCGGGAATAAATTTGATTTTCTCCACAACATCACTCAGAGCCAACGAAAAAGCGGCATTAACCATTTTTGCCTTATCTATACGAACCGTAGTCAAAGCACTTATTTCAGCAAAAAACACGTCATCATAGCCAACGACAGCAACATCTTCTCCTGGAATCGCACCTTTTTCCCTGAGTGCCTTTATCACGCCCAAAGCCATCATGTCGTTATAGCAAAAGAATGCTTCAGGCAACTTGCCAAGCTCGGTAACCGCTTTGTAAGCGCTCTGCCAATTTACAGGCAAGTGTAAAATTCTGTCCGGATCTTTTCCGAAGCCCTGAATAAAACCTTCTGTCCTTCCACGAGTAGTGAACTTTCTGGGATTTCCCATGACTAAAATCACGCTCTCGAATCTTCTGTTGGAGAAATAAGCTCCAACCTTTTTAGCACCTGTTATCTCGTCAATCCAGACCTCTGAAAAATGCCCTTCAGGACAGTGAACACCGAATGAAACTATATTTATGCCCCTTTTTTTATACGCCTCAAGATGTTCAACATTATATCCTTCAGGGGCAATGATAATAGAATCCACACCGCTGTTGTAAAGAGCTCCAAGCGCCCTTTGTTCCTGCTCCAGCTTTCTCTCGGTATCTGTCACAATGACTGTCATGCCCATTCTTTCAGCAAGGTCTTCAATGTCGCCAACCATTTCAGCATAAAAGGGGTTTCGAATATCTGAAACTACCACGCCGATCCTACCCGTTTTTCCAACTCTAAGAGAACGTGCATCAGAATGAGGCTTATACCCGAGCTCTTCTATCGCTTTCATTATTTTTGCTTTTGTCTCCTTGCTTACACCGGGTTTGTTATTGACCACCCTTGAAACAGTCATAAGCGAAGTCCCGGCTTTCCGGGCTACATCTTTCAACGTGGGTCGTTTCATCGTCCACCTCCGTTAACGTTAACAACTTAATTATAATGCGTATTTTAGCATTTTTAAAATCCCAAGTTTACCGTTTATTCGCACTCACATCTGTCGTAGTGTGATTATCCTTAAATAGATGGTTTTTTTGAAGGCGGTTATAAAATTTTGGAAAATAATAAATCCATGGCATTACAAATTACAAGAGTTATAGGGTGTCTCAAAATCAGAAACAACCAATAATATCAGCAAACTTTCTTTGAGGGCGACTATTCAAGATAATGGATATAATACAGAGTCTGTATACTAAAACGGCCAAACCTAATATCGCTTTCGGTGATAAAATTGTAATATCGCTACAAATAAGAAATAAGGTCTTGTCACCGAGTGACAAAACCTTATAAAAGACCAACGAGTACTTTTTATAGGCACGACAAAATTCGTTGTAGTAATTTGCTCACTAGCGGGGAGCTTTTGTTCCCCATTAAACTCTTATGAAATCAGCATCAAATGATTTAGAAATTAATAGTCAAGTTTCACTACCCAGTAATCATAACCGCCATGGTTTCCAGATACATCACCATTGTTTGAGCTAGTCTTACCAGCAACAATGTAACCACCATCTGAGGTTTGCTGGATGCTTTGCGCATAATCATAACCTGACCCGCCAAAGCACTTCTGCCACTGAAGTTCACCGTTATTATTTAGTTTTACTATCCAGTAATCATTAGGGCCATGGTTTCCAGAAACATTTCCATCGGTTGACTCCGCATAACCAGCAACGATGTAGCCACCATCTGAGGTCTGCTGGATGCTTTGCGCATAATCATCACTTGATCCGCCAAGGCATTTTTGCCACTGAAGTTCACCATTATTATTTAGCTTCACTATCCAGTAATCTTCATTGCCCTGATTTCCAGATACATCTCCATCGTTTGAGTATGTATAACCAGCAACGATGTAGCCACCATCTGCGGTTTGCTGAATGCTCAAAGCCACATCATCATAAAATCCACCAAGGCACTTTTGCCATTGGATATTCAAAAGCCCGTCCAGCTTTACTATCCAGTAATCACTAGTATAGCTATTGTGATTCCCAGAAACATCTCCATCGTTTGATTTTGTATACCCAGCAACTATGTAGCCTGCATCTGATGTTTGCTGGATGCTAT
>Ga0190346_1000333_pt1 | contig 13677 bp, 9 predicted proteins | sample 48721345_MG_FD_161680 | JGI IMG/M metagenome (GOLD analysis project Ga0190346, IMG submission 161680) | Hydrothermal vent microbial mat bacterial communities from Southern Trench, Guaymas Basin, Mexico - 4872-13-4-5_MG | ecosystem: Environmental > Aquatic > Marine > Hydrothermal vents > Microbial... | reverse complement strand
TCCTATGCATGGCCAGACCTGACCGCCTAAACCAACAAGTGGTTCTTCACAAAGGTAAAGCCCCTTCTGGCCATCTTGGGAAGCTAGGGTTGCGAAACCCCTGTTGAAGTTGACGATACGGTCATCATCGTATTCTTCCTTGTCTATGAGATGAATCATGAGGCCTGTTTCAGTGAAGTAACTAACACCCATCCCGATTTCGTCGTAGATGAAAATGTCTTTTCTTTTCGGACTGAAATACCATTCCCTCCAGATGCCGTTGACAAAAAATCCTCGATATTCTTCATAGTTGGAAAAGCCGTCTCCGTCTTGTTTGGATTCGGGTTCCGGGTCTTCGTCCTCCTCCGCAGATTGAGAGATGACATCGAACTGTTCTTCCCACATATCGGCAATGTGGTCTTCATCGTCATCATAAGGGATGGTGATATAGTCTTGGCCATACTCTGTTAGACATTGGTACCAGTGTCCTTCGACATTGACTTCAGCCTTCAACTTTCCCCAAGCTCCGTAATCCAACGATTGAACCTTCACCGTCATGCTGCTAGCGGCTTTGGTCGATTCGATGACCCAACCATCCTCCGTCTTTTCTGGAGGGGTGAAGTCATTTTGTCCTTCGAGAAATTCCAAGTCCAGCTCGGTCCTCTCGCCTTTGTTCATGGCGTAGCCTTTTTCTCGGCTGACTTCGAAAAGGGTGAATCTCCATTTTCCCTTTAGACTGTCGTATTTTTCGATCTTAGCCATGATATCGAGGGAGTTTTTTTCTTCTCCGCCTTTGGGCCGCCAATATTTGTTTGGCTTTTCCATGGCACACTGGATGTCGCTGACTTTCGAAATATCCCATTCGACCTCGTTGACTACGGTATTGTTCAGCCACCTGTGGCTGAAACTGCCGCGCATTCTTCCTTCATCCAGCACACGGGTTTCTCTGTCCCACTGGATAGGCAAAGATTGAGGAATTAAAGAGGCGGATCTTTCGATGGTTGCTTTGATGGATTCAGCGCTTGTTGGACCATCCAGTGTCGGGCCGCCGATATGGCCGAAAGGAAGGAAAAAGATGTGCGACTTTGAGACGTAATAACCCAGGTAGGCCGGTAAATTCATGGTATGTTCAGTTGGAGCACCATAAGAAATCATGGTTACGGTCTCTTCAAAGGTTTGAGTTTGGCCGGGGGCTGAGCCGAAAGAGTAAGATCCGTGGGGGAGGACGCTCTTCAACGGGTCATCATCGGACAGGCTATAGTAAATGTAACCAGTTGAGATGACTGGTCCGGGACCTTCTCCGGATCCCGAATACTGCGTTTCTCCTGACCGATTGACGAATTTGCCGCTTGTTGTTCCGATCCATGATGAGCCGTTATCCTCAAGTTTTACCATCTGTCCCACGAGACGGCCTCTTTTGTCTCTGATGTCGTTTTTCCTGGTTTCCTTCCAATTGACATCAAGCTGCCATTCGGTAATCACTTCTCCTGATGCTCCTAAGCCCGGCCCTGGCAGCTTTTTTTGGCGGACAATGATTTTTCCTCTCCACACAAAGGGAATTTCTTCCTGTTTCCCGAAAAAATTTCCAATGAAAAAAACCATACTCAAGATGACAATCACTATGGTCTTTTTTCCCTTCACTTTTTATTCTCCTGATATTTTTTCCAAATACGGTAAAAAATCCCTTTTTGCTTCTGAAATTTTGTGTCTTCAAATACACACATAATGTATGAAATACATAAAAATAATATTTCATTAAGAAGCGTGAATCAATCCTCTTTATGGGTGATTCTAGGGGTGATTTTGCAAAAACTCAGTGATTATGATACAGGTGCTGAGAATTCCCCCGAAAAAATGGACACCCTATAAAGTTTGAGCAGCATCTTGATAATACTCCAAAGGACTATTTTGATTCAAGGCGGAATGTCTTCTTTGTCGATTGTAAAAGATTTCAATATATTCAAAGATGGCCCGACGGGCTTGACCTTTGCCGGGAAAAGAATGTTCCTTATCCAGAAGATATTCCTGCTTCCACCTGTGCAGCATGTTCTCATGGATCCCTAAATCCCGGGCAACGCTTCTGACTGTCCTGTCGCCATCCAGAATGAGTCTGACGGCGCCTTCCTTAAATTCCCGATCGTATCTCCTACGACCTTTCGGTTCTTCCATAGCAAACCTCCAAGTCTGATATTTTGTCAAACTTTTCGGTGTGTCTATGAAAGTGGGGGAAGTCCACATCATATATAGGAAAATTTGGATCAAGTCAACAAGTGATCCACAGAAAAGAGAGAATACCAGAAAATCAGCATAATAGAGGCTTATAAAGAAAAAAAATCTCCCTTGTCCCTGAAATATGGGATTAAAATATTACATATATTCTGATAGTTCCTCAGCACAGGCTGTTCAGCAGGAACTGTCAGCCGGGAGTTTTGCAGAATATTTTTAAAGTTAAGACATAACAAGCTGGTAAAGCCGATATTGCTATGTCCTCATCCCAAATGTCAAACGGATCTGTATCTTGTAAATCGCCACATCATAATGTATATTACTCTGGGATATTAAAAACAGCATCATGGCCACTTCGTTATCGCAAATAACCGATCGGATGGACAATCTGTATGAGTTCGATCGCGAGCCTGTTTCTTTGGATAAGCTGCAAACCGGGGCCCGTTTTGCAGGGCTTTTTGCCGGCGAACATGTGGCAGCCACGGAATTTGTGATCGGTGCTTTTTTTGTACTCCACGGCGTAAGCCTACATGATTTGCTCCTTGGCTTGATGCTGGGAAATCTGCTGGCAGTCCTGTCTTGGACATTCATCTGTGCTCCGATTGCCACCCAGACACGCCTGACTTTGTACTGGTATTTAAGGAAGATGGCCGGTCCCGGGCTCAATGTTATCTATAACCTTGCCAATGCCATCCTCTATTGCATACTGGCCGGGGCTATGATCGGTGTTTCTGCTACCGCTCTCGGGCTTGTTTTCGGGATCGACATCCCTTCCCTGGATGATGTGTTTCCCAGCAGCTTGGGTTGGGTTTGTTTGACCTTGGCCATCGGGATCCTTTTTACTGTATTGGCTGTACTGGGATTCGAGAAGTTGAGCCGGTTTGCCCAGGTGTGCTCACCATGGATTTTTGTTTTGTTCATTGCAGGAGCTCTGGCTCTTCTTCCTCGCCTGGGGGTACATGCCAATTTCGATAATTTTTTTGCTGTAGCCAAAACCAAGATTTGGAGCGGAGTGGCAGCTGAAGGCCAAGAAAAATTCCGCATGGCGCATGTCCTGTTTTTTGCATGGTTCTGCAATCTTGCCATGCACATCGGACTTTCGGATATGGCCCTATTCCGGTATGCTAAGAAGTGGACCTACGGGCTTTATTCTGCGTTTGGAATGTATGGCGGGCATTTTCTCGCATGGATTTGTTCAGGAATAATGGTTGCAGCTATAGGGCGTGAGATGCATCCTGGACTAATGGCTTTTGAAGCTGCGGGATTGGCCGGCGCCGCCGGTGTTTTCATAGCAGGTTGGACCACGGCAAATCCCACGTTGTATAGAGCAGGCCTTGCTCTGCAGGTCATAACGCCCAATTGGCCCCGCTGGAAGGTAACCCTGACTGCAGGCCTTTTGACAACCATCCTCTCATGTTTCCCTGTCTTTTTCGTGAAGCTTTTGGATTATGTGGCGATTTATGGTCTGGTTTTAATGCCCATCGGTGCAATCGTCCTTGCCGAGCATTGGTTTTTTCCCCTGTTTAAGATCGAACAATTTCAAGCCGAAAAAAATAAAAAGCTTTTCAATGGGAGGGCATTGATCGTATGGATCGGGACATTAGCGGTCTGTTCTTTCTTGCCTTTGCATCTTTTTTTTCGATGGCTGCCGGGATACTGCTTGGCCCTGATTGCCTATATCCTGCTCCATGTCATACGGAAAAAGGAAGGAGCCAAACCAAGGGATTCGAAGGAGGTGATATGATGCGAAAAATAGCGCTGTCATCCCTTTCCGGAATCAGCCTTCTGTGCTGCCTGGCCTCGCCTTTTTTATTCCTTTGGGGTCAAGTAAGTGAAAAGAACTACAAATGGATCTTTTTATTGGCTTCTTTTTTCTGGTTTTTCTTTGCTTCTCTGCGGGTTTTGATTCAAAAAAGAAATCAGCGGTCCGACGGAAACCACTGATAAAACCAATTTCCGGATGAGGGCGGCCCGGCTGCAGGGAAAGTCACTGGGAGTGGGGAGATCTATATCCTTGATCACCCTCAATGCCTCCTGCCGACTGCCTATAGATCACTTCAAAGTCGCGCTGCGGGATGTCTCCCGAAGTTTTCCATCCACAGAATTTTTCTTCCCAAGTGCCATTCTTAATATAATCTTGTTAATATAATCTTGCATGTCGTTGGAACAAAATGAATAATAAATACATCGCCATTTTTTTATGAATAGGTCAGGTTAACATACATAAAACACAATAATTTAAGAGGTTCTAATGAAAACATACAAACTAGTACTGCTTGGTTTTGGCAATGTAGGACAGGCGCTGGTCCGGCTGCTTCTTGAAAAACGCTCAGAACTCGAGCACCGCTACTCAATCCGCTTTTTGGTTGCTGCTGTAGCCACCCGCACTCACGGACGGGCGTTAAACCCTGATGGGCTTGACCTGGGAAAAGCGCTTGAGATCATGGAATCTGGCAACTCGCTGGATGAACTCTCACCCTCGCCGGCACCCATAGACAATCGCGAATTGATCAACGCTAGCGGTGCGGATGTAATGTTCGAGAACACGCCCGTCAGCTACAAGGATGGGCAGCCTGCTATCTCTTATATCGAGACTGCGCTGGAGAATAACATGCATGCCATCACCGCTAACAAAGGTACTGTAGTTCACGGCTGCCACCACCTCCAAGACTTAGCTGCCGATCATGGTGTTAAATTCTTTTTTGAATCAACGGTGATGGATGGAGTACCGATTTTCTCCTCCTTCCGTCAATTACCAGTCGTGGGTTTGATCTCCATCTGGGGCGTGCTGAATTCCACTACCAACCTGATTCTCTCCCGCCTGGAAGCAGGTGACAGCTTTGATGAGGCGGTCAGGTATTCTCAAGAGATCGGCATTGCTGAGACTGATCCCAGCGGAGACATTGATGGCTGGGATGCAGCTGTCAAGCTGGCGGCCTTGATCACGGTGCTGATGGACCACCCCTTTACGCCCGATATGGTTGATCGCACTGGAATCAGAAGCATCACTCCCGAGATGATCGCTAAAGCGAAAGCGGAGGGCAAACGCTATAAGCTTGTGGCCCATGCCTGGAAGGAAGGCGAGAAAATCAAAGCTAAAGTTTCTCCGGAGCTGGTTAGTTCGAATTCAATACTCTACAACATCAACGAGACTACTGCCATCGTCCAGTTCAAATCAGATGTGCTGGGAAAGTTATCCTTCATTGAGGAAGACCTCGGCCCCCGTACCACCGCTTACGGTCTGCTGGCGGATTTTATCAATGCAGTGAGAGGGTGATTTGTTATTTCGTCTTAAGCTCAATCACCCCTTTTTTCTCAAGACTATAGAAAAATTCTGCCGATTTTTCGGGCAGAGGACCGCCACATTCAGCCAGAACAGCCTGGGCTATCTCGAGCATGGTTCTTTTACCATCAATGAAATTGGCCAATTCCCAAGCAGCATACGGATACTTAAAAACCTCATGTGATTCGGGGAGATCGGAATCCATATCTACCTCCATCTGAGCCACCATGCCTTTTGCTTTTTTTGCAGGGATCAGCTTGCTCATCTTTTCTTCTTCTGGAGCTAATCCCAATTTCTGAGGCTTAATACCATGCTCTCTACACCAAAATTTATAAAATTCATTAAGGGATTTTAATGACACCTTCATTTCATTATTAAAATTAGCTGACTCGATTTCAATACTTCTTATCGCATCTTTATCATCTTCAGCTATTAACTGGATAGTCTTTAAATTCGCAATTTCATGCTTGTAAGACTGCTCCATCGTTATGGCTGCTTTTTTATAGGCTGTATAAAGGTCAGCAGCTTCTGCCGTCTGAATCACATTTACGGAATACTCATACTTAGCCGCTATTCTTCTCCGGCCTTTACCAGCCGACAAGGCCGCAAAAGTGCAGGCATCTTCCAGCTTGGCCCTTGTGGCCGTTATGGCGGAAACTGCAGCAATAAAGGCCACCCGCTTTAACTGAGTCGGATCACATTTATCAGGAGTATCCAGGCTGCTGTGGTAAAAATCATCAGGCCAGCAGTTGAAAAACGCCATCGGAATTTTAACATTGCTGTTACTGAAAACCATATGGTCGCTGCCCGAGTCAAAACCTATGATATTCAGGAGGAAAGGATGCTGAGCACCTAAAGGGCTGGCTATCTGAAGAGCTAATTTTCCATAATAAGGGCTTACACCGTTGTTATTCATTTCCCGCGTTAGCTCTGCGAACTCTTGGATAATATCATTAAAAAAAGTGGGCCTAGCCCAAGCTGACCTACTGAGATAAAAAATTGAGCGGGTCTTGAATAAATTTTCACCGACCATGTCCATGTTGATACCGGCAAAGACACGTTCCATCTCATCCGGATGTTTCTTAACATATGCTCTTGAGCCGGAAAATTCAGGAACCCATAAAAAGCGGATACTCCTTCTCGGCTTTTTTATCACTCCCTTTTTGACAAGCTCAAGGATTGTTCTTCCTGTCTCCAGAGTACAGGCAACGCCGCTTAGGTTGTCATTGGCGCCCTGTTTGGCAATCCCTTCAAAAAGATGAGCAACAAGCAGTAGTTCCTGTTCCGATCTGTCTGTTCCTGGAATAAGGCCGGTTACCACTTCCAGTTTACCGGGATATTCTTTTGTTTCCACCTCCGCCTGGACAGTTATCTTTTTCCCTTGTTTAAGTTGGGCGATTAACTCCCGTCCTTTGGTGTAGCTAATCAGAAAACCGAACCCCCCCTTGGTGTTTTCTGCCGGATGGACGGAACTCCAGACCAGCATATCAGGATATCTTTCCGGGTATCTGACTTCGTAGGCTACTGCCCCGGCCGCCCCATATTTATTGACAGCGGCTTTGAAGATTGAGCTGATATTGCCTTCGGAAATGACTACTTTCCCTGTCACATCTATGTCTTTATAACTTTCTTCACTGTTGCCGTGGGGAACATAGACCAGCTCTGTCTCCACATTGCTGCTTTTTGACCCTTTTGCCAGTGAAGCTGCCACCCTATCATGGTCGGCGATTACCTCTTTGCGGGGACTGGTGATGGTTAGTCTGCCCCTGACCGCATCCCACTGCGGATCGGAATCAAATTTCTCAACATGAACATCCGAGAAGCCGTATTGCTTCAGGATATCAAGCATAAAATCCGTTTCTCGGTAATTTTCGAGGTACTCTCTTTCTGGTCTGTTCATCTCGTAGGGAGCCATCTGCATTATGTTATTTACCTGTAACTGCCCTGATACTTCTGCAATAATTTCCCAGATAAGGTTCTCTTTCAGTAAAATTGTCTTCTGGGCCAAAGCACTTCCTGAGAACAGTAAGCATAAGGCAATTAATAAAGAACTGATCTTCTTAAATGAAAACATAAGGAACTCTCCTCTAAATTAATTTGGATTTTTTGGTTTTGTTAAACAATTCTGAATAATTTAATATATACTCAAAATACAAATTTATACAATATTATATTTGGTAATTGATATACATACTTAACCTGATCTATTAATAAAAAATGGCGATTAAAATTAAATACCTAACCAGGAAAATAGCTGCTATCGTCATTCTTATAATAATCTTGCATATCGCTTGAACAAAATGAATAATAAATACATTATCATCTTTATGAATAGGTCATGTTAATTAAAGGAGGATCACATGTTTAGCGCAAAAATCTACAAGGAGCGCCGGCAACGGCTTAGAACCCAAGTCTCTTCAGGTTTAATCCTTTTGCTAGGAAACGACGAAAGCCCTATGAACTACCTGGATAATCCATATCCTTTCCGTCAGGACAGTTCTTTTTTGTACTTTTTTGGCCTGTCTTATCCTGGTCTGGTTGGTGTAATCGATGTTGAAGAAGGGCGGGACATCATTTTGGGAACAGACCTGACTGTGGAAGACATCGTTTGGATGGGGAAACAGCCCAGCCTCGAGGAGAAATGCGCCCGAGCAGGGGTTAAAGAAACTTTGGATATGGCAGAAATCAAAAACCTTCTCACCGAAGCGCGTTTAAAAAAGCGGCCAATCCATTTTCTCCCGTCCTACCGCTGCGAACATATCCTTAAATTGTCAGATTGGCTGGAAATGCCGCAGGAGAAGGTCGAGAAATCCGCATCCATTGAGCTCATTATGGCTGTTGTGGATCAGAGACAATGCAAAACACCAGAAGAAACAGAAGAAATTGGAAAAGCTGTGAATATTTCCGCTGATATGCATCTTAAAGCCATGAAGATGGCCCGACCAGGCATCACTGAAGCTCAGATAGCTGCAGCCGTTCACCAAGTTGCGCTGGCTGCGGGAGGACAAATCTCTTTTCCGATCATAGCTACAGTTAACGGGCAAATACTTCACAATCATAGTTATGACAACGTCCTTAAGAGCGGGCAGATGTTTCTTTTAGATGCTGGGGCTGAAACAGCCATGGGTTACGCCGGTGACCTGTCCAGCACCATGCCCGTGGACAAACATTTCACTCCACGCCAAAAGGAGATCTACCAGATCTGCCTAAACGCCCATGAAGCTGCCATTGCTGCTTTGAAACCGGGTATACCCTTCAAGGATATCCATCTCTTAGCCTGTCGAGTCATTGCTCAAGGATTAAAAGATCTGGGTTTCATGAAGGGAGATGTAGAGGAAGCAGTGGCTGCAGGCGCTCATGCCCTGTTTTTTCCATGCGGGACAGGGCATATGATGGGACTTGATGTTCACGACATGGAAAACCTTGGGGAAACGTATGTTGGGTACTGCGGTAAGGAAAAAAGCACCCAATTCGGACTCAAATCTCTCCGGCTGGCCAGAAAACTAGAGCCCGGATTTGTCATCACCATTGAACCTGGGATCTATTTTATCCCCGAGTTAATCAATATGTGGAAAGCAGAAGGCAAATTCACCCAGTTTATAAATTACGATAAGGTTGAAACCTACAAGGACTTTGGTGGCCTTCGGAACGAAGAGGACTTTTTGATTACCGAGGATGGTTACCGCCTCTTGGGAAAGCCTATCCCCAAGACCATCGAAGATGTGGAAGCCATGAAAGCTTGAGAGAACACATGGGAAAGGGAAGCCTGGAAACTTGGTGATATATCCTGCCCAATTTCCATCTGGGGAGAATAATAAGATAACATGATGATGTGAAGCACCTCCCGCGACCCTGATTAATACTTCTTGACAGGTTGAGGTTTCTGATTTATGTTGTTTTCATCTCAATCGACGATCTCAACCACTGGATTGAGCCCCCCGTTAGCCACCGAGCTCAGTGATCAGTTCGTGGATGCGGTCCAGCCCTGGGCGCAGATAGTCCGGAGGCAGGCCGAAGCTGATTCGGAGATGATGGTCCAGGCCGAAGTGATCGCCGGGTACGATAAGCACGCTCTTCTCCCGCATGAGACGATCTACAAGTTCAGTCGAATTGATATTCAAGTGGTAGCGCACAAAAGCGATGGCGGCCGCCTGCGGGGGGACCACACTGAATGTTCCCTCGTGTTCTTTCATCCAAGCGTCAAGGATCGGATAGCCCCGGCGGATGTAATCACGGCCGCGCTGAAGGAGACGCGGGCGCACTTCAGGCGATAGAGCAATGGCTGCCAGTTTATTGGACAGTGTAGCTGCGCTGATGGTTGTGTATTCGTGACGGGCCCAGATATCGTCCACTGTCTCCGCGGGTCCCACCACCCAGCCGATGCGTACGCCGGGGATGCCGTAGGCCTTGCTCAAGCTGTTGTGAGCCAGCACCTTGGGGTAACGTCCCCAGAAAGAAGGTGTCTGCGTGTCGGTCAATCGTTCTCCGCCGCTGTACACCTCGTCGGCAAGGATCCACGCCCCGACTCTGTCTGCGACAGCGATAACAGCGTCCATCTCGGCTTCAGTCAAAATGCGGCCGGTAGGGTTGTTGGGATTGCAGACAGCGATGAGTTTGGTCTTATTGGAAACGGCCTTATTCAATTCGTCCAGGTCGGGAGCCCAGCTTTCTTCCTCTTTCAGGTTGAAGGTCTTTACCCGGAAACCCAGGTTGTGGGCGACACCCCAAATCTGCATATAGTTGGGCAGCATTATCACCAGTTCTTCCCCAGGGCGGAGCATAGTCTGGAGAGCGATGAAATTCGCTTCGGCACAGCCCACGGTCACGAGCACGTTGTCAGCGGCTGCATTGGGATAAAGGGCGGCGATCCGCTCCCGCAGCTCGATAATCCCGTTGGCCTGGGCATAGTTCAGCTCGGTGGACAGCAGGTTGTCAATCGCAGCCGGATCATCCACCAGCTCGCGGACCGGCATAGGATGAACACCGCTCTCTGAAAGGTTGTAGTCAACGGCATTCTCCCATTTGGACATCATCCGTTCCATCAAAAAAGGCTGAAAGCCGGGTTTTTCTTTAGCTGTCATAGGCTCCTCCTCAAGATATTTAAGCCTTGCACGCTCACTCTTAAGCGTGTATTACATTGTATTTTTTATACAACATTTCTGTCTGAAGAGCAAGCAGGATTCTTTGGAATCTGGATGTGAATGTCAAATCATCACACCTGAAAACCGGCATTTTCCATGGACCTTGCAAAAGACATGAGGACATCAAGGATGAGTCACCGGGTTATGTCATACAAAACCCAGCTATTCCATGATTTCCAAGGCATGATAGACGGCCTTGGCGATCTGAATGTCTTGAACTGCCACCCCGGTCAGGTCTGCGATGGTAATCTGTTCCTCGGATGTTCTGCGGAGTTCTGGACGGACGATCACGTTCCCTAATTCCACGATCCGCTCTTTTTCCAGCACTCCGGCCTTCAGGGCCTGATGGATCTCACCCCGCACGAGACACTGGCTGATACTGTCGGCGACGACGATATCGGCTTTTTGGAGAATTTTTGGATCCAGCTCAATCTTCTCCGGAGTATCCGATCCCATCGCGGTAATATGCGTTCCCTTACGGACCTTATCGGCGGACAACAAAGGAGATTTAGAGGGTGTTGCCGTGACGATAAGATTGCAGTGAGCGGCAATATCTTCGGTATTCAAAGTCGTTTGGATGCGGTATTCCAAAGGTTCCATGTCCTTTCTGTACTCGTCCAGTTCGTTCTGATTCATGCCCCACACCATGACATCCTTGCAGTCAATGACAGACGCTAAATATTCAAGCTGCATTCGGCCTTGGGTGCCAGCACCTATGACTCCTATACAATCGATGTTTTTCGGAGCCAGATATTTAGCGCTTACAGCGCCTGCGGCTGCGGTACGTACGTTCGTGAGATGGCACTCGTCCAGAAGAGCACAGGCCAGCTCGCCTGTTCCTTTTTTAAAAAGCAGTATGAGTCCATCACTTGTATACCGGCTTGAAGAGGGACTCTCGAAAAATCCGGAAGCGATTTTGATGGCATAATAATCATCATCTAAGAGATAGCCGTATTTTATGTGGACATCGCCTGGAGGCTCTTTGAAAAGCAGCTCCCCAACAGGAGGGATCACTGCTTTGCCTTGGGAATAGGCAACAAATCCTTCTTCGATCTCTTGGATGGGTTGAAGTGACTTCAATACGCCCTTGATTTGAGCGAGATTATAAATTTTATTCATTTCAGATCTCCTTTTCCGGTTTACAACAATTATAGAATCAATGGCAGATGTTTACAAATCTGGATGATGAACGAGTCGAGGTTGCTGTGATATTGCGAAGAACAAAGTGATGAAGCCGTCTCATTGGAAAACGAAGCATATTGAGATCACTACGTCGCTGCGCTCCTCGTGATGACATGAGGAACGACAGCTACATCTGAATGTCGCAAAGGTGCGGGCTGATTTTATGAATAACTAGGAGATTTTGCGGAAGCGGAGATATACAAGATACAACACCAATATCAAGAAGTTGACCGTAATAACGGAAAGAGACATGAACGAGGCGTACAGTTCCTTTCCCATCAGGTCATAGAGTGAAAAAAATATGACACATAGGTTTATGACAAGAAGAATCTTTCCTGCTTTTGGGAAGGATGAAAAGTGATATAAAATGATCATAAGGCCGGAAAAAGCCATCAGAAGAGTGTAGTCCCAACCTAGAGGAGAGACCAGGGGTATGCAGAGGAGGAGGAGCGAAGACTCCAGTGCAGTGGGGGATGTGACCTGGGACCGTTTCTTCATAACGAAAAGAACAACAAGGGCCAGTCCTAAGACACAGACCACAGCTGGATACACAGCCCATCCGGCACTGTTTGCCCATTTGGAAAAAAAGGCAAAGATTGAGATGTTATCCTGTGTGGACAGCAGTCTTGGGGTGGATTGAGAAAGAGTAGAGATCCATTCCTTAAAAACTTCCCTGTTTCCATTCCACCCATAGTAAAGAGCGGGTGCGGCAAGGAACAGGCAGATGGATAGGAAGCCTGAAATAAGCGGGACGATTTTTTTCCTTAAAATGAAATAAGGGAAAAATATGAGAGCATAAGGTTTCAGTATAACTGCAGTCCCCCATAGGATTCCCGAGGCAGCTTCCAGTTTTATGGTATGTTTTTTTTCAGATCGGATCAGAAATACGGTCATGATAAGAAGGAGCGCTGTGATTAACGCATTGATCTGCCCTAGTTCGATTTCCCGGAAAAAATATCTGGCCAAAACAAGAAAAGCAAGAAAAAGAGACCATCTGACAGGGCGTTTATCTTCGGGAAAAAGGTTCCTGGAGAGCCCTATGATGGCGGCTGAACTCAGGATCACAACGATGTACCAGACGGCTTTGGCAAGATCCAAAGGGAGGTAGGATAAGGGTGCATAAAGGATGGCCGCAGGTGGCGGGTATTTAAACATGTAGTGTTCATCTTCGACTCTGTAAAGGGTTTCCCCCCATGTCAGTCTTTTTCCTGCGGTGTAGTTGACTTCAAAATCGACCATGCTGGATCTGACTCTAGCAAAAAACAGAAAGGCAAGCGCACTTATAAGAGTGATAAGGCCCAGCGTTTTTATGAGCGTTCTTTTCATTGTCTAAAAATGGCGGTTTGTATTATTATAATTCATTTTAGAGATGTATGTGATTTTTTCAAGAACGCCCATTGCTTCTTTTTCATTATTTTAGGAAAGGTCTCCCCTTTTGTTTTGATGCTTTTTTGACAGCGAAATATCCCCGTACGGCAGTTATTTCAAAGACCTGCACTGGGTGTATATGACACTATCCAAGTTGACCTTGTAGTTGTCTTTCAGGAAATGGATTAGGAAAAAAAGCAAGAAGACTGAAAGGATTAGTACTTTCGTCCTATGGAAAGGTCTCTGAAACAATAATAAAATTTAAAAAGAAATCAATATTCATGAATGGTGTTTTCCAGTCCCAGGAGATCCCTGCACTCATTGCGCCTGTGGCCCAGGGGGATCCTTCACATGAGATTTCTTTGTCTGAACACCTGGTTGCCCTTTCTTTTCCCACTCACGGACTGATGCCTCCCTGGTCGGTCCTAAAGTTTCTCTTCAGGAGTGATGCTTTTTAAGCATTGGTTGTCCCTGCAAGGTGAGTGCTTTTGATTGAAG
>Ga0190346_1000331_pt1 | contig 13752 bp, 7 predicted proteins | sample 48721345_MG_FD_161680 | JGI IMG/M metagenome (GOLD analysis project Ga0190346, IMG submission 161680) | Hydrothermal vent microbial mat bacterial communities from Southern Trench, Guaymas Basin, Mexico - 4872-13-4-5_MG | ecosystem: Environmental > Aquatic > Marine > Hydrothermal vents > Microbial... | reverse complement strand
CCCGAAACTGTCTGAGGCGCCTAGCGCCCGTTGGCCCGGACAGTACGCTGCCTGCGCCAAAGAAGCGATTTCTCTCATTGAGGCAGTGCCCCTGGTCCAACGTTGCCGCCCTGTCCGGGCTTACGGTCGCTTGGCGCCGAGTTTTTCGGGCCGCCGGACAAGACTGCCCGGCGGACACCGGCGCTACGGTCTTCGACAAGCATTCTGCTCTACATTCAGATGTTTGAAACTATCCGGGGTAGCCAGGAGATTGAGTTTAGCCGAAGGTTTCAACCTGCTGAAAGGCAACAGAAGAGAGCGCTTCCAGGCAGCCGCCTTCCCCCACCACCTCTTCCGGGGGCCGCCGGACAAGACTGCCCGGCGGACGCCGGCGGCAGGGCCTTCGAGTAATGCATTCTGCTTCGTATTCAGCCCTCTGAAACTATCCGGGGCAGCCAGGAGTTGCCTTTCAAAGGTTTCAGTCGACTGAAAGAAGACGTAAGGGCGCATTGTCAACCCGGTGTTTTCCCTCCACTTCCCTCCCGGCGGGAGCAAAACGCCGGCGCCACGGCCCTCGATCATTTTTCCGCTTACTTCAAGGCCGCTTGAAACTGCTCGGGACGCCGCCTCTGCCTTTTGGCGATCATATGGCATGGAGGATCAGCGGCGTTTCGGCCATGGCGGCATTGGCCGCCTCCAACCCCTCCCGGTTGCCGATGACCGCGACGGATGGCCGCAGGCGCCCGGGGTCGAAATACCGCACCGCCGCCTCCATCACCCGGTCCCGGGTCATGGCCAGCAGGGCGCCCTTGAATGCCAACCGGGCCTCGTCGTCCAACCCCACGATGCGGCGGAAAAAGGCCTTGCGGGCGCCCGGGCCGGGGGGATCGGGCTTGTCGATCTCGCTGGCCACCTGGAGCACCGCCTCGTGCACGTCCTCTTCATCGAAGCGGCCCTGGAGGAGAAAATCGGTCGCTCCCCGGTAAACTTTTAGGGTACGCACGATCTGCGGGTCACGGTAGGAGCCGAAGCCGAAGAGTCCGTCCTCGGGGTTGTAGAGGGCAAACCCGCCGTAGGCCCCCCCCTTTTCCCGAATTTCCCGGTGCAGGTAGAGGGCTCGCAGGAGCTTGGCGATGACGCTGAGCACCGGGGCGTCCGGATGGCCGAGGCGCACGGTGGGAAAGCAACTGGCCACGAAGGAGACTGCCGTGGCGGTGTGCCACCCCTCATGAATCTGTCCTGAGGTTGCGGCCGCCGGCGCCGCCGGGCCGAAGGCGGCCGTTCCCCGGGGCAGCGCGGCATGGAAACCGGCCAGGGCCGAACCGGCCCCGTCCTGGAGCGCCGTCTCCTCGCCCACCAGCGCCATGCGCAGGTTGGCGGAAGCAAAGATGCGGCCGGCCATCTCGCCGAGGTCCCCGGACAGCTTCTCTAGGGCCGCCGGTGTCAAATCGCGGCACAGCGCCTTGACGGTTTGCAGTTGATGAATCCCGCCCCAGAGCTCGTTGAGAGCCGCGGTGTCGGAAAAGCCCCTGGCCGCCAAGCTCAGCGCCAGCCGGTGACCGTTGTGCACCACCATTGCCTCCTGGTGGGCCTTGAACTCGAGCAGCATCCGCTTGAGGTGGGCGATGTCGGAAAAATCGTAAGCGCCCAGCAGCTCGGAGAGAATTTCGAACATCGCTTCCTGGTTGCGCACCAGGCACTTGGCGCCCAGAGAAACGAAAGGCAGGCAGCCGCGGTCCTCGTCGAAGCGGGTTCGGGCCTGGACGGCCAACGCCACCCCGCCGGTGTAGGTATCGATGCGGCTGGCCATCTCGGCATAGTCGCGCAGACGGGTGCCGATGCGCGAGGCGGCGTAACAGAAAAAGGGCAGCAGGGGCAGGTGCCGGGCATCGATGGCGCCGATACCGGCGGCCAGGCTGAGATAGACGATCCCCGAGGTGGGCTGAGGGTAGCACAGGGCCGGAATTCCCGTCATCCCATCGGCCGGATCATAGCCGGTCACTGTGGGCGGGATTTCGCTCAGGGCCAGCGTCGGCAGGCAGGTGTCGTCCTCCTCGGTTTCCTGCCGCCGGCGCAAGGTCTCGGCGTCCTGGCGGATTCTCTCCAGGTCCGCCGCGGACAATTCCGCCAGGCAGGCCTGGAGTTCGGCTGCCTCGCGCTCGGCTTCCCGACGCGCCAGGTCCGGGTCCGGCGCCAGCACGAAGCGAACCCGGTGGGGGTTGTCGAGAAACCCGGTCTTGAGGCGGGATTCAAAAAAGCCGCCCCGGGCGATCTCGCCGCGCAAGCGGTTCAGGTCGTCGTCCAGGCGCAGCACCCGAATCGGATCGCCCCCGTGAATCCAGGAACCGGCGAACTGCAAAAGCAGCTTGAGCCCGTAGGGATAGGGGGTGTTGGTGACCTCCTTGCGGTGAAACTCGATCTGGTGCACCGCCGATTCGATGAGGGCCGGATCGATTCCCTCGGCCGCCAGGCGCCCCAGGGTCTCCAAAACGACCTGCTCCACCACCGGAGGCGCGTCGGCGGCCACGTCCTTCAGCCCGCAGGCGAACATGGTGTCGCGGTTTTCACCGTCAAAACCGCTGGCGTCCGACAGGGCGGTGCCCAGGCCCGAATCGATCAGGGCCCGACGCAGGGGAGCGGCGTCGTTTCCCAGCAGGATCTCTTCCAGCACCGCCAGGGTAAGCACCTCGAAACTGTCCCGGATGTCGGCCGTGAGCCAGGCAAGGCAGGCCTGGTACTTGCGGCCCGGATCCTCGCCGGGCGCCAGCGGATAGTGGCGCACCGCCTGGCGCGGCGCCGTCCAGCGTGGCTGGGGCGGCACCTCGGTGCCCGGATCGATGCGGGCCACCCCTTGCAGCACCTTGGCCTCGATGAAGGCCAGGTGCTCGGCCAGGGGCAGGTCGCCGTAGGTGAAAAAATAGGCGTTGCTCGGATGGTAGTGGCGGCGGTGAAAGGCCACCAGGTCGGCGTGGGTCAGCCGCGGGATCTCGGCCGGTTCTCCCCCGCTGTTGTGGGCGTAAGTGGTGTCGGGATAAAGCGCGTTGAGCAGGCCGCGGCCCATCACCTGGTCCGGCGCACTCATGGCCCCTTTCATTTCGTTGAAGACCACACCTTTGTACACCAGCCGGGGCTTTCCGTCCTCGGCCGGTTCCAGCTCCAGGCGGTGGCCCTCCTGCTTGAAGCTGAGCGGATCGAGGAGCGGGAAGAAGGTCGCATCGAGGTAGACGTCCAGCAGGTTGTAGAAATCCTTGCGATTCTGGGTCGCAAAAGGGTACATGGTCCAGTCGGAGGCGGTGAAGGCGTTCATGAAGGTGCTCAGGCTGCGCTTGAGCATGGAAAAGAACGGATCACGCACCGGGTAGCGGCGCGATCCGCAAAGGACGGTGTGCTCCAGGATGTGGGCCACGCCGGTGGAATCGGCGGGCACGGTCTTGAAAGCCACGCTGAAGCAGTTCTCGCTGTCGGCCCGGGCCAGGTGGACATGGCGGGCGCCGGTGGCCTCGTGGTCCAGGGCGATGAAGGTGGTGGCCAGTTCGGGAATCGCTTCCACCCGCGCCACCCGGTAGCCGCCGATGCGGTCGCCCGGGGTGGGGATTTGCAGTGGGGTCGTCATGGTCGAAGCTCCTGATCGGACAGTAATGGATGCGCTGTCATCCTTGTTCCAACAATGATCTTTTCGCAAAAAGCCATTTCCACCACAGAGTCCATAGAGAACCATCGAGCAAAACGGGAAAATTTAATTATTTAACTCTGTGCCCCCTGTGGTGAACACGTTTTTTCACCTGCCATTCGTTGGCGAATTCAAATGCATGAGTACTGAAAGATAAGGATGAAAGTCAACATGGCCAGACATCCGCGAACCCTGCTCACCGCCTGGAACCTTCGGCCGCGAAAGCGCCTCGGCCAGAATTTTCTCACCACCGCCGATATCTCCGAGCGCATCGTTGAGGCCGCCGCGGTGGCACCCGAAGACATCGTACTGGAGATCGGCCCCGGCCTGGGGGCCCTGACCCTTCCTCTGGCCGCCCGCGCCGCACGGCTGATCGCGGTGGAAACCGACGCCGAGATCCTGAGGCTGCTGCGCGCCGAGCTGCTGGCGGCCCGGCGCCAAAACGTGGAAACGATCCACGCCTCGATCCTGGACACGGACATCGCCACCCTGGCACCGCCGGATCGGCGCCTGGTGGTACTGGGCAACCTGCCCTACAACATCTCTTCGCCGGTGCTGGTGCGCCTGGTGGAAAGCCGGCACCGGGTGGACCGGGCCGTGTTGATGCTGCAAAAGGAACTGGCGGACCGCATCGTGGCCGCGCCGGGGGGGCGCGACTACGGCCGCCTGACGGTGATGCTGGCCTACTGCGCCACGGTACGCCGGCTGTTCACGGTGCCCGCCGACCGGTTCTTCCCCAGGCCCAAGGTCGATTCGGCCGTGGTGGAAATCCGCTTCAATACCGCACCGGATTTTCCCGCCCACGATGAACGGTTCCTGTGGAAGGTGGTCCAGGCCGCCTTTGGCCAGCGGCGCAAGACCTTGAAAAACGCGCTCTCGGGCAGCGCCCTGCCCCTGGATGCGGCCGGCGCCGAAGCGGTGCTGCACGCGGCGGGCATCGACCCGAGCCGCCGCGCCGAGACCCTCACCGTGGCCGAATTCGTCGCCCTGAGCCACGCGGCGGCCGAACGGTCAAATCGATAGCCTTCGCTATCGCCCTGCCACGTTTTCAGCGCCCCGAGCGGGCCTTCAGTTCCTGGACACGGCGGTTGTATTCGGCGATGACATCCCGCCGGTCGAGCATGCCGATCAACTGGCCGTGATCGTCTTCTTGCACCACGGGGAGGCTGTCGATGTTGCGGGTGGTAAATTTTTGCAGCACCGAGTTGAGGTCTTCGGCGGGGGTCGTCACGATGATATCGCTGATGGCAATGTCGCGCATCACCACCAGGTGTTCGATCTCCAGGGAAAAGAGGACGGCGCGGATGTCGGTGCTGGAAAAAATGCCCACCAGGCGGCCCTGGTCGTTCATCACCGGGAAGTAATGCTGCTTGGTCTGGGAAAAGTACCGCTTGAACTCCCGGAACGGCATGCTCTCAGGCACCGGGGTCACCTGGTGCACCCGCGCCATGAGATCCTTGACCCGGATGGCCTGCAGGATGTCCACGAAAAACTCCCCGGCATGGGCCGGGGAATCGACGCGGCTTTTGACCTGGTTGTGGAAGATGGTGAAGCCGCGCGACATCAGGTAGGCCACCGAGCAGACCAGCAGGCTGGGCAGCAGCAAACCGTAGGAGTTGGTCATCTCGGAAACGAAGATGATGGTGGAGATCGGCGCGTTGGAAACGGCGGTGAAAAAGCCGGCCATGCCCACCACCACGAAGGCCTCCGGCTCGGCCACCACCGCGGGCATCCAGCCGTGAAAAATCAGCCCCACAACCCCGCCCATGGCGCCACCGATGACCACCGAGGGACCGAACACCCCGCCGCTGCCCCCCGAGCTGATGGTAAAGGCGGTGGTGAAGATCTTGCCGAGGGCCAGGGCGAGAAGAAAGGGCACGGAAAGCTGGCTGAACAATGCCAACTGGGCATACCCATAGCCAAAGGTCAGGGTCTGGGGCAGGAAAAAGCCGATCACCCCGGTGAGCAGCCCGCCTACCGCCGGCTTGAGGTGGTTGGGAAAGTGCCAACGATGAAACAGGTCCGCCGTGCCGTAGAACACCCGCACGTAGAGCCAGCCGGTGCCGGCCAGCACCAATGCCAACACCAGGTAGGGCCCCAGTTCGAGAGGCCGGCGGAAAACGAGGGCGGGGGCCTGGAACAACGACCCCCAGCCGAACACGAGGCAAAAGAGGCAATAGGCCACCACCGAGGAAATCCCGGCCGGAATGATCACGTCCGACTCGAACTCCGGATCCCGGTAAAGCACTTCGGCGGCGAACAGGGCCCCGGCCAGCGGCGCCCGGAAAATGCTGCCCACCCCGGCCGCCACCCCGGCCGCCATCATGATGCGCCGGTCGCGGTCCGTCAGGCCGAGGCGAGTGGCCAGGAAGGAACCGAAGCCGGCCCCGATCTGGGCGATGGGCCCCTCGCGCCCGCCACTGCCGCCGGTGGTCAACGTCAACGTGGAGGCGATGGTCTTGATGATGGGCACCCGGCCGCGAATAAAGCCGCCACGGTGATGAAAGGCGTCGATGGCGGCGTCGGTGCCATGGCCTTCGGCCTCCGGGGCGAAGGTATAGACGAGCCAGCCGCTGAGCAGGCCGCCGAGCGCCGGCAAAATCAACAAAACCCAGCGATTGAAAGGAGTGGCGGTAGGGGGAAGCAAATGATGCTCGCCCGCCGGCGGGGGCGGGCGATAGCCAGCCATCCAGTCGAGGAAATAGTGCCCCCCCAACTGGGTGAGGTACTGGAAAACAACGGCACCCAGCCCGGCGATCACCCCAATGAGCGCGAAATGCACGGCCCAGCGACCGGCCCGGGTGAATTCCACCGGAATGCGGGCAGTGAGGGTGCGGCGCCCCTCGATAGCGGGTCCACCGTTGCCGGGGTCCGGCGCAGTCATCGGGGCGACAGGCCCTCCTTTTCCGGCGGATGGGGAGAATCTACGGCATTAAAGCGTGGTGAGTCCGTCCGCGGCACCAGCGTCAGCTCCAAGTCCACGGCCCGCGCCAGGGCTACCAGGGTGGAAATCTTGGGATCCACCGCCGCGTTTTCGATCTTGGATATCTGCGCCTGGGGCATCCCGACTTTCCGGCCCAGCGCCCTCTGGCTGAGATGGCTCCGCTGGCGCGCCGCCTTGATGGTCTTGGTCAGGTGTTCGATGGCGCTGCTCATGCCTTGTCGCTCCAGATCGATTGAACGATTTGATATATTTTAGGATATCATTGGCGCGCCGTCAAGCCTTTCTGTCCTTGCAGCCGTTTTTTCGCCGTTGGATCGGTGTGCCGCCGGCCGGTCTGCAACAGCAGCGCCAGTCGAGTGGCCGTGGTTTTCACGGCCACTCCTCCGATGACGGCGAAGCCCAGGAGAAACAAGAGCAGGCCGATGGCTTAGAGTTGCTCGGCGATGGAGACCGTCCGATCACCGAGCAGGTTGACGTAAGAGCCCAGTTCATTGTCGTACCAACCGTAGATCACTGCCTGGGTCACCGGAACGCGCAACAGCGAATCTTTCATTGCCGCCACCGCTTCCGGTTCCACGCCGGCCACCCGGTTCAGGTCGATGTTGATTTCCGCGGTGCGGGTGTGGATCTCGTGCCCCTCGATGATGGCCGCGGCCCGCGGCAGTCCGACAATGTCGGCCGAGACGTTCTGCCGGTCGGTGTAATGCAGGTACCCGGCGGGATCATCCTGGGCCGCTTGGCGGTAGATATTCTTGATCATACCGGCGCGAATCGGCTCGCCGTCGGGCTCTTCCTGGAGGTTGAGCACCAGGATGATCAGGGACCCGGTGCTGACGGGAATGCGCACCGACTCGGCGATGAACCCGATGTTGGCCATTTCCGGAATCACGAGGCTGAGCGCCTTGGCGGCCCCGGTGGTCGTGAGGATGATGTTGTTGAGGATGCTGCGGTTCTTGCGCAAATCGGTCTTGCCGGCTCCCGGCAGGCGGTCGAGGACCTGCTGGCTGCCGGTGGCCGCGTGGATCGTGGCCATGGAGGCGGACAGGATCCGCTTGGGGCCGAAACGGTTAATCAACGGCCGCACCATGTGCGCCAGGCAGGTGGTGGTGCACGAGGCGTTGGAAACCAGGCGGTGACGACGCGGGTCGTACTGGTGGGCGTTGACACCCATCACCGTGGTGACGGCGTCTTCGGGCATGGCGGCGCCCTTGGACTTGATCTTGAAGGGGGCCGACACGATCACCTTCTCGGCGCCGGCATCCAGGTGCCCGCGCAGCGCCCCCTTGGGCGCATCGCCGGGCAGGGTGGGATCGAGAAAGCTGCCGGTGGTGTCCACCACCAGGCGCACATTGTGATCCGCCCAGCCGATTTGAAGCGGGTTGCGATGTTCACGCAAAAAACGGACCCGCACCCCGTCGATGACCATGGTGCCGGCACCTTCGTCGATCTGGTCGATCACCGGCTCGCCGCGATGGCCGTACAGGTAGCCGTGCAAGGTCCCGTAGGTGGAATCACGCTCGATGTAATCGGCGATGTCCGCCAGGCTCGTGCCCGCCATCCGCCCGATGTTGACGACGATTTCGGCAAAAAAACGCCGCGCCACGTGATGCCACAGGGACAGCTTGCCGATGCGCCCCAGCCCATTGATTCCCAGGACCAAATCGCTGCCGAATTCCTTTTGTTCCGCCATGGCTTTTTCCTCCGTGGTTGGGGTGTGCTAAATTTTTAATTTTGCCACAGGCGGTTGGGAGAATCAAGGGATCGCCTCAGGCCGCATGGGCCCGAATACGCCCTTGGTAGACGGTTCCGGCCTGGCCGTCGATACTGATGAAATCCCCCGACCCCAGCCTCACCTTGCCGAACCGGCACTGACGTCCGGCCTCGTCGCAGACGAGGTTGGCGCAGCCGACGACACAGGTCTTCTCCAGCCGGTGGGCCACCACCGCGGCATGGGACGTGACCCCGCCCCGGGCGGTGAGCAACCCGTCGGCGGCGTTGATTTCCCGGATGTCGTCCGGCACGGTGTCCCCGCGCACCAGGATGAGATGCGTGCCCGGCTCGGCCTCCCGCCAGTGGTCGATCTCCTCGAGGCTGAAGACCAGGCGCCCGGCCATGGCCCCGCCGGCCACCCCGATCCCGTGGCCCAGTTGGCTCTCGGGATCGATTCCCTCCGGATCGAAGGCAAAAACCTTCTTGCGCTCCCGGATGGCCATGTCCCGGGTCTGCAGCAGGTAAAGGTCTTTGATCTCGGGGCTCTCGAAGGTGAACTCCATTTCCTGGGGGCTCCAGCCGTGCTGGTAAATCAAGGTGTTGGCCCATTGCTTAAGCTGGTTGTAGATCTGCGGGTAATGGGTCTCGAGGGTGATGTCGGTCTCGCGCATCTCGCGCTCCTGCTGAAAGAGCGAAATGGGCAGGGTCGTCACCAGCCCGCTGACCACGTCCTCGCCCTGGTTGCCGATGGTGAAATCCCCCCAAAGCTTGAGAATGTCGCCGGACCAGCGAGGGCTGTGGGTGAAAAACACGCCGGTGCCCGAAGTGTCCCGCCGGTTGCCGAAGACCATCTTCTGCACCGTCACGGCCGTGCCCCAATCGTCGGAAATCCCCATGATCTTGCGGTAGGCCTGGGCCTTGGGCGAATGCCAGGAGGCGAACACGGCCCGGATGGCCAACACCAGTTGATCGAAGGGCGCCGCGGGAATCTCCACCCCGTGGTCCTGGACGAGGTTCTTGTAGGTAAGGGCCACCTTGCGCATGTGGTCCCCGGAGAAATCCCGTTTGAAGGGAATGCTCAACCGCCGCTTGAATTCGCTGATCACGGCATCGAAGGCGTCGCGGTCCAACCCGAAGGCCATGCCGAAGCATTGCAGGAAGCGGCGGTAGCAGTCCCAGGCAAACCAGGGATTGCCGCTGCGGGCCGCCATGCCGGCGGCAATCTCCTCGTTGATACCGACATTGAGAAACGTGTCCATCATCCCGGGCTGGCTGATGGCCGATCCGCTGCGCACCGAAAAGAGCAGCGGCTTGTCCGGCGCACCGAAGCGAAGCCCGGTAATCCGTTCCACCCCCTTGAAGTGCCGGGCCATCTGCTCCTTGAAGTTTTCCTCGGCCTGGGGATAGCCCTCGATGAGGCGGCGGCAGCGGAATGCCTCGGTAGTAATGATGAAGCCCGGCGGTACCGGCAGGCCGAACTCCTTGAGCTGCACCATGTTGTAGCCCTTGGTGCCCAGCAGAATCAGTCCCGTCATCCGGGCCGAGGGGTAGTCGATGGAAGTCATCACCCGCTGCGGATCGTAGTTGAGCAGCAGGTGGAGCTGGCTGTCGGGCAACCTTTCCGCCTGGTGAAACAACGTGTTAAGGATTCGGCCGAGGAACCGGTCGAGCTGCTGCAAGCCGAGGCTCATGGCGATCTGGTCCCGGAAGAAGATTTCCGACACGCGGTGGAGGAGTCGCTCCGGGTCTTCGGCCCCGTCGGCGGGCAGGTACTTGGGCAGCAACTGGGAGGCGGGGATTTGACTGAGAATCCGGTTGAGGTTGGCCTCGTGGATGTTGTTGAAGTAGTCGTTGATGATGTTTTTCACCGCCTGGGCAAACCCCTTGAAGATGTCCAGGTACTGGGTGAAGGTAAACCCCTTGACTTCCAGCGAATGGGCCAGCAGGTGCAGCTGGCGCTCAAGCTCAACCGACCGGAGGCCGTCGATCTTCAGGGCCCAGTCGAACAGTTTAAGCCGCTCGTAAATCTGGAAGAAGGTCGCTTTGGTGATCAACGACAGGTCCAGTTCCTCCACCAGCCGGTCCAACAGGGTGTTGGCCAACGATTCGATACGGAAGGTCAAGCCGAGGGCGTCGAACTTGAGCTCGTGGTACGAACCGTACATGGAGGGGATGTCAATGGTGAAGTGGCGCTTCTTGTAAATGTCCTCCCGCACCTCGTAGGCCTGGCCGCTGAGCATCAACGCCTTGAGCTGTTCCAGGTAGGCCAACAGTCCCATGAGCTTGAGTTTGGGGTTGGTCTCCTGCAGCACGGCGGTCAGCTTGTCGATATCGGGAAAGGCCTCCGTGCGCAGCAACGCCAGGTGCGACTCGATCTCGGAAAATACCGTGTGGTACTTCTGGTGGAGCATCCGATAGAAGGACACCATCAGGCGCATGCGCTCCCGGTCCACCGGATCGGTGTCGGCGGCGGCCTCGATCAGGGAAGCAATGTGATCTTCGGCCCCCTCCAGCAGCCCCCCGGGGAGATCCACCCCCGAATGACGCAGGTGTTTCAGGATCCGCCGCGGGCCGGCCACCCAAGGATCGCTGGCATCGATCTGGGCGTAGAGGTTGGGAGGCACGAAGGGCTCGATGAGCTGCTTTTTCCCGGTCTCCCAGAACTGGAGGGTGGCCTCCATGAGATCCAGGACCCGGCTGCTGCTTTCCACGTGGCTCTGCTTGCGCAAAAAATGCACCAGCGGATCACGCCGGTGTACCAGCTCGTCCACCTGGGTGGAAATGTCCCGCAGGCGCCCCTCGGCCCCGATATCGTTGAAGTAGACCGGGAACAGCCGGGCAAGCTGCTTCACCAGGTTGAACACGGGCGCGATGCCGCTGTTGAGCAAGCCGGTCACGTCGCGCTGGAAAAGGTCGGTATCCTTGATGAAAACCCCGCAGAGGGACAGGTGGATGATCAGGTAGGAGATCAACCGCGGCGACCACTTGGGATTGCGTTCGATCAGCGCCAACCAGGTACGGATATTGAGGATGTGCGCGTTGTTGACCTTGACCTGCCAGTCATCGCCCACCCCCCCGATCATCGGGGCCTGGAAGCCGAGATCGATGACGGCATCGATGAAAAAATTCACCAGCTCGCTGTCGTCGGTCTGGTAGACGCCGCGTCCCATGTTGAGCACACAGTTGAGGGCCGTGGCGGGAAACTCCAGGGTCCGGGTTTTCAGAATGGCGAAGGTCTGGCGGATGAGCCGCTTGACGCGGTAGTCGGGCTCGTTGGCGATGAGCCAGCTCAGGGTGCGGTTGATGGCCCGCAGGGCCTCCTCGTGGATTATCGAGAGCCCCGGGATGTTCATGATGTGAAACAGGAAGATGATCTTCCACCGCTGCCCCTGGCCCGATTGCTGCCCAGCCGCGAGCAGGCGCCGCGGGATGCCGCGGTAGCGTTCCACGATCTGGCTGTAGCCGGTCAGCCCCAGCAAGCGGCGGGTCAGCGCGACGGCGGACGTATCGGCGCCCTCGATTACCACGGCCAAGTCCTGGCGCCATCGGTGGATCTCATCAAGGGTCACCCCCTGGAAGATTTCTACCAGGGCCGGGCACTGAGGGACGTCCTGCACCTGGTCACAGAACCAGCGCCATGGATCCGGCTGCCCTTCCCAGTAGGCGTAAGTGCAGTGGAAGTAGCGGATCAGCACCCGGTTGCAGGCGGTCATGTCGGTGCCCTCGGGGGCCGCCCGCACCAAGCCTTCCGCCAACCGCTTGAGTTGGTGATGGTTTTTGACGAAGACCATGAAGGTGTCGTCGTCGCTGGCGTGAATCCGCCCGAAGGCCGCCTCGATCACCGGGGCGAACCGGGCCAGCTCCTTGCCGCTGTCCCGGATCATCTTCTGGAGAAACATCAACAGGCTGTCGGCGGCGTCGGTGCGCACGCCCCCGTCTGCCCGGTCGGCATCCAGGGCTCGGCCGAAGATTTCAACAAAGCGCTCGGCGGCCCGATGCCCCTCGGGATGGAGCAGCATCAGGTGGAAATAGTCCAAGGCGTAGGTACGGGCCTCCTGGACGATGAAAGGCCAGTTCTTGTAAGGATGGGACAGCTCCTTGAGAAAGGTGTTCACCGCCTCCATGATCCCGTAGTAGCGGGACATGACCTCCTGCACCACGGCGTAGCGGGGGTCGATTTCCACATCGATGTGGTAGTCGGCGATGTTGGCTTCCAGCGCTTTGGATCGAATCATGGGGGGCCCTATGGTGGTTTTGGGATCGGATGGATCAGACCGATCGGACGAATATCGGTCAGATCCGTCCGCTTTTCAGCTTCACCCGCAATAACACAAAGCCCCGCCTTGCGGCGGGGCTCCGGTAACCTGAAGTTCTCCTGGCCGTGCCGGCGGCTCAGATTTCCAGCCAGCTGTCCGAGTAGAGGGTGTTGCCCAAAATGACGTTGACCGTCTTGGCGTAGTCCTGCATCTCCTTGGGCAGGCTCGGAATGTCTGGCATGTTGCCGTCGAGCATGCCGTAGATCAGGTCCACGATGTCCTGGCGCTGCCCCTTGGCGATGGCGGTGAGCTTTTCATCCAGCGGATCGCTGATCACCGAGTACATCCCGCACTTTTGCAGCATGACCATGTAGGTCTGGTTGAGAATCGGGCGCAGGTGGTTCGGCGGGCCGTTGGAAATATTGGAAAGCCCGCAGGTGCTCTTGGCCCCGGGGGCGATGTCCTGCAGCATCTTCTGGAACTCCATCAGGCTGATGGCCTGGGGCTGCTGGATGTTGACCGGGGTGACGATTCCATCCACCCAGATCTTCTCGTTGGGGATGCCTGCCTCGTTGGCCGTGTAGAGGAGCTCCACGCACAGGGCGGCGCGCTCGTTCTCGTCGCGCGGCAGGCCTTCGGGCCCCCACATCAGGGCGATGAAATCGGCGTTGTACTCGGCGGCGATGGGAATCATGCGCTCGTAGCGCTCCGGCCGCGCCATGATCGAATTGATCAGGTGGGGCTTGCCCGGCACTTCCTTGGCCACCTTCAGCGCCGCCTCGATGGCGTCGATGTTGGAGGTGTCCAGCGCCAGGGGAATGTCGGGAACCACCTCCTGGACGGTCTGCACCACCCAGGGCATCAGTTCGGGGCCGTCCTTCTTGGCCGGACCGAGGTTGATGTCGATGTAGTCCATCCCCTTTTCTTTTTGCAGCAAGGCCTCTTCCTGGATCGGCTTGGGATCGCGTTCCTTGAACGCCCGGCCGATCTTGCGCGATATGACGTTCAGACTCTCCCCGATTAAAAGCATGCTCCCTCCCTCGGTTGATGGTTGATGCGAATAGCGAGTGCCCGTCCATAAATGGCCTTTTTGTCCAATCTCTGCGTTCTGCTCAAAAAATAATCCTCGGAATATCAACCATATGCCTGCGGTTATTTTTTTCGCAGGCCTTGATCTTGAACAAAAATTCTCA
>Ga0190346_1000330_pt1 | contig 13780 bp, 12 predicted proteins | sample 48721345_MG_FD_161680 | JGI IMG/M metagenome (GOLD analysis project Ga0190346, IMG submission 161680) | Hydrothermal vent microbial mat bacterial communities from Southern Trench, Guaymas Basin, Mexico - 4872-13-4-5_MG | ecosystem: Environmental > Aquatic > Marine > Hydrothermal vents >... | reverse complement strand
GAGTTCACGAAGGTCGAAATCCGATGCTTCTAAGAATCCCTGCTCTATGTATTCTTTCACTATCAGCGCGACCCCATATGCGCCCATCAACCCGGGGTGAGGTGGTATTACGATTTTTCTGCCGGTTAGCGCAGCCATTGCAACGGGGACTGCTCGGTTATAACACACTCCCCCTTGCATGATGATTTTCTTTCCCACAGGCCTGTTGCCTTTTACCCTGTTCAGGTAATTCATACAAATTGAATAGACTAGCCCGGCGCATATGTCTTCTTTAGATAAACCCTCGTGAATGGCAGTTTTGACATCACTACTTATGAAAGCTGCGCACTGGTCGCTGAAATTCGGAGGCTTTTTACTTTTAAGGGCCAGATCCCCTATATCCTTATAGTGCACCTCTAAAGACTCTTTGGTAGCTTCTTCCAGGAATGAGCCCGTTCCCGCTGAACAAGCTTCGTTCATACTGTAATCTGTGGGGACGCGATTCACGAGGTAAGTGTATTTAGCATCCTGCCCCCCAATTTCAAATATCGTATCCACTTCAGAATCAAAATAAGCAGCGGCTCTGGCGTGAGCTGTTATCTCGTTGTAAACCGCGTTGGTTTGCGCGTGCAAGCCAACTATCTTACGCCCTGACCCGGTGATTCCCACTCCAACAATTCTGAGATCAATTCCATTCAACTGCTCAATGAGTTCGTTATAGCAATTCCTTGCCGCCTTGATTGGATCTCCCAGAGTTCTCAAATATGAGCCTGTAAGTATCGAGTTATCTTTCAACCTGACCAGGACTGCTTTGGTGGTTGTCGAGCCCACATCCACACCAAGGATACATTCATCGCCATCTTGTGCTTCTTTAAAGTTCATTTTTTTGAATTCAACCATGCTAAGGAATTTATTCAAAGGTTCATGGCTGGAAAAACTCGATGGGCTTTCCACGAAGATTTCATCCGGAACTTCGAAAATAGATGCACCGTTCCTTTTTCCCCATATATGTGCACCAAAAGCTTCAAAAAAGAGAGCTTCATCCGGGATTACTAAATCGACTTTTTTCTGGAGATATTTAATCATCACTTTGTTTCTCGCGGTTCCACCAACAAGCATGATTCTCTTCACACCGCTTTTGTGAACGAGTTCCATTATTTTCTCTGCCATGACTTTTCCAAGACCGTTCAAAATCAATTCCTTCGGCACGCATTTGTTGAGTGCATGTGTACAGTCGCTTTTGCAGAAGACAGTACATCTGGATGAGAGTTCATAAGCCTCATCAGCATTTATTGAATTGGCAAAGTCCAGGGACACGCCCATCCTCTTCAGCTGTTGCAAAAAGAATTCACCTGTACCGGATGCACATTTGTTGCCAGTGTATATTTCTACTATCGAGCCTTTTTTATTGAGCTTGTAGAGCATGAAGTTTTCACCACCGGCGCTTACAATGCCATCTACAACACCGTGTTTGTCTTTTAATACATCGTACGCAACTTCTGTCGCCTCAACTTCGGGTATTTGAGAAAGCCGGACCATCTTTTTGGCTTTCCTGCCGGTGACGATAACATTTCCATCCTTCAGAAAACGGGGTATCAGTTCTTTCAAAATTTCCGTGGGATTGCCATGGTGAGAAATGTTCTCTCCTTTAATCCCGTCATAATATGAAATACTACTCGACCCTACACATACGCCTATATTTTTTGAGTCCATGCCCCACACCCTTACTTGAGCTTGTTTGTTTTTGAGCTCATGAAATTTTCTGAATTATCAGTTTTAGGAACTTCGGTTTTGTTTTACAGATGTTCCCTTTGTGGTATAGTATATACCATTTACCTTGACCTTAGGTCAATTAGTTTGGGAATCTTCCTTCTGATGCGGGAATCGAGAGATTCAAATTTTGTTTCAACTATGATTTCGCCTTTTTCGATAGTATCCAGGATGAAAGTATCAAGCTTTTTCAAATCGATTTTTGAACCTTCTGTAACCCGTATTTTTATACAGTCAACACCTTCCCTGGTATCAATTTCCACGCCAAGGAACACGCCTTCAACCACTGCTTTTGAGAAGTATCCGGGGTAAAGGTTATTTCCAGCTGCTTTGAACATATCATCTTTCCTGCCGAGGATATAGTCTATCTTTTCAGTGCCTAAAGAACAATTGCAGCTATCGTGTACGAATCTCGTTATGTCCCCTATTCTGTATCTAATCAGCGGCATACATTTAAATGCGAGCGTTGTTACGGCGAGCTCTCCATATCCCCTTTGATCTGGATCTACTATTTCAACCCAGAACATGAGGTCGTTGAAGTGATAGCCTTTTCCTTCTTCGCACTCTACTGCAAAAGTCCCGCCGAATTCTGTGGCACCATAACCGTTGATAACGTCCGCATTCCATATGCTTTTAATCCATTCTTTTGTTTTTGCAGGAATATGTTGTGCCCCTGTTAGAAACCAGCTGATCTTCGGAAGTTCACCATTATACTCTTTGGCGAGTTTTGTTATTATGATCAACGATGATGGCAATATTCCGACTATTGAAGGCTTGTAAGTTAAGATCTTTTCAAAAATAACTTCCGGTTTCTGATGACCCACAGGGATTGCAGGAACACCAAGCATTCCAAGGGCATTTTGAATGATCAAACCCGGAACCCAGATTCCGTAGCTGTAGGCGTTAAGGTAAAGGTCATTCTTTTCCATGCCCATTTTTTCAAAGCCCTGAGCTGTGGAAAAGGCTAAAAGAAGAAAGTCTTCATATGTGAATCCGACTCTCTTTGGTTTTCCCGAACTGCCGGAAGTTTCAAAGTAAATGTCGGGCTTTTGACAGATGAAGTCTTCAGGATAGCTTTCCAACTGTTCGGGATAGGTGAAAAAATCACCAAGGTCTTCAGGGGTTTTAATGCTTTTGAAGTTGTATCTTTCAAGATGGTCACGATAAAACTTCGAATTCTGGTGCGCTTCCCGCAGAATAAATTTGAAGGCTTCTTCCCTGTAAGTTTTTTTGAAGCTTTCTTTGCCGTAAAGACTCGCTCCGAGTTTCCAATTCCAGGGAATTCTGTACCCGGAGTGAAGGCCTGAGGCCTTAATAATGCGTCTTATCAGCCATCTTCTCATTTTATCAGCTCCGCCTGACAGTTTAATCCTAACACAATGAGTTCCAAATTAAAAAAATCTATGGAGAAAATCATTGACTTTGGAATTTCATTCGATGTATAACCTTTTGGGGAGGGATGGTTGTGAAAAGAATGCTTTGCTTGCTTTTCATATTTTCATTCGGTCTTTCCGTAATTTTGGGGGTCAGCATAATGAATTACCTTGCTCGCGATGAACTTCCAAAAACACTCGAAGAAGCGGATTTTGAGGTTGTTATTCCGCCTGGTTCAGAATCTTCAAGCTTTGGTGTGTTTTCTTTCAAAGCTTTCAATTGGAAAGGGGTTAGCTGGAAAAATCACCTGCTCATAATAAAGCCAGACAATCTCAGGTCAAAACACGCTCTGTTATTCATAACCGGTGATTACAAGATCGATAACAGGCTTTTTGAATTTTTCAACACAATAGCGATACAGAATGGAGCCTATGTGGCAATTTTGTATGACATACCAAACCAGCCTCTTTTCAATGGTTATAGAGAAGATTGGCTCATAGCTTACACCTTCTCGAAATTTCTTGAAACTGACGATTACGAATGGCCTTTGCTTCTACCAATGGTGAGAAGTACAATCACTGCGATGAATATGTTAACAGATTACGCAAAGAAAGAAGGTTTTGAAATAGAAGGTTTTATATTGTCTGGCGCTTCCAAGAGAGGTTGGACAACATGGCTTACTGCCGCCTGTGACAGCCGGGTTAATGCCATAGCTCCCATAGTTTTTGACAATTTGAATATCAAAGAGCAGATGAAGCATCAACTTGAATTTTGGGGAGCTTACAGTGAATCTATAGCAGAATATGTTAATACTGGTATTTTAAGTGATCTGGAAGATCCCAGAAGGATTGCTCTTTTGCAGTATATCGACCCTTATGTTTATAGAGAAGAGTTGAATATACCGAAACTCATTATCGTCGGGACAAATGATCCTTATTGGCCTGTTGATGCCGCAACGCTATATTTTGATGGACTCCCGGGCGAAAAGGGAATGGTTTATGCTCCAAACATGGGGCATGGTGCTGAAATTTCCCGAACGGTGCAGGCAATAGGAGCTCTTTTTGCCAATCTCGATGAAGGAGTATCGCTACCTGAAGTCCTGGCAACGTATTCAACAACCGCATCGGAAACGGAAATCCATATAGATATTTCCATCAAACCCAAAGATTGGAAGGTATCCGAAGTCAGGTTGTTTTTTGCAAATTCACAGATAAGGGACTTTCGGAATGCGAGATTTGATTACATACCTCTTGGAAAATCTGAAAACATGTCTGCTGTACTCACTATCAAAGGATACACAGCAGCTTATATAGAAGTTGTATTTCAGAGAAATGAAAGAGTAGTGGCTGTCTCAACCCCGATGAGGGTTTTCCCCGAGCAGTAAAGCACTTATTTTGAAAATTGAACAGGCCCAAAAGGGCCTGTTCAGCTTTTTGAAAGATTCAAATGAGTTTTTCGAAGACTCTTAAAAGCTTCTCTGCTATCGACTCCCACGCGAAGTTTCTTTTAACTGTTTCCAACGCATTTTTTGAAAGTGTCTCAGACAGCTCAGGATTTTCAAGTAACTTTTTTATATTATCCTTCATGTCCTCTTCATTCCCCGGCTCGAAAAGCAAGCCAGTTTCTCCGTCTTTTATAGCGGTTGGAATACCGCCAATATTTGATGCCACTACTGGAGTACCGGATGCCATAGCTTCTAATATAACAAGCCCAAGTGCTTCTTCCCATATTGATGGTACGCACAATACATCACTGTGGATAAAGAAATCGACGATTTTGTCTTTCAGATGCGGAAGAAGAAGCACATTTTCCTTATCAGCAGCCATTTTTTTCAAGGTTTTCTCATAGTTCCCGGAACCACTAATCACCACTGTCGCTTCCGGAAAGTCAGAAGCGATATTTATCAAATGCTGCACTCCCTTTTCTTCAATAAGGCGCCCAACATAGAGAATCACTTTGTTTTTTAGATTATACATGGATCTCCACTTTTCTTTAGACATTGAAGGCTTTGAATATTTCGATAAATCAACGCCGCCAGGTATGGTAATGCTCTTTTCTTCCGCTGAAGGAAAGGTATTTACCACCTTATTCTTTAAACTATCGCTAACCGCTATGATCTGATCTATACCTTCAATACAATTTTGAATTAAACTCTCAAATCTTCCATCTCTTTCTATAACGAACATTCCAGTACCGTGGGCTGTAACGACAACAGGGGTATTCAACAAGCTTTTTAGCATTACGGCTATGGAGCACCAGATCCCAAGATGCTGTACGTGAATGATATCAGGCTGGAATTTTTCGAGTAGCTTTGACAATTCTCCCAAATAATGCGAAATTATTTGAATTATTTCCTGAGAATCGTAATCCACAAAACTACGCGAAAGCTCCGTCGGATGTGATGTGAAAACCGGAACCGGATCTATCTCAATATTATGAGTAATAAATTTCTCCCTGGCCGGAGGTCCGGGGTATATTACACAAACTTCGTGCTTTTTGCTGAATTCATCTGCAAGCTTTTTGACATAAGTACCGCTACCAGAACCATATAATGGAACAGAGTGTAACATCAATATTCGCAAAGTCTTCACCTCAAATGTTCTGTGTGATTTCTCTCCATGAGTTCGTTGTTTTTAGAAAATCATTGATTATATCGGCATTTTTCTTGTACAGGAACGGAATCTTTGCATTCTCCATACAAGCATTGAAGGCTTCTTTGTCATTTTCAGAAAGGTATCGCATCGCCATCATTCTGGAATGTTCTATTATTCTGTCTTCGAGGTCATCTCGCATGAAAATTCCCGGGTATGGCAAAAATTCTTCAAAGGCGATTTTTTGAACCTTTTCGCTCTGCAAATGCCCTCGATACTTTTCACGTAAGTATAAAAACCTGTAAATATCTTCTCTTGCCTTTTTCCAGTCCGGGGTTTTCTTTTCGGGTGGATAATGTTCTATGAATAATTCAGGGTCAAAATAGAATCTGTATCCAAGCATACGGGCATTGAAAACATAGTCCATATCTTCTCCGCGATTCACATATGGGTCAAAGCAAACGCTTTTCATCACGTCTTTTGAGATGACCATATTTCCACCAAGTGCAACCATGGTGGCTTTAAATCTTGGCTTTTCTCTTATCAAGCGCTCGAAAGTTTCATTGAAAGACACATCTTTTGGCCACCATTTGAGTTCCCAGAATCTGGAATAGTTTTGCCTGTCCTGCTTATAATAGCCAGCTTTTCCAAGGATTGTGCCGTTGTCTTCAGCAAGTGAATACATACCTTCTTCAGATTTATTGAAATAGTCTTTATCAGTTAGAAGTTCATCATCGTCTAAAAAGATGCCAATATCGCTTTTGGTTTCGAGCGCTGCGAGCAAACAAAGGTTTCTTATCTGTGAATAACTGTCTGGCTCAATGGGAAAAAAGTTATCGATTTCTCTTTCTCCCAATTTTTTCTTCAAATTGTTTAACCATGAATAGGAGCACAGTTTGAGTTCCATTTTGTTCGAATACTCTTTAAGGTAGGATTCAAGCAAATCTTCAACCTTATCTCTGAGATCCTTTCTATTTGCAATTCCAATTATTCTTATGGGTATTTCCCCTCTTTTAATTTCCTCAAACTCCAGAAGATTGTCCAACAACCTGGCAAGAGTACCTTTGCTGTTTAGCGGGGTTGGATGGTCGAAAACGATCTCTTCGCTGCCATCTGTTGGGCCCCAATAGGTAGGGATAACTACGCACTTTTTAATTTGAATCGCCTCCTATCTATTTTGTTTATCCTTTTACTGCACCGCTTGTAAATCCCGATACAAAGTATCTCTGAAGAAAAATGAAGAAAATTAACACCGGTATGGATATAACAACTCCAGCAGCCATTACCAGATTCCAGGAAGTCATAAATTCCTGCTGGAACTCATATAATCCAAGTGGTAGAGTCCTTGTGTCATTGTTTGTCAATACAGTTGCAAATAAAACCTCGTTCCATGATTTCATAAATGATAGAATTGCCACCGTTGCAATTCCTGGCTTGGCTGCCGGGAGAATTATCTTAGTAAATGCCCTGAAGTTGCCACAGCCATCTATGAGTGCTGCTTCTCTTAGCTCTGATGGTACCGTGTCGAAATATCCTCGCATAACCCATATTGCAAAAGGCCCTACAAAAGCTGTATAGGTAATTATTAGCCCCGGATAAGTACCAATGAGAGGAATCCCCAATGTGTTCTTAATGAATATAAAGATCAGATAATACGGTAATAGAAACAATATGCCAGGAAACATCTGTGTAACCAAAAAGGTTACTCCAACGGTTTTTCTCCCGGGAAATTTGAACTTTGAGAGTGCATAACCGGCAAAAGTTGCCACGATAGTTGCCAGGATCATAGATGAAACCGAAACTATCAAGCTGTTCTTGTAATATTTTGCCATTGGAACTGTTTTCCATATATCAACATAATTTGAAAGCCTTATCCTGCTTGGAAAAAGACTTGGGTGCATCGTGTAAATATCTTCAGAATATTTTAGCGAAGAAATCAAAAGCCAATATAACGGGAAGAGAACAAATAACAACAAAAAAACTATTCCCGTGATTTTAAGCGCCCTTTTCAACACTTTCTTCTTCATTGTTCTTCCTCCAGTTTTGTGAGCTTGAGGTAGGTTAAGATAAGAACCAGCATGATTAACATCATAACAACACTCATTGCAGCTCCCATTCCAAAGTCCCAATTTTTGAAAGATCTAATCCAGATGTTTAACGAAAGGATATTGGCTTCTTTAGAAGGTGACCCTCCTGTGAGAATAAAGGGAACAGTGAAATTATTGAATGACCATAATGCCGTCAGGACAGTTAAAACAGTAATTGTTGGTGAAATTGAAGGAAGCGTAATACGCCTAAATCCCTGCCAATCTGAAGCACCATCTACTTTCGCGGCTTCATAAAGCTCTCCAGGGATACTCTGTAAACTCGCGAGTATCGTAATAAACCACAGTGGCCAGCGAATCCATATATTTCCAATTATTATTGATATCAAAGCCATTTTACCTGTTAACCAGGGAATGGGCTCACTTATCAATCCTATTTTCAACAATATAGAATTGATTATCCCCCAATCCTGTAACAACATAAACCTGAGATTTGTTAAGCTAACAACTCCAGGAAGGATATAAGGTATAAGCAAAATGCCTCTTATAACATTTCTACCCTTGAAGTTCTCGTTCAAAAGAACCGCACCAAGAATGCCTAAAATAAAGCATCCAAGAACAGATGCAATTACAAAAATCAACGTATAGCAAAGCGAAGACCAGAACACTCCTTGAAGGCTACTCAGGGCTTTTGTATAATTTGCGAACCCAATAAATGGAGCTTCTGTCCAATTTCTTATGTAATAGATGTTCAGTTTTCTGAAGCTAATGTAAATTCCCCAAAGTGTGGGAATAATATGCACAAGGAAAGTTAAAATAATCGCTGGCATAAGCAATTTGTACGCAAATCTTGTATTTCTCGCATTTAACGATATCATCGCTACATATCACCTCTGGTAAACGATAGCGATAATATGAGGGGAGAGGTTTCTCCCCTCATATCCGCAAATTATATAATAGGATTATTTGTAGGAATCAAGAGCATCTTGTAGCTCTCTGTTATATTGCTTCAAAAGGGTGTGTATTTTTTCATCATTGAGGTTACCATTTGCATTTGAACTAAAGATATCAACGATGATTTGTGGAACAAATCTTTCCATTGCACCCCAGGCAGGATGAATAGGATAATGACTTCCGGCATCGCCAACCACTTTGAAATCTTCCCACATTTGGGCGTAGGGCTCTTGATGGAAGAAAGGTTCTTGATAAGCGGCTTTCACTGTTGGAGCTACAAACATTTTTTCAGCAAGTAGCGCTTGAATTTCCGGTCGCGTAAGGAATTTAATCCATTTTAAGGCTGCTTCCTTTTTCTTTGATTCTACTGATACCATGAGGTCACTTCCACCAACGAACCCGGTTCTTAGATTTTCATTTTTCCCGGGTTGAAGTGCAATGCCAATTTTACCGGACTTTAGCCAATCTTCAGATACCTTGCGGTCTACCTTTAGAACAAACCAGGGGCCTGGATACATAAATGCAACTTCTCCATTGAAGAAGGAAACACATATTTCATTATGCCCCATATCGGCGAGACCCGGTGACATTACTTTGTATTTTCCAAGCATGTCTGCCCAGAATTTTACAGATTCAAAAGCCTTTTCAGAATCTAAGAGAACTTCGTTTCCATCTTCAGAAATGATGTCCGTGTTGTTCTGCCAAAGAAAGCTTCCTACGTAATGACCATTGCCCTTTCCTCTAAGTCCAACAGGATATTCCATTTCACCCTTTTCTTTCAGGAAAATCGCGGAATACAGGAGATCTCCCCAGGTTTTCGGAGGATTCGGAAGGTCATATTTTTCCATTAAATCCTTCCTGTACACTAAAGCTCTTATGTCTGCGAACCAGGGAACAGCATACATGCGGTTGTCATACCCTCTTGTTTTCCAGGGACCACCAAGGAAATTCTCTTCTCCACCGAAATATTTCTCCAGAGAGGTAAGGTCGGTGAATGCCCCGGTGGCCTGGAGAGCCCCAACCCATGTTGTCCCAACTTGAGTTACATCAGGTCCTTCACCAGAGGCTACCATTGCCATTAATTTAGTCCAACCTTCACCCCAGCTTGTAAATTCAACATTGACTTTGATGCCCGTTTCTTTTTCAAACAGTGGGACTGCCTCGTTAATAAAGTCTCTTGCACCGGAACCACTCATCATCATAAAATCGATGGTCGTTCCAAACGTTATGATACCGGTAACACATATTGCCAAAAAAACAAGCAACGCTTTTTTCATATATACACCTCCCCTTTCTAAAGGTTCCAAAATTTATGCGCTTTCTCTAATAATCAAGCGTGTAGGTAGTTTCACGTGCTTTTCAAAAGAATCGGGGATTGTCTCACCCATTATTTGCAAGAGTGTTTTGGCTGCAATTTCACCCATCAAGCTCATATCCTGAGAAACGGTGGTTAAAGATGGAAACACATATTCGGAGATATGAATGTTGTCAAATCCTATAACACGAATGTCTCTGGGAATATCAAATCCTTTTTTCCTAAGTCCTCTTAAAGCTCCAATTGCAATAAGATCTGAAAAGCAAAAAAGGCCATCAAAACCAGGATGTTCTTTAATCAATTGTTCAACGGCTTTCATCCCCCCCCTCAGAGTATTTTCAACACTAACGGTAACTGCTTTCAAACCGTGTTTGCGTACAGCGTCCATATATCCTCTCAGTCTTTCGGCAACTGAGGGCTTTGTTCCTGTTCCAGTGATATAGCAAATTTCGTGTGAACCCTTTGAAATCAAATACTCAGCCGCCATTTTCGCACCATTATAGTTGTCTGATGACACCGAATAGAAATCGTACACTTCACCAGGATCTTCTCCGACAAGCACAACGGGTATATCGTTGTCTTTGAGTGCTTTAAGAAGAGATTCCTGGTGCGTACCTTCAAAAAGAATTAATCCATCTATCAAACCAGAATTCACGTAATCAATAAAAAGAGAACTACTATGCTCATCAGCCATGTTAAAAATCATGGACCGGTAATTTTGCTTTTTGAACCAATCAGAAGCACCTCGAATACATTCTCCGTAAAATGGCGGTATGATGAAATCTTCGTTAGATTTCACAACAAATCCAAAGGTATTAGATCTGCTTCCAGCGAGTATTCGCGCAACAAATCTGGGTTTGTATTCATATTTTTTCATGGAGTTCAAGATTTTTATCAATGTACTTTTTTTCAGTTTTTCAGGGCTATTAAGAGCCCTTGAAACCGTCATTTTTGATACCCCAGCATCTTGAGCAATCATTTCAATTGTCACTTTTCTTTTCATATGTTCACCCCTAATAATGTTACCGCTAACATTATTTCACAAACAAGCCCAAAAACAAAATTCAATTCTGGAAGATTACCGCCGGTTTGTCAACTTTATCCACATTTACCCTTCAAATACTCTCTCTTTCTAATTTGAGAGCTTAAATATTTTGATCTGCGTTAGTTTGATTCAGATTTAATGTATTCGCTCAACTTACAGTTCGTGGTTTTAGCAATATTTCTTTTGCAAAATTTATCCCCTTGACTCTTACGTTGCGTAAATCTATATAATGGGTGTGAAGCGCTTCATATTGCAAGAGGGAGATGGTTTTATGCCCGAATTGAAGAGAATAGGTGATCTCGCCCGCAAGTATGATATTTCAAATCGAACACTCAGGTATTACGAAGAGCTGGGTTTGCTGGAGAGCATAAGAGATAGGGACTCTCAGTACAGATATTATGATGAAAAGGCGATAGAAAAACTTGAGCAAATTCTCATTTTAAGAAAGCTCGAGTTTTCTGTGAAAGAAATAAAACTTCTGTTCTCTTCACCGGGTATTGAGACAGCTGTTTCAATACTGAAGGAGAAACTAGGGCTATTAGTTGAACAAAGGTCTTTGCTTGAAAGGCGCGAACGGGCATTGAATATGTTGCTTCGGCTTTTGCAAGAAAGCGTACCTGAAAATTTGAAGATACTAAAAGCTTTACATGAAAAGGCTTTAACTGCTCTTGAGTTAAGTAGCAAGGCTCAATACGAAAAGGAGGTTAAAAAGATGGCAAATGAAAAGATAGAACTTCCTGAGGTGAGGATTATAGAACTCAAACCCACGAAAGTTGCTTATTACAGGGTTGAAAGCGAAAGTCCAGAATTAGATGCCTGGAAAGTTTTGCTTGACTGGGCTAAGGAAAAGGGATTGATCGAGCTACCTACAACCCGGTACTTCGGGTTCGATAACCCTCCACCTTCACCGGGGAAATCGGTTTACGGATATGAAGTATGGATAACAATTCCTGAAGATTGCGAGCCTTCAGGTGAGGTTAAGCTGAAAAATTTCAGTGGGGGGCTTTATGCGGTAACGAGTACATACCTTCCAGATATAGGAGAAAACTGGAAAAGGCTGGTCGAATGGGTTAAAACAAGTGAATATGAATTAGGAGCACATCAATGCCTTGAAGAGACTATTTCACCTCAAAAGATGCCGAATGAGCAGACACAGTTTGATCTTTATTGTCCCATAAGTGTAAAATAACAAGTGGGGAAGGTAATCTCCCCCTACATTTTCTTATGGGAGGATAAGAAATGTCAAAAGGCTTTGTTCATGTGTATACAGGAAACGGTAAGGGAAAAACCACTGCGGCGCTGGGTTTGTCTTTGAGAGCAGTTTGCGCGGGGAAAAAGGTTTTCTTCGGGCAATTTGTAAAAGGCATGACTTACAGTGAACTGAAAGCTGTCGATTTTCTTCCAAATTTCGTTATGGAACAGTTTGGAAGAGCCTCTTTTATCCACGGTGAACCCGATGAAGAAGATATAAAAGCTGCTAAGAAAGGCCTTGAAAAACTCAAAAAGGTCCTGACAGAAGGAAATTATGACCTTGTTGTGATGGACGAAGTGAACATAGCACTGTATTTCAAACTTCTTACTCCCTCTGAAGTCGTAGAAGCGGTTAATAATCGTGCGGAACATGTGGAGGTTGTTTTGACCGGTAGGTACGCTCCTGAAGAAATAATAGAACTCGCCGATCTCGTCACAGAAATGAAAGAAATCAAACATTATTACCAAAAGGGAATAAATGCACGGAAAGGAATTGAATTTTGATTTTTTTGGCATAGACTTGCTTGGTCAAACCAAGGGTGAGAAAAATACCGGAGAGAAAAGGGTTTTCATTGGTTGAATTGTTAATAGTTTTGGCTGTTATTGCAGTGTTGATTTCTATCTTGAGCATAACAGCTCTTAATACAATCCGAAAGGCAAAGGCGGTTGCTGTCGCACAGAACCTGAAAACCCTTTCGACGGGTTTTGAAAATAAGGTTCTCATAGATTGTTCTCCACCAGAATCGATTTATGAAATTGGAGAAAACGTCGTTGAAAATTACGGAGTAGCGTATGAAGTGAGCAATGGCATATGGCTTATGGTTACCTATTACACCGGCAAAGACGTGCATCTCAGTACTTTGGAAACAATACTTCCAGATATTTCAGAGAACTTCATTTCGTTGACCTCTCCAACAGTACTGTCAGGGAGTGCTCCATATTCTGATAGTGAGGGAAACATATATTACAGCCACGTTATTGCGACATCTTATACTCCTTCTGAAGCAGATGTCATAATCACAAACATTGAATATGCCGCAAGTCCCGAAGTTGTTCATATAAAAAATCTTGGAGGTGTTTCTGCAAACCTCATCGGTTGGAAATTAAAAGACGAAGCAAATCACACATTCATATTTCCTGCAATTACCATTGATTCAGGTGAAGAAATCAGAATATACTCAGGGCACGGAACAATGCCGGAAGGCGAAAATAACTTCAAATGGAGTGGAAGCTATATATGGAATAACGACGGTGACACAGCTTATCTTTACGACTCCGCCGGTGCGACAGTGTGTGTTTATGCATATTGATCAATATATGGAAATCTATTTCATAGCTTCTGTTATATTTTTTAAACTTTCGAAGACATAGTAAGGTGGGTTTTCAGTGACCATATCGGGTGTGGTTTCGCCCGAAAGCACCAAAACCGTATCCACAGCCGCTCTTATCCCACACT
>Ga0190346_1000321_pt1 | contig 13884 bp, 13 predicted proteins | sample 48721345_MG_FD_161680 | JGI IMG/M metagenome (GOLD analysis project Ga0190346, IMG submission 161680) | Hydrothermal vent microbial mat bacterial communities from Southern Trench, Guaymas Basin, Mexico - 4872-13-4-5_MG | ecosystem: Environmental > Aquatic > Marine > Hydrothermal vents >... | reverse complement strand
GGCCGGGCGGCCGCGGCCGAGATCGCCGCCAAAACCCTGGACATCAACGTCTTTTTGACGGATATCTTGAACGTCAGGCCGCAAGAAGGCCTGTCCGGGGAGCGGCGCAAGGTGACGGTCCACGACCCCTGCCACTTGAAGCGTTCCTTCGGGATCGCGGCCCAGCCGCGGAGGGTGGCCCGGCTCAACCCCGAGGTGCAACTGGTGGAGATGACCGACGCCGATGTGTGCTGCGGCTGCGGGGGCAGTTTCACCCTGCTGCACTACGATATCGCCGCCAAGCTCGGCCGGCACAAGCGCGACCACATCGTGGCCACCGGCGCCGACACGGTGGCCACCGGCTGCCCGGCCTGCATGCTCCAGATCACCGACATGCTCTCCCGGTCCGGCGACCGGGTGGCGGTGCGCCACCCGGTGGAGATCTACGCCGAGGCGTTGGGGTGATGTGTGATGGAGGGATTCAGAGACCTCGTTGGCTCGGCATTTGCCGTTTTCGCGAAGGTTTCCTCCGCCTCGTAGAAGCGGGCCATGCCCGCGAATTTCCATCGCGGCAGGGTCATTCTTGAAACCCGGTCCTTCAGGAACATCCAAATGCGAGGCACCATCCATGTGGGAGCAGGCCATGCCCGCGATTTCCGATTTGGTCCTGCTGCCTGAAACATTTCTTTAATGTCGATCGGTTACGGGAGAAAGTACCGTCATGTCGGATCTTGATGCACGCCTCAGCATATTCACCGCCCGCGCCGAGGAAGTCTCGGCGGTGGTGCGCCCCGTGGCGTCCCTGGATGCGGCCCTGGATTACGTGGTGGACCTGTGCGCCGCCAAGGAGGCCTGCCAGTGGCTGCTCGCCGGCTGCGAGGCGCCGCTTTCGGAATCTGCCGGCGACCTCTGCGCCACCGTGGCGGCCAAGACCATCGCCGCACCGGGTTTTTCCGACGACCTGCGCGCCCGCCTGGACCAACGCTGCCGGGAAAAGGGCATCCACCTCACCGACCGCAGCCTCCGCCAACACCTGGGCGGCATCGACGTGGGGCTGACCCTGGCCGACTCCGGCATCGCCGACACCGGCACCCTGGTGATCGATTCGTCGGACGAGGAGATCCGCCTGGCCACCATGATCAGCGAGGTGCACGTGGCCATCCTGCCGGCCGACCGGATCGTTGCCACCGCCGACGACCTGGCGGCGTCCCTGGGCGAGGCCATGGCCCGGCCGGGCAACTTCACCGCCTTTATCACCGGCGCCAGCCGCACGGCGGACATCGAGCGGGTCCTGGCCATCGGGGTTCACGGGCCGTTGGCGCTTCATATTCTAATCCTGGAAAACGGATTGACTTCTTGATGGTCTGTGGAACGGGGGTGATCAGAATGCATGAGATCCCTCGTCGTAAACTCCACGGGATGACAAAGACAAGGGAGTCCAGGTTAGGGATTACTTCAGCTTACGCGATATTGATAAAATACCTTTCTATTTTAAATAAAAAGTTTTATATTTGCCTTGTAATTTAAAATTTTATGGATTGCAGGGCGGATCTCAATGTACCGATTCATCGAAGATAAGCTGGTGGCGTGGAAGGTCGCGCCACGTCGCAAACCGTTGATTCTCAGGGGGGCCCGCCAGGTCGGCAAGACCTGGTCCCTGAAGCACTTTGGGCAAGCGCATTTCGATGAAGTCGTCATCGTCGATCTCGAACGGAACCCGGACTGGCACCGGGTTTTCGCCCCCAATCTTCAGCCACGGCGGATCTGTGCCGAATTGGAGATTCTCACCGACCGGAAAATCGTCGCCGGCCGGACGCTGCTGTTGCTGGATGAAATTCAGGCATGCCCCCGTGCCGTCATGGCCTTGCGGTATTTCTACGAAGAAATGCCTGAGTTGCACGTGGCTGCCGCGGGATCTCTGCTTGAATTTATCCTCAAAGATATCTCGTTTCCCGTGGGAAGAATACAGTTCCTCGATCTTTTCCCCCTGAGTTTCGCTGAATTTTTGAAGGCCTGCGGAAAGGAAGAAGCGGCCTTGATCGTTGCCTCACCGCCTGCCGCGGTCTCCGAGACGGTACACGCATTTCTTTGCGACCGTTTGCGGGACTACTTCTTTGTCGGCGGCATGCCGGAGAGCGTTCTGGCCTATCAGGCCGCCGGCAGTTTGAAGGATGCCTTCGAGGTGCAGGCGGAAATCTGCAACGCTTACCGGGCCGATTTTTCCAAGTACCGCCCCCGGGTCGATCCGGCCTGTCTCAATGCCGTTTTGAGTTCGGTGGCGCGAAGCGTGGGGCGGCAGATCCAATATGCCAAATTGGCGGACGGCTACTCCAACCCCACCATCAAGAAAGCCTTCGACCTTTTGTGCCAGGCCGGCGTGATTGTCCGGGTTCCGGCCGCCGATCCAACAGGACTGCCGCTGGGGGCTTCGGCTTCGGCTCGAGTATTCAAGGCCTTGATGGTCGATATCGGCTTAATGCGCTTTTTAAGCGGTATGCCCACCGATGTGGAGTACGGTAAAGCGGATTTGCTTCAAATTCATCGGGGTGCGATGGCCGAACAGTTCGTGGGTCAAGAACTTCGGCGAAAGCAGAATGGCGGTCTTCATTATTGGTCCAGACGGGCCAAGAGCAGTTCGGCGGAAGTCGATTTCCTGGCGGTACACGCCGGAAAGATCTTCCCGGTGGAAGTCAAAAGCGGCGCTGCCGGAAGTCTGAGAAGTTTGCACCTCTGTCTGGAAACGCATCCCAACTGCCCCCGAGGGATTGTCTACTCGGCCCGGCCCTACGGTGAACTGCCAGAGCAGCGGTTGTTGTTCCTGCCGCTTTACCTGGCCGGTGCTGATCCCCTGGCGAGGCGGGCAGGATGAGTTCATCGCCACTGAAAGACGGGAGGCAGGGGAAAAGAGGAAAAGATTCTTCGTCGCGGCGCACGTCGGGATGACAAAAAAAGGCCAAGATCAAACGGCATTTTTCGCAAACATCGCATCAAAAAAAACTGCTGGAGGCATCCCATGCAGACCGCGCATGACTTGAAGGGCTACAGAAAGGACATCGCCGCGGCCCTGGAGGACGATTTTCTGCGCTCGGCCATGGACAAGTTCGCCGTGGCCTATCCCGCCTCGCGGGCCAAGGCCTTCGACGGCTTCGACGTGCCGGCCCTGGTGGCCGAGATCGCCGCCATCAAGGATGCCAACCTGGCGCGCCTGGACCAACTCCTGGACGAATTCACCCGCCATGCCGAGGCCCATGGCATCCAGGTCCACCTGGCCGAGGACGCCGCCGCCGCCAACCGGATCATCGCCGGGATCGCCCGCCGGGGAGAGGTGCGCACCATCGTCAAGTCCAAGTCCATGACGGCCGAGGAGACCCTCCTCAACGGTCACCTGGAAGCCGAGGGCCTCGAAGTGGTGGAAACCGATCTGGGCGAGTGGATCATCCAGCTGCGCCACGAAGGCCCCAGCCACATGGTGATGCCGGCCATTCATCTGTCGCGCTACCAGGTGGCCGACCTGTTCAGCGAGGTGACCCGCGCCAGGCAGGACGCCGAGATCGAACGCCTCGTCAAGGTGGCCCGCCGCGAGTTGCGCGCCAGGTTCGTCGAAGCCGGGATGGGGATTACCGGCGCCAACTTCGCCGTTGCCGACACGGGTGCCATCGGGCTGACCACCAACGAGGGCAACGCCCGGCTGGTGGCCACCCTGCCGCGGATTCACGTGGCTCTGGTGGGCATCGACAAGCTCGTGGGCACCTTGAGCGAAGCCCTGCGGATCAACCAGGCCCTGCCGCGCAACGCCACCGGTCAGAAGATCACTTCCTACGTCACCTGGATCACCGGCCCGGTCCAGTGCGCCGCCGCGCCGGACGGGCGCAAGGAGATGCACGTCGTCTTCCTGGACAACGGGCGCCGGGCCCTGGCGCGGGACCCGGTCTTCTCCCAGGTGCTGCGCTGCGTGCGTTGCGGGGCCTGCGCCAACGTCTGCCCCGTCTACCGCATGGTGGGGGGCCACCGCTACGGGCACATCTACATCGGGGCCATCGGCCTGATCCTGACCTACTTTTTCCACGGCCGGGAAAAGGCCCGCAACCTGGTGCAAAACTGCATCAATTGCGGGGCCTGCAAGGCGGTGTGCGCCGCCGGCATCGATCTGCCCTACCTGATCAAGGAGATCCATGCCCGGATCCAGGACGAAGCCGGTCACCCGCTGGAAAGCACCCTGCTCGGACGTGTGCTGGCCAACCGGCGCCTGTTTCACCGTCTGCTGCGGGTCGCACGCTTGGCCCAGAAGCCGGTGACCGGCGGCACTCCCTATATCCGGCATCTGCCGATGATTTTCTCCAAGGAACACAATTTCCGGCTGCTGCCGGCCATCGCCGAGGTGCCCTTCCGGGACCGCTGGCCGGCGTTGAGGCCCCGGGTGGAGCGACCGCGCTGGCGCGTGGCCCTGTTTTCCGGCTGCGTCCAGGACTTCGTTTACCCGGAGCAACTCGAGGCCGGTCTCAAGGCCATGGAAGGCCTCGGCATCCAGGTGGACTTTCCCCTGGGCCAGAGCTGCTGCGGGCTGCCGGTGCAGATGATGGGGGAAAAAGAAGCGGCCCGCCGGGTGGCCATCCAGAACATGGATGCCATGGCGGCCGAAAACTACGACTATATCGTCACGCTCTGCGCCTCGTGCGCCTCGCACCTGGCCCACGGGTATCCCAGGCTCTTTGCCGCCGAGCCGGAGCTGAAACAGCGCGCCGAGGCCTTCGCCGCCAAGGTGATTCCCTTCAGTGCCTTCCTGGACCGGGTGGTCAAGGTCGGTCCGGAGGTTTTCCAGGCGAAGGCCATCAGGACCACCTACCATGCGCCGTGCCACCTGTGCCGGGGGATGGATGAACATGAAGCGCCCAAGGTGCTGCTCAAAACCGCTGGCATGGATTTCGTGCCAGCCGCCGAGGAAGAGACCTGCTGCGGTTTCGGCGGGACCTACTCGAGCAAATTTCCCCGGATTTCAGCCCAGATCCTGGCGCTGAAACTGGCCGATGTCGAAAAAACCGGGGCCGAGATTCTGGTGACGGAATGCCCGGGGTGTGTGATGCAGCTTCGGGGTGGGGCGCAGAAGGCCGGCCTTCCCCTCGAGGTGCTGCACATCGCCGAGGCCTTGGCGGCCGCACGGAAGGCGATGATTTAGACGTCGGGTTGTCGCCGTCTTGATTTTGCCGGTTTTTCGATGGAGGTATAAAACAGCATCGGCGGCCATATGGCCGCCGGATGTTTGAAGCCAGTCAATCGAACACGGAAGGTCAAAACGGGTGCCCGGAGGTTGGGAGACCTGCCAGTCAGGCCGCCGGGAGCTTGATCCTAACCCCCGTGGAGGCCGTGCTTTTCCATGCGCTGAAACCAGCCCGCGGGGACTCGTAGGTGCCTTCCAGCGCTTCGATGCGTTTTTGGATATCGGCGGTTATCGAGCGGTCCTTTCCGGCCTCGGCCTGGCGGCCCGGTCAGGTGCCGGCGGCTCACCGCCGGCGCAGGTTGCGGCTAGCGGCAGTGCACGCAGTGCTCGGTGAAATGGCTCAGCGGCTGGTTGGTGATCCGGCTGAAGTACTCGAGCTGTTTGACCGGCGCGATGAGGCGGCCGCAGCTCTCGCAGCGCTGCAGCGGGTAGTCGGTCTTCCAGATGGTGCGGATGCCGTCCTTTTCTTTCAGGGGGATGACATCCACCGGGCAGATCTGGGCGCAGGCCCCGCAGGCGATGCAGTCCGGCGGTGCCTCGTTGAAGGGGGTGGTGACCCGGCGTGTCGTCCCCCGGCCCTCGAACCCGATGGCCGACACCCCCACCACCTCGCGGCAGGTGCGCACGCACTGGCCGCAGAGGATGCACCCCTTGACCTCCACTTCGAAGCGGGTCTTGTCGACCCCGAGGTCGGCGGCCATTTTCAGCAGGGTGGGGTGGGTCGGGTTGCGCGCCAGCAGCAGCTCGATGACCAGCCGGCGCACGTTGAGAACCCGCTCGGTGGCCGTCTGCACCTCCAGCCCTTCTTCCACTTCGTAAATGCACGAGGCCACCAGCCGGGTGCGCTGGCCGTGGCGGATTTCCACCATGCACATGCGGCAGGCGCCGTAGGGGGCCAGCTCTTCGTTGCTGCACAGGTGAGGGACCTGGATATTGACGCTGCGGGCCGCTTCCAGAAGGGTGGTCCCGGCCTCGGCCTGGACTTGCCGACCGTCGATGGTCAGCGTGACTTTTTGCGACATCTCGCTCTCCCTTGGGCTATCCGGGATCCGGCCCAACACACTGGCAGGCCGGCCGCGGTTTTATCACGCGATGGTGATCGCATCGAACTTGCAGGCCTCGTAGCAGGCCCCGCACTTGATGCATTTTTCCTGGTCGATCTGGTGGACTTCCTTCTTTTCGCCGGTGGCCGCACCGGTGGGGCAGACCCGCGTGCAGGCGCGGCAGCCGGTGCACTTGTCGGCGTCGATGCCGTAGGTGATCAGGGCCTTGCACACGCCGGCGGGGCACTTCTTGTCGACGATGTGGGCCTCGTACTCGCTGCGGAAATAGCGCAGCGTGGTGAGCACCGGGTTGGGGGCCGATCCGCCCAGGGCGCACAGGGAGCCGTCCTTGATCGCCTGGCCCATCCACTCCAGGGTGTCGAGGTCTTCCAGTTTTCCCTCGCCGTCGGTGATGCGGTCGAGGATCTTGCGCATCTGGTAGATGCCCTCGCGGCAGGGGGTGCACTTGCCGCAGGATTCCTCCTCGAGGAACTTGAGGAAGTACTTGGCCACGTCCACCATGCAGTTGCGCTCGTCCATGACGATCATGCCGCCGGAGCCCATCATGGTGCCCAGCTTGGTCAGCTCGTCGAAGTCCACCGGCATGTCGAGGAGGGCTTCCGGGATGCACCCGCCCGAGGGGCCGCCGGTCTGCACCGCCTTGAAACGTCGCCCCTTGGGGATGCCCTCGCCGATCTCGTAGATGATCTCGCGCAAGGTGATGCCCATGGGCACTTCCACCAGGCCGGTGTTGTTGATCTTGCCCACCAGGGAGAAGATCTTGGTGCCCTTGCTGTGCTCGGTGCCGATACCGGCGTACCACTGGGCGCCCCGGTTGATGATCAGCGGCACGTTGGCCCAGGTCTCCACGTTGTTGAGACAGGTGGGCTTGTCGTAGAGCCCCTTGTCGGTGGCATGGACGTACTTGGCGCGCGGCTCGCCGGCGCGCCCCTCGATGGAGGCGAACAGGGCCGAGGACTCGCCGCAGACGAAGGCGCCGCCGCCCCGGTTGATCACGATGTCGAAGTCAAATCCGCTGCCGAGGATGTTCTCGCCCAGCAGGCCCATCTGCCGGGCCTTGTCGATGGCCAGGGTGATGTTTTCCACCGCCAGCGGGTATTCGTTGCGCACGTAGATGTAGCCGTGGCTGGAACCGATGGCATAGGCGCCGATGATCATTCCCTCGAGCACCGAGTGGGGGTTGCCCTCCAGCAGGCTGCGGTCCATGTAGGCCCCGGGGTCGCCCTCGTCGGCGTTGCAGATCACGTACTTGGGCGATCCCGCCGCCTTGCGGGTGGCGTCCCACTTGCGCCCCGTGGGAAAGCCGCCGCCGCCGCGGCCGCGCAGGCCGGCGGCGCTGATCTCGTCGATGACCGCCTGGGGGTCGGCCTGGGCCAGGACCTTGGCCAGGGCGCCGTAGCCGCCGATGGCCAGGTAGTCCTCGATGCTGGTGGGCTCGATCATCCCGTTCATGCCGAAGACCAGGCGCATCTGCTTCTTGTAGAAGGGCACCTCGTGCTCGTGAACGATCCTCTCCTTGGTCACCGGGTCCCGGTACAGGAGCCGGTCGATAATCTCGTCGCCGAGGATCGTCTTGTCGATGATCTCCGGCACGTCGTCCACCTTGAGGCGCTGGTAGAAGATTTTTTGCGGATGGATCACCACCATGGGGCCCCGTTCGCAGAAACCGTGGCAGCCGGTGCGCCGGAGCCCGATCTTGTCCGTCAACTGCCGGTCGGCCAGTTCCTGCTGAAACCGTTCCACCAGGTGGCGCGTGCCGTGGGCCAGGCAGCCGGTGCCGCAGCAGATGGCGATGCAGGGCTTGTTCGGGTCCAGGCGGGCGTTGAGTTCCTCTTGCAGGTTTTTCAAATCTGCGGCGGATTTAATCTTCTTCATCGGTCGCGACCTTTTTTCCCAGCTTTTTAAGAAGTTTGTTGGCCTTGGAGAGCGTCACCTGGCCCTGGTACTCGCCGTCGACCACCAGGATGGGGCCCAGGGCGCAGGCGCCGAGGCAGTTGACCGTCTCGAAGGTGAATTCGAGGTCCGCGGTGGTTTGGCCGGCCCGGATGTCCAGCACCCGTTCGATGCCGTCCTGGATCATGGGGGCGCCGCGCACGTGGCAGGCGGTGCCCACGCAGAGGCTCAACTGGTGCTTGCCCCGGGGGGTGAGGCTGAAGGCCCGGTAGAAGGTGGCGACCTCGTAGATCCGGCTCAGGGGCACCTGGAGCTGGGTGCCGACGGCCGTCAGCGCCTCTTTCGGCAGGTAGTTGAATTCCTTTTGCACGTCCTGGAGAATCGGGACCAGGAAGCCCTTGTCGCTGTGGTACTTGCCGATGATGTGGGCGACTTTTTCTTGCATGGGCGATACCTCGGCGGCCGATCGCGCGCCGGTGCGGCGCTCGAGGGGCTAGAATGTGAACTGGGTCTTGGCGACCAGCTTGCGGTATTCGAAATTGACGCGCTCCTGGATCTGGGCGGTGATCTCCGGGGTCAGGTGGCGAAAGCGCCCCTGGGGGCGCAGGTACTCTTCCACCGGGCGCAGCTCGGGGACCTCCACCGTGATCCGGTAGCGGCCGTCCACCACCTCGAACAGCGGGAAGACGCCCGTTTCCACCGCCAGGCGGCCGATCCAGATCGCCTTGCTCGGCGGGACGCGCCAGCCGGTGGGGCAGACCGAAAGGATGTGGACGTAGGCCGGTCCCGGCGTCCTTGCCGCTTTTTGCACCTTTTCCATCAGGTCGAAGGGGTAGCTGGCGCAGGCGGTGGCCACGTAGGGCACGTTGTGGGCCACGGCGATCTCGGCCATGTTCTTCTTCCAGGTGACCTGGCCGGGAATCTTCTTGCCCGCCGGCGAGGTGGTGGTGCTGGCGCCGAAGGGCGTCGAGGAGGAGCGCTGGATGCCGGTGTTCATGTAGGCTTCGTTGTCGTAGCAGACGTAAAGGAAGTCGTGGCCGCGCTCGAAGGCCCCAGAGAGGGCTTGGAACCCGATGTCGGTGGTGGCGCCGTCGCCGCCCATGCCGAGGAACACCGTCCCCCGGTTCCGTATGCGCCCTTTGCGGGCCAGGGCTTTGTAGGCCGCCTCGGCGCCGGAGAGGACCGCGGCGGCATTCTCGAAGGCCACGTGAATCCAGGGCACGTCCCAGTTGGTAAACGGCAGGGGCGAGGAAATGATCTCCATGCAGCCGGTGGCGCTGGCGACGATGACGTTCCTGCCCAGGGCCTTGGCCACCAGGCGCACGGCCAAGGCTTCGGCGCACCCCTGGCAGGCCCGGTGGCCCGGCTTGAAGTACTCCTGCTTTTCCAGGATGCGCGCGGCGTAAACATTGACTGCTTCCATAGGTCACTCTCCGTGGTGGCGCCGGATCGGCACCGGCAGGTTATTCCCGGACACCGTAGAAAACGAAATCCTCCTGGCCGACCTTGCCTTGCGTCATCTCCAGGCTGCGTTGGTACATGGCGATGTAGTCCTCGGGGGTCACGTCCCGTCCGGCCAGTCCGCAGATGAAGTTGGTCACCGCCGGCATGTGCTCCTCCCCGTAGAGGGCGCTGCGGACCTCGCTGGCCACCGGCCCGCCGGTGCCGCCGTAGGAGATGGCCCGGTCGATGACGATGACCCGCTTGGCCCCGCGCAGCGCCTGGCGCAGCTCCTCGAAGGGAAAGGGGCGCCAGAGGCGCAGCTTCACCAGCCCGGCCGGCTCGCCGCGGTCGCGCAGCGCCTCCACGGCCATGGCCACGGTCTGGCCGATGCTGCCCATGGTGAGAAACACGGTTTCGGCCCCCTCGGTCAGGTGGGTTTCCACCGGCTTGTAGTGGCGGCCGACCACCTGGCCCAATTCCTCCCATGCCTTCAGGATGTGCGGCTTGGAATGAATCAGGGCCTCGTCCTGGGCCTTTTTGGCCTCGCTGTAGATGCCGGGCAGGCCGAAGGCGCCCACCGTGGTGGGGTGGTCCGGGTCCAGGGCGTTGACCGGCTTGAAGTCGGGCAGGTAGCGCTTGACCTGCCCCGGTTCCCAGTACTCGATCGGTTCGATCACGTGGGTGAGGATGAACCCGTCCATGTTGAGGATCACGGGCAGGGAGACCGCCGGGTCCTCGGCCACGCGGAAGGAGAACAGGACGTGGTCGTAGACCTCCTGGCCGGTTTCGGCGAAGACCTGGATCCAGCCGCAGTCGCGGATCGACATGACGTCGGTATGGTCGTTCCAGATGCTCAGCGGGCCCGACAGGCTGCGGTTGGCCAGGATCATCACGATGGGCAGGCGCAGGCCCGGGGCGATGAAGACGATCTCGTTCATCAGCGCCAAGCCCTGGGAGCTGGTGCAGGTGAAGGTGCGCGCTCCGGCAGCCGAGGAACCGCAGCACACGCTCATGGCCGAGTGCTCGGACTCCACCGGGATGAACTCGGCGTCCAGCTCCCCGTTGTTCACCAGCTCGCTCAGGTGCTCGACGATATGGGTCTGGGGCGTGATCGGATAGGCGGCGACCACGTCCACGTTGGCGCTGGCGACGGCGTCCGCCGCTGCGATGGAAACCTCGATTCCGACTCGTTTTCCCATTATTCTTCCTCCGGCACCATCGAGATGCACCCGGTGATGCACTCCTGCTGGCAGATGCCGCACCCTTTGCAGTAGTAGAGGTCCGCCTCGAAATAGCCTTCAGGGGTCTGGTGAATGGCCATGTCCGGGCAGAAGATGTAGCACACGCCGCAGCGGATGCAGTGCTCCTTGTTGACCACCGGGCGCATGGAACGCCAGTCGCCGGTGCGGTATTGGCTGGCGTTGCCCGGGTCGCTGATGACGCAGCCGACCTCCAAATCTTTCCAGCTCAGCTCTTCCTCTGATTTCACGGAAGCTCTCCTTTCCCAGTGCGATGCGACCACCGCGCGACGGTGGTCAGGGGCGATCGATGACGGCTTCTTCGTAGGCGCGTTGAAAGGCGGCGATGTTCTTGGCGGCGATGCGCCCGAAGCGTTTTTCGAGCGGTTCGATGAGCGCTTCCACCGGAACCACGGGCCTGGCCTTGAGCAGGGCGCCGAGCATGGTGGTGTTGGTGATGGGAAGCCCGAGCACCTCGGTGGCGATCCGGGTGGCGTTGACGGTGACCAGGGGGTGGCGGATCCCCAGTTCCTTGCGCAGTTCCGGGCCGCTGTACTTGGTGTTGGTAATCAGGATGCCGTCGGGTTTCAGGCCGGCGGCGACTTTCACCAGGCGCAGAATGGACGGGTCCAGCACCAGCACCAGGTCCGGGGTGTAGATGTTGGTGCGCAGGCGGATCGGCTCGTCGGCGATGCGGCAGAAGGCGACTACCGGCGCCCCGCGCCGCTCCGGTCCGAAACTCGGAAATGCCTGGGCGTATTTGCCCTGCTGGATGGCCGCCTGCGCCAGCAACTCGGCCGATGTGACAGCGCCCTGACCTCCCCTGCCGTGTAACCGAATCTCGATCATGAGCTTTATCTCCCCTGTCGTATTTTCCAGTCAACCAAGGGAAAAGGCCTATCTGAATCAAGAGCAAAATTCAATCAAAAAATGATCCGTTTTTGAAGCGCGCGCTACCGGCATTTTTTAAATTATTAATTTCAGGCGGTTCGAAGCTCCGTAGGCAGGGCGCACCAATCCTTTCCCCGGCGGGAGAGGGTTTCGCTGGCATCCGCGGGGCAGGTGGCCGAAAAACCGCCGAAAGCAATTTACCGGAGCGACGCACCATCGCAAGAGGATTATGGCAGCGGAAGCGAACGCTGGCACGCTGTTATTTCCGAATCGTCGATGAGAAGCGCAGGGCAGGTGGAGGCAACCAAAATTGCGGCGTCCTCGGACGGTTTATCCTTGGGCCTGAATCTCTTCGAGCCGTTGCTGGGCCGCTTGGCGCACCCCGGGATCGCTGTCGTTTTCAACGACTTTTTTCAGCACGACCGGGTTGCTTTCCTGGGCAACGGCCTTTTTCCGGACCTTGGGGTCGGAACGGGCGATTTTCGGCACAAACAGGTCGCTCAACTTCATTGGCATCTCACCTCCTTTCGCGCCGTGATTGTTCACAATCGTCTTTGTATTCTGGCTCGAATACAAAGATTGGGCCCAGGCGGAAGTGGTATGCTTCCTATCAAATGGCAAAGCGAGGCAAGAATGTCAAGGACGGCCGGGGGCGGTTTTTTACCCCTTGGCCTTGCCCGGGGGGGCCAGGATGGCGCCCACCGCCGCCGGCAGGTCTCCGGGCAGCATCACGACCTTGGCGTTGGCCGAAGAGGCCATCTCGCGCAGCGCCTCGACGTATTTTTCCCCCAGCAGGTACATCACCGGCAGGTCGTTGGCGCCGATGGCGCCGGTGATCTTTTCGATGGCGCGCTGGGTCCCCTCGGCCAGCAGGACCTTGGCCTGGGCGTCGCGCTTGGCGGCCTCCATGCGTCCCTCGGCCTCGAGGATGGCGGCCGCCTTCTGCCCGTCGGCGCGGGTGACCGTGGCCCGGCGGGCCCGCTCGGCGGCGGCCTGCTCCTCCATGGCGTGCTGCATGGTCTGGGACGGGTTGATGTCCTGGATCTCCACCGTCTTGAGGGTGATGCCCCAGTCGGCGATATCGTCGGAAATGGCCATTTTGAGCTTGGCCTTGATCTGGTCGCGCGAGGAAAGGGCGTCGTCCAGGTCCATCTCGCCGACGATGGAGCGCAGCGAGGTCTGCACCAGGTTCTGGATGGCGATGTTGTAGTCCTCCACCCCGTAGACGGCCTTTTCCGGGGAAACGATGTTGATGTAGGCCACCGCGTTGACCACCATCACGGCGTTGTCGCGGGTGATGACTTCCTGGCTGGGAATGTCCAGGACGATGTCCTTGGTGGTCACCTTGTAGGCCACGGTGTCGATGTAGGGGATGATGATGTTGAGCCCCGGGCCGAGGGTCTTGTTGTACTTGCCCAGGCGCTGGACCACGTGCTTGCTGCCCTGGGGCACGATGCGCACCCCGAGAGAGATGGTGAGGACCACCAGCACCAGAAATACGATGACAACCGCCATGCCGGCCATGGGCTTAGCACTCCTTTCGAAAAAAAGTTCTTGTTTTCCGCAACCCGTCCTTACTCCCGTTTTTCCACGATCAGGGTGTTGCCCGAGATGTCGCTCACGAAGACCCGGTCCCCGGGTTTGACGGCCTGTTCGCAAATGAACGGCCATTCATCGGCCCCGAGAAGGGGGGTGGCAAAGCGCACCATGCCGCGGCGGTCGGGCTCCGGGGCGCGGATGACCCGGCCGCTTTCCCCCATCAGGGCCTCGCGGCTGATGCCGGCCTTGGTGCGGTCCCTCATTTTCGGCCGGATCAGGCGGAACCAGAGCCAGGTGAACAGGGCCGAGGCCAGGGCCCAGAGCAGAAGTTGGCCGGTGAGCGACAATCCCGGGGCGACAAAGAGCCACCCGGCCACCATCAAGGCCCCCAAGCCGAACCAGAAGATGGTGAAGCTGGGGATGAAGAGCTCGGCGATGATCAGCCCCATGCCCAGGATCAGCCAGTGCCAGTCTTGCAGCCACAGGTTCATTGCGGAGCCCTTCTTTTCCGGTCGATGCGCCCTCTATGCGGCCCGGGAGCCTCGCCGGCCGGCCGCAGGCCTCGGGGCCTTTTGGCACGGGCCGTGCCGTCACACAAGCGCAAAAAGGGGGCGTCGGCCGG
>Ga0190346_1000318_pt1 | contig 13921 bp, 10 predicted proteins | sample 48721345_MG_FD_161680 | JGI IMG/M metagenome (GOLD analysis project Ga0190346, IMG submission 161680) | Hydrothermal vent microbial mat bacterial communities from Southern Trench, Guaymas Basin, Mexico - 4872-13-4-5_MG | ecosystem: Environmental > Aquatic > Marine > Hydrothermal vents >... | reverse complement strand
TGGAAGAACTTAACGACATAGAAGATAAGATACTCACTTTCTCTATACGATCAATGACGAGAACATTCATTAACGGTATTAATGCTACTAACATAGAATCTATTGTTCACGACATTAACGATCCTATGCCTCCTCGAAGAGAGTTTGTATTAAGATTAATGATGTTAATGACTGCAAGTGTATACATAATCGGAAAGAAAGGAAAGATATATAGAGACAAAGATCTTCGATTTGCCATCTATCCATCTGGAACGTTTAATCCGAGAAAGTTCGAGAATATAGAGTTGACCAATCCAAAATATCTATTCACAAAGATATATGATCATCAAGAAGAAGATTTCGATAGTATATTAAATAGTAGATATGGTGACGACTTGAAACGAATTAATATACTTGCAAAGAATATTAAAGATAAGAAAGTATCCAAGAAACTACTTGCCAACATATCGAAAGTATTAGAAACCAAAAAAGATAAACCATTAACAAAGTTAGAGAAGGAGTTTGATAAATGTCTTAACGATGCTAGGACAATCTCGAAATACATTAACACGATTAAGAGATCAATAATATCTATTATGAATGAATGGTTATGTCTAGGAATAGATATGAGAAAGGCAGTAGATGCAGATCATACATTAAAGAAATATATATGTAATCCATTTGCATATTCAGTCGACTATCTCGTAAAGTGGTATCTATACATTCTTTACGTAGATTATTACAAGTAAAAAAAATATTCGACAATTATTTTTTCCTTTACTAGACGTCTACTACGTCACTATTATCTTCGTTTGGATCGACCGTAATAGTCTTTAACTTTATCGATTGAGGTTGTTTCTTCTTTTTCTTCTTATCTTTTATTAACTTGGATATGTCTACTACGGAAGGTGGAACAAAAGGAGTTTGAGTCGCCATCCAAGTATTCATTGCGTTAGTAACTTCGGGAGGTAAGTCAGCAACTGGTTTCTTTTGCGCAGTACCGACTAAACCACCAGTAATACCCATACTAAGTGCCCATTGGCCAATAACTGTTTCGTCAGTAAAACATATTAATATTACTCCAGCTATAATCGTTATTACCGATATCACCAACACGGTAATATTGACGTTATATGCTTTTGAATTTGCACATCCCATTGTATTATTTACTGATTTGAAAAAATAAATTATTTGCAATTATCGATGTCTCTACTGTTTATCGAGATTATCTTCCAATTTGGATACTCTAGACTCTAAGTCGACATATGCCGTCTTTAACACGTCTAGTAATTCAGATTCGTAACTATGTTTAGACTTTTTCTTTTTCTTCTTACCTTTCTTAATCTTATCGTAAGCGACGTCGATTGTTTCTTCTACGGTTTTACTTTTAATAGTACCGAAGAGAGCATCTTCTATAACGTCAGTGTTAATTACTCCTGAATCAGGTTCTACTATCTTGTATATCACATAGAGAGCTTTTCGCATTCTCTCGATACGTTCCTTTAGTACTCGAGTGTCGTTATGATAGTAAGATATTAAATGTTGACAACCGCCTTTAATATTCTCTTCTATCTTTTCTTTGAATTCCTCTTCCGTTCCACCTATTATGTTCGTATAGAGATCGGCATTCTTTTTAATTACACCCATTATCTCGTTTACATTGTCGGTAATAGACTTGTCGAGATCTGCTATCGACTTCTTGAGTTTTTCAATATCATTGCTTTTGACTTTCAAAGATACATAGATATCGTCAGTAATGTGTTTATAGTTGGCTTCCACTGCGTTTACTTTAGCGCGTAAGTCGTTAAACATTTCTATTATGTCTAACTTCTTAATGTCTTGTTCTACATTTTTCATTTTTTCTTGTAATGCGGGTAACGAAGAGAAGAACTTCATTACTACCTGTAATTCATTATCGTTATTTGCCATATCGTATTAATTTATGAAAAAATAAAAACTTGTCTATCGATAAATTTAGAAACTATATAGAATTACTTCAATCTCTTTTTTTCGTTTGCTTTGTTCTTATAATAGAGGGATAATGCCTTCTTGCTATTGCTCTTCAGGTAATCTGGATCATGTCGAGAACAATAATCTCCTTTAGTGTGTCGTTCACATCGTTTACCTGCGTTTCGTCCTCTCGGGAATATATATTTACATTGAGTTAATGTTCTATGTCGATACTTACCTCTTTTCTTCTCTTCATTACTAGACGATTCCTCGTCTTCGAATGGATCGTCTTCTCTATCAAGTATTTTCATATTGTCTAATTGTGATATTGCCTTTCGTACTGATTCCAACATGTTAACTAGTCTATTTTCTAACGAAGATAGTTCATTAGATAGTTCGCAGATGTATTCAGCTGAGTATGGTTTGTTAAAGTGACTCATTGCGTAATTTATTTGTTGTTATTTATTGGAAAAAATAATTTAAAAATTTAACGATTGGGGAAAATTAGGGTAAATTTAAGGTAGTATGTAAGTCACACTCAAACTATAGAAACCAGTAACTCCACCAGTTCCTCCCCAATTACCAGTAGCCGTAGCATCGGGATATACTTGAATTTGTCCAGTAGTAAGTACTTTCATTAATCCATACTGTTTAGTATTATCATCAATAACGTAAATAACATACCAATTATCTTGTCGAGGTCGATAAGTAGAAGACATTGGACTAGTTAGCGAAAACGCAGTACTCGCAACCGACAATCCACTTACTGTAGGAATTGATAAAGTACATTTCTTATTGTAAATCGAGTAATAGATAGTGGCGGCTTGATTAGCAATAGGACCTTGGAATGTAACACTGAATGAACCATTAGTTGCACTTGTTCCAACAGCTGAATCTACATAAGTCTTTACTGCCTTTTCAGTAGGAACATTACTATCCGAATTACTAGATAATGTACCGTCAGTAGAGAATTTATTAACTGTGTTCGTCATTGTAAGACTTGTGAAATTTCCAGTACTTTGTCTATTCACACCTATTGGTACAGCATCGATAGAAGAATTACTTATTATCGTTGAAGAACCTCCTCCTACTTCATTTAGAGCTCCTCCTATAATTCCGACATTTACATTTAAAATAGTGTTTGCAGTAATGTTAGATAAAGTGTTAGCACTTATTCCAGCTGCCTGAATTGTTATCATACGAATTCCTGTTCCACTACTATAGGCAAGTATACAAGTATTATCTGTATCTTCAATAGCTGTCGATTGAAAGCAACAACAACCTGTATTAGATGATTTAACTAAATAAGACGTATTAGAAAGAAATACATTATTAATATCTACACGAGTATGATCGGTAGAAGAATGAGTTACAAGAGTTGCTCCTGAATAAACTGCACAATTGTCTGCTTCTAAGTGTAAATGACCAGCAACTACATTAAATCCTGTAGTACTTCCTATTAATAAGGAATTTACTCGTATATCACACCAATTTCCTGCGTCATTATAAGTAACTAAAGCACCCGATGAATTAGTCGATATTCTATTAAAAATCCAGATATTCCCTCCAACAATAGTATGTCCTGATCCATTTAATAATGCCATTGGAGCATAAATATGCACTCCACTTTTTCCTGTTAACGTCTCAGAATAAGTATCTCCGCCAATTACGAAAACTACATCTCCAGAAGTAGCCGCATCTATTGCTCCTTGAATAGTTAATTTAGCGTAAGCAGGAGATAATCCATCATTCGCGTCACTTGCCAAAGAATGTTTATTGACATAAATCACTTTAGAATAATCTAATGCTACATATCTATCTACATAAGTCTTTATTGCTTTTTCAGTAGGAATAACACTATCCGAATTACCTGATAATGTATTATCGGTACTAAATTCATTAACTATAGAACCTGTAGATAGTTTCAATGCAGTATGTATTTGAACAAACTGCGTACCAGTAGTAGGACCATAAATCTCTAATTGTAAAGTATTATCGATAAAGTTAGTAGGCAAGTTACCTGTTCCATTGTTAGTATGTTCGTTACGACCACAATAAAAACGCATTCTTTCGTTTACAAGCATAGTTGAAACAGATGATGTACCAAATACTAACATGTTGTCTCCATTTAATCCTATTCTAGCAACAACGTCTCCTCCATCTTGCGATAGAATAAGTCGAGGGTTCTCTGTTTCAGTTACGTTGTCTGTATCTGCCTCGACGAATAAATCTACTTGTTGTTTACTTTGAATGTGAAAGAGTGCATCGGTTGTAGTAGTATAATTACCAAACCTAAACGTCTCACCATCTGCATCGATATTATTAATTCCACTTATATTATCTGAGTCATCTACTGAAATATTAGTTGTTTGCAATAAGTTACCTCCTGAAGAATCGAATCGAGGTAATGTATTATCTACTGATGAAGTAGGACCTAATATAACTGTATTAGCTGCTTTCTTCATCTTGTTACTATCTAAACTATCTACCCAGAATGTATTTGCATCTCCTGGATTGGCAGTAGTAGGAGTTAGTTGTAATCCAGTAGGATCCATTAATCCACCAACCGTTAACTTATTCGTAATGTCCACATTATTAAAAGTAGGACTTGACGTAGTCGAGAGATCTTGATCTATAGTCGAACTATTACTTACCGTCAAAGTACTAGTACCTCTTGAAATAGTAAAACTATTAGCTGTTGGAACAGTAAGAGTTGCACCAGATTCTATTACTTGATCGGGAGTACCATTCGACGTATATATAACATTGGCCGTAGTGTAAGAACTAGGCGTATCATTAAGTTCTTTAAATTCATCCTTTCCTGCAGCAGTAGACGCCACATAATCCACTATCGCTTTCTGACTTACGAGATTATAATCTGAATATTCGGAAAGAGTAGGATCTTTATCAAATTTGTTAACACCTCCAATCTTATCTATGTGCAAAGAAGCGTTCGTCACACTATGTTTACTTCTTCCTGACATTTTAATATTTTATTATTTTTTAAAATGATATTATTATTAAGTTGTATAATATTAGGCGTTACTTATTGGTTGTTGAATTATCTTTGTCTACACGCGTTTGAAAAGGATTGCTCATTTTTAATCGAGAATTATGTAACGCTACTCAAGATAACTATGGCCACTAAGTATCTATTCTATATATTTATCCTTAGTTCCATTTACGAATTAGCGAGCTATTATTTGTAATATCTAATTCTGTTAATTTTAATATCCATAAAAGGAAATGTCATACATTTGCAACAAAGAACCATACGAACTAGTACTTACTTCTGCTACTCGAGAAAGTGGAAGTTACTACGATGGAACTATTAGATTAAGAAATAGTATTAGCGGATGTAAAGAGATATCTTTACAATATGCAGCCTTTCCCAATGATGCAGACTTGTTCGAGAGTGATACATTTACTTTCGAAGAGTCAGCTGGAGGTGGCAGTACTACCTTTACGATTACAGGATCGTTTACTGCGCAACAGATGGCCGACTTCTTAGAAACAGAACTTAATAGCAATTCACCAAATGGAAGTCCTAATTACATATATAAGGTTGAAGTAATAGGATATTTGAATAAAATAAGAATATATAATACTGCAGCTGGTACTTTCCGAATAGATGGACCTAATTGTCCAGCGAGAATAGGGTTTTCTACTCTTACGTCTTATGCAACTACTCATACAGCAGATAATAAGTTGAGACTTAACCCTCCGTCAGTAATGATTGTGAATTTTAGAAATGTGACATCTACTAATAATGTCTCTACTTCGAAAGGAGGAACAATAGGCAACTTCTCGATACCAATGATTGGTGACTCTTACGACATAGTAGATTTCCAAAAAGGATCCATGTACAATAATCCTATTAAGATAAAGGACAATACTGTTATCGACAGTTTCGACTATCAATTAATAGATCCCGAGACTGGTAAGTTATGGAAGATAAACAGTGATTGGACAATGTCGTTATTAATCAAATAGAGAATTTTCAAGTTTTTTATTTTTTCATAAATGAGTAATTCAACGGGTACTAAACGGAAAAAGCGAAACAAATTATTAGTCACTCACTCTACTTACGAGGGAAACAAACTTACTGTTACGAAAGAATATCTCCTTCCGTTCAACTCTGACGAAGTAAGAGAGTTGTGGAAAAGAGGAGAGAAGGTAACTGTTATAGCTAAAAAATATCAAATATCTGCAAAGACAGTCAGTACTATATGTGGTTATAGAATGGAAAGGCATGATTACGAAGACGAAGAGATCATTGATAAAATAATAGATCTAGTAGAAAAAGATAAAACAGATAGAGAGATTATCGATGAACTTCGAAGAGAAGGCATCAAAATGACAATGTACAAATTGAAAGGATTCTACAAGAAGATAAATGAATTAGCTAACGAAAAAGAAACCAGCGAAGTAGAAGAATAGTTATTTAAATTCGACTATTGCCTTTACTCCTGGTGTTAATGTAATAGTTCTCTTTTTTGCATTCTTGTTAGGATTGAACTGACGTAATCGATGATACGAGTCGGTAGTATCTATCTTGTATACTCTGAAACCTTGTTCCTTAGCCCATCTAGTGGCTTTCGGTTTAGTGAATGTAGGACGACTAAATAGTAAAGATTGTATCTTGGAATGGCCTTGCTTGGGCTTTTTAATCGAAGGCTTATTGACAACTTTCTTATTGACAACTTTCTTTTTAATAGGTTTACGTTTAGACATTTATGAAAAAATAATAAATTGCCTTTCCCGAGAATATATATTTACTTATTATTTCGTTTGATGAAATTCTTTTTCTCCTTAACATTCGCGCATTGTCTATGAGTAGGTCTTATCCGTCTTCTGACTGGCCTAACAAGGAGAGTTGGGGGCGATATTTTTTTCCATCCCAGGTAAACTTCTCGTGAAGCTTAGCCTGGTAACTTATTCTTGATTTATCTAATGCCTTTATTCTAATTCCAAGAGATGGACCGAATATAGAGTTAACAAACATGAGTGACTTGCGACTTGTCCATTCGTGAGGATTCTTAAGTCTCGACGCTCTTTTATGGAAACATATTCTTATATCTTTACTATATTTATTTACATAATCGGGTAAGTTCTCTGCAAGTCTACTATCTAACTCTTCTCGACTCATCGATGGTAAGTCTTCAAAGTTACACATGTTATCTTTGAATAGACCAACAACTTTCATTAAGTCTACTATCATCTTGTCTCGGAGATATTCTTTACTAGTATTTAACTTTATAATCGATTCATCTCGTGTTCCTGTAGCAGCTGTTAATATACCAACATATTCTAGCGATTCCTCCACAGTGTTACAATTCGTAAGTTCGTTAAGTCTCTTGTATTGTCTTTTAGTATTTTCATCTCCATATTCTAATACGAAGTCACTTGTTATTTTCGATAAGTCTATATGATAATGTTTAGCTAACTTCTTCTTTTCGATTGAGAGAGATTCTTCTTTGGTCAATCTATTCTTGTCTTTGAGTCGTTTATATTCTTCGTCGGTTAGGTCTTTGGCATTTGCTATTTCATCTGCTTCCTTCTCTCTTATCTCTCTAGTAATTTCTTTCATATCGCTTTCTATACCTTTAAGTGTTTCGGATACATGTGTTAATATAATATTATCTTCGCTTGGTTCAGGCTCCATTATCTCTTTTATTTGTAATTCGAATGCCTCTTTAGAAATAGTGTCGATGAGGTCGTCTTTTACTGGTTCGAATAGTACGTCGATCTCGTATCCTTGATATATGAAATACGAAATCATTAACTTGACGTACATATTTCTACTTTCTAATCGTTCTCGAGTATTGTAAAGATGGACGTAGTAATAGAGATCCTTTCTTACTATTATGTCCATTTTACCATTTTCGTCATATTCATAAGATACAGCATCGAGTTGATCTCCGAGAGAATTCTTTAACATTCTTAGATAGCTAGATTTCCTTACTGCTTCTAGCGACTTGTGATAATTAACAATAAACTTCTCTAATTCCTTTATAGAACATGGAACATCGGAAGGAACTACTGATGAGTCGAATGCTATTATATATTCTTTCGTAGATAGGTCTCTTACTCTACCTAACATTTGAATCGAAGTGCGTACGTCGACTGTTCTATTAGTAAAGAAGGCGTAGACTCTATCATACCATTTCTTTTCGAACGAACAACCAACTGTTATAGTAGACGTATATATTAATACATCTAATTCGTCCCAGTTAGTATTAACGTCTTTCTGTTCTCTTCTCTCTGCAGCAGTGTCTTCTCCAGTGTGAATCTTTACTTTTTTATCGGGAAAGTGTTTTCTTACTAATGCTTCTATCTTCTTGGCATATCTCTTGGTATTCGAACATAGTACAATCTTACTACCTCCGAATAAATCTCTTATTATCATGTGAGGTTGGTCTTTACTTCTTACAATAGTTACCTTTGAATCTACCTTTGGTTTGTAGGTATTATTATGGGAGAGTATTTTCTTCTTGGTTCTAGTTCTAGTAAGTAAGTTAATTGTCCTGTCTCCCATCATTGCGTCCATTGCTATTACTTTCCTAGAATATCTTAATAGGAATTCGAACTTGGCAAAGTTAAGTCTAAGAGTACTATTCTTTTTCAGTACTGGATTGTTCATCTGGTTAAGGATAGACTCTGACTCATCTAATATTAATAAGTCGGGAGCTTGACAACCTAAACGATGAAGTGATTCGTACTGAATTATTACTTTGGGTTCTTCGTATAGTTGAATAGTTCCTTCTATGTCTCTATAATCGAATAGGTAAGGCATTCGACTAGTTATTTCATCAGTGAATGACCTTCTACAACTGATCATAACTATGGTTTCGGGTTTTGCCTTATCTATATATCGAGATAGAGCTTTTGTCTTCTCACTTCCTATCGGCGACCTTATTAGTAATGTATTTACACCATCGTCGAAGGAATATTCTCTTACCTTCTCTTCTGAGTATTTCATTTCATTAGGTAACTCAGGAGCTATTATCTTTTCTACTTTTTCATTATAACCATGTATAGAATCGAAGGCAGTTAACATTGGTATTGGCCAATTAACTTTTCCGATCTCTATAGACGTTTCTTTAACATCTCCAACATGCGCTTCGTGAGAAGTGCCGAAACAGTTAAGATAAACCTTATTTCCGTATAGAGTTACAAACATACCATCTGATTCGTGTACTCTATTACAAATAGGACAATTAGACGGTAATATTCTATCGTAAGTTATTATTCCTCCGTGGGACGATCTTAATGAAAATGCTTTCATGTCGACACGCTTCTCGAGAAGAGTTTTTATTTCGTCTTCTATTACCTTTGGCATACTGGAAGGATGAGCAGCATATGACGTTATTTCTTCTGGTTTCAGTAGAATACTATCTTCCTCAATGTAGGAGAGAATAGTATCTCTGAATGAATGGTCAGTAATAATCTTCTTTACTCTTTCGGGAGATTTAGGTTTATGACTATCAGTCATCCTAACTCCACAAAACTTCTTATTACCTGCTCCCTTATCATAACAAACAAACTCTGGTTTACCTCCTGCATAGTTAACACTAGCTACTGTTCCAGAGAATAAGCTAGCTTGTTGAGTATTCAGGAAGTGATAGTTCTTTATTATGATATGGCGGGAGAACTTCTTATCTGAACTACTATCGCAAATGATAATGTCTTTATCTTCGAGAGTATAACCATACTTGTCGTGAAATGCTTTCTTTATAGTAGATAGTATGGTCTCGAATATTCTAAGTCTTAATGGACAATCAATACCTTCGTCGACTAGAGTTATTCCCTCTTCCTTTTCTATTAACTTAGAAACCTTAGCGAGATTATCTTGGTCTCCATCTATATCGAACACTACTTTACGTGGACGATTAGGAATTAATATCTCGTGAAAGGTCTTGTTATCTTCACTGAGGCGATTGTAATACCTCTCGAATTCTTTGTAAGAGTCAAATACATAATATCTAGTTATTGATTTGTCGTTATAGATATATTCCTTTCGCACTACGAACTTGTCTTCTATCGGACATTCATTCATTAGTAGCGAGTTAGATATCATCTTTTCTAGTTCTTGCTCTGTCTCTTCATCAATTAAGTATCTATCGGAAGCCTCTTCAAACAATTCGTTATATCTCTCTCTCGTCTTGTCGATCGCTTCTTGTTGAGTACAAAAACCAGAAGTGAAAGATCGTAAATGAGGAGATGAGAGGAGATAGAATCTAAGGTAATCGTAGGCTAAGTCGTCTTTTAACTTATGTCGTGGGGATAAATATAAGTGAGTGTAGTAACGCATTTTTTGGTATTAATTTAATACTAAATAAAAATATAAATATTTGACTCTCAATATTAATTGTCTTATTTTATAGGTGAGCAAAACGTTATTAATACGAATAGGCGAGAAAGATAGATAATAGGAATCGATGGTAAATCAGGCAAAAAATATATTAGTTAGTAAGTAGTGTAGAAATACACTGTTTGAGAGATGTCGATTACCTATTTAGTATGATAAGCTATTCTTCTGTCGAATGAATTCTTCATTTCCTTTATATACTCGGGACGTACGTGTTGATAGTAGCCCATTCCTTTAGCTATCCTCATTAATCCATTGAAATAGTCGTCTGGAGTATGTTCGGTACCGAGATAGTTGTCTATATATTCACTTGCATATAACTTTCCTACCTCTATCGAATAGAAATCTGCGCTTGGATGTCGATAGCCATATCTCTCTGATATATCTTCATGTTCTCGGTAATAGGCTAGCTCTTCACCTACTCCGTATTCTCGAGATATATCCATATATTTGTCATATAGCCTTTCCATTAGTTTGCTAGTTAGAGAGATAGCTGTAGTTTTTACTTCATCTAGTAGCTCAGCTAATACTAGACCTTCTGTCCTTATCTCATTAATAATCTGATTTAGTTCTTTCTCGAGACCATCTTCCTTTGCTATCTTAGAGTATCTGTTGTTAATCTCATCTATTACAGCAGAAATCTCGTGATATTCATCGGTAAGAGTGAATCCCATCGTTGTTGAGTTAGTTGTTGAGTGAGTTGTTAATGACTAGATTTGTTAATACAATTTATATACTAGAAAAATGTCGAAAATAGAGGGTGTCCAGATTTGCTACACTTTTAAAGCTATTTACCCTATCTTAACGAGACAATTGAAACCATACAAACACAAGACAATTACCATCTCCATCTATGTTATTTATCGATTCGTAGAGAGTGATGTTAATGTGCCGATTAGTGCGTCGACTATCACTTTTTCGTAAGGAAAAAAAATAATATGACTAGTGTAGATATACACTGTTTGAGAGATTGTCCTCGACTGTCTACATATTTTCTATTTTGATGAGTGCTTTCATTTCCCCCACGATTTCCTTTGCGATAGAGGGGAATTTACCTCCTAGTAGCTCATTTACATAGTCGTCGAGAGATATCTCTTGAGCCTCTTCACCGAATACGATAGCTAAAGAGTTTATATTCATAAAGTCTCTAATAGCTAACTCGCTAATGTTTGTTATATAGGACATCTTATCTAATTTACAACCTGTCATTTTCTCTAATAGATCGACTGTTTCGTAATATCTCTTTGGTACTTCTCGAAGAGTAGACATCTTTAATTCGTTTATTCTATCTTCCGAGTATATCCATTCAGATGCTAGTTGATGACCTATTTCTCGGAATTCCATTAGTTTCTCGTAATCCTCAATGCTAGCACCTGCATTATCGATAATAGTTAATGTCTCCTCGTATTCTGTTATTAATTCGTCGAGATAGTCTTGTAAACCTAATACTCTTGCTATTGGTCTATAGGCTTTCTCTGCTATTGATCGGAATGATCCATTCATATCTATAGTTCCTTGATAGTTGGAAATAAAATCGTTGACTAGTTGATTAAGTGACATTGTAAAATGTAAAACGTAGAAATAAATATATTAATTTATATATTAATTTATATATTAATTTATATACTACAAAAAATAAAAAATAGGTGACTTAAAAAAATGATGCAAAATATTTATTCTATAACCACCGACACATATTAACAAGACAATTCCCATCTCCATCTAACATTCATAATTTAAACACACAACATTTACAAGTAAACATTCACAATCATCTACATTTGTCGATACTTACAATTAAGAACCTCGATAATTACAAGTAAACATTCATAATCATCTACATTTATTGATAGATTAATTTATTTATACAACGTTTACAAGTAAGTATTCTCAATCATCTATGTTTGTGAAGGTTTGCGATTGTAATTAACGACAAATACAAGTAAATGTTCGTAATCGTCTATGTTTATCGATGGTTACAAACGAAAACCTCGACAAATTCAAGTAAGAAGGACGCATCTGCCATCAAATATTGTTAACCTAGCGCTCATTGGGTTGATGGGACGCATCTGGCACCTATATATATAGGTTGAAAGTGACAGATACGCCCCAATTCGCATACCATTTTGCACACTTGAAAAAATTAATATTTTTATTTCCCTGTCGATTTTCATGGTTGATTATTTTTTGTTTGTAATTACTAACATTCACAATTGTCGAGTGTTGCAATTCAATCGAACAACTTACTCGAAAGGTTGACAATCACTTACTCGTTAAGTCAACAATCACTTACTCGAAAGGTTGACAATCACTTACTCGAAAGGTTGACAATCACTTACTCGTTAAGTCGACAATCACTTATTCGAAAGGTTGACAATCACTTATTCGAATAGATAATCGTTTATGTTTGCGAAGGTTGACAATTACTTACTCGTTAAGACGTCTTGTGTACGTATTTAATTACAAATATTCAGAATCGAACATCTATTTATGATTTATATTCGATATTAAAAACGCGATTATCTACTAGGGCGCATCTGCGGTTAAATTATGCTAAAACTTGTGCTCGTTCGTGTGTTGGGACGCATCTGGCACCTATATATATAGGTTTCAAGTGACAGATACGCCCCACACTCACTCGCAGACCGAAAATTAACACTTAAAACCTAATACTCGATAATTACTGTCAGTTATCTACTGTTTTCCAACGATTAAACTATTTCTATCTCGCAACATATAATTGTTTCTCTCGTTAATATTCTCTTGATAATGACGTCCGTTATCTGATGTTTAACATCGAAAAAACCCACTATTACACACCTGATAATGACGTCCATCATCTGATAAATGTCGAGAGAAAAACCTCGATTTTCAATCATCCATGTTTTTTTAAACTTTCAGAATCACTCGACAAATTCCAAACAAACGTCTTAAGTTTACGTTTATCATCTAGTGTTCATCATCGAAAAAAAATGTAATTTACTATCTGATAATACATTTCAACATCTAGTATGCATCGATGGTAAAATTGCGTTTCTCAATCATCCATGTTTTTTTAAACTTTCAGAACCACTTTACAAAAAATACGGACAAATTACCTTTTTCTCTGATTTTTAAAAATGCGAAAAAAACGGCATTATACATCTGATAATAGACTTCAACATCTAGTATGTATCGATGGTAAAATTGCGTTTCTCAATCATCCATGTTTTTTTAAACTTTTCAAACTAAATCATTAACAATGCGGACAAATTACTTTTTTCTCTGATGTTTAACAGTGAAAAAAACTCACTATTACACACCTGATAATAGATCTCGGCATCTGATGTTTAACATCGAAAAAATGGTTATAAAGACAGAAGAATAACACTTGTCATTTAATAGTTATCATCAATGAAAAGAGTAATTGATTGTCGATGTTAGTTGTCGATCATTTAGTGTTTATCGATGAAGAGAACATTCTATTTTACAATACAAACTGTTGTTAACATCCATAAATACAAGAGAGAATCAATCGTTATCAATTTAAAATTCATTTTACCAGAGAAATGTTGATTGTCGACCTCTTCATATCAATATACAAGAAGAAAATACTATAGGAAATAAAAAACATATATATTC
>Ga0190346_1000312_pt1 | contig 14064 bp, 10 predicted proteins | sample 48721345_MG_FD_161680 | JGI IMG/M metagenome (GOLD analysis project Ga0190346, IMG submission 161680) | Hydrothermal vent microbial mat bacterial communities from Southern Trench, Guaymas Basin, Mexico - 4872-13-4-5_MG | ecosystem: Environmental > Aquatic > Marine > Hydrothermal vents >... | reverse complement strand
TCCGAGCGAGGTTGACGAGCGGTTGGAATTAGGAGATTTTTTTATTAGGAATATAATAGAAAAAGGGAAGGTTTTGTATAAAATAAGAAGCGTTTGACGCCGCTTTAAAAATTAAAAAATTTGTTTTAGATAAATTTTAATTGGTTTAATTTAAAAAATATGAGAAGTATAGAACTTGGAGGAATAGAAATAAAAGGAGCAGATTTCGAAAACGAAAAAATACTTAAGATAGCCGAAAAAGAAAATAAAATTGCTTATCTAGAAGATAAAAAACCGAATGGATGGAGAAAAAAAATAAAAGAAATAAAAAAGGAGATTAGGGAGCTTGAAGCTGGAAAAGATGATAAAACTAAACAGGAAAAGCCAGTAATAAAAGAGGTAGAAAAAATGGAAAGTGAAATTGCAGAAGAGGGTATTGCTAAACAAGTTGAAGAAGCAGAAAGTTTTATTAAGATGAAAAATATTGTTTCAAAGAACAAAGAAGCTTTTCGGGATAAATATCCAATGAGGGACGAGGTTTTCAATTCATTATTGACGAGCAGAAATGCTAAAGAATTTGCCAAAGGGAAAATGATTGATTATTTCCCGGAATTTGTAGCGCGTAAAATTAAGGAATTAGCGGGAGAATTGGAAGAATTAATAGCAGAACAAGAAGAGCCGACATCAACAAAAGAACCGGCTAAAAAAGCGGGAGAAACATTTTTTGCTCCCGCAGAATTATCTATGACAGATGAATTATTGGAATCGCCAGATGTTTCATTAGAACAAATTAATGCCGTTGTAGCGGGACTTAAAAATGCTAAGGAAGCGTTAAAAGAGGAATTAAAAGAAAAAAAAGGGAATAAAGAAGTAAAAGACAAATTAGAAAAAATAGAAGGAAAATTGGAGAAAGCAAAAGAAATCAGAAAGAAAAAGCGGGCGGAAGAGGAAAAAGCGAAACCAGAGGAGCCAGTGGTAGTGGAAGAAATTGGTGATTATGGTAAGTTTATTGATAAATTTTCATTATCTGAAGAAGATTGCCAGAAGATGGTAAATAAAATAAAAGAGACGGAAGAAAAACACGGAGGAAAAGTAGAAAATGTGGAAATAAAAACATTTGGAAAAGAAGAAAAACGAGATTTAATAATAACTGTGAATACGGAGAAAGAACCAGTTTCAAGGGTAATACATTTAGAGGAAGATGAATTTAAACCTTTTGATGAAGTTGCTGATAAAAAGCCAAAAGAACAAGAGCCGGCGGGGGGTGAGGTTTTGGAGGAGGGAGGAGTTCCGGGCGTTGAAGACGAGGAAGAAGCTTTGGTTATTCAATCTTTGAAGGAGATTAAGACGATGAGTGTTGAGAATTTGGATAGAGAGATAGAAAGAGTAAAAAATTATTTAGGTAGTTCTAAGTTTAATTATGCTAGAAGGCATCAAGAGGCGGAAGGTAAGGATGTGATTCTTGTAGAGGATGCCTTGGATGAAGAAGGTGAAAAACAACGGGAACAAAGTAGAAAAGAGTTTGCGGATTATAATAATTACTTAAGAATGTTGGAAAATGAAAAAACAGAAAGAGAGAAGCGGGAAGGAATAGTGGAAAAAGAAACACCAGAGGAAATTCCCGCTGTTGAGATTAAATCTCGAGAGGAAATTGAAAGTTGGGAAGTAGAAAGATTAGATGAAGAAATAGATAAAGTTAGCAAGTTTTTAGAGAAAATTAAACAAGAAGCCGAAGACAGAGGGCTTTTTGAAAGTGTTTCCGAGAATGAAGAATATCAGAGAATTGAAGAATACTTAAAAGATCTTAATGACGCTAAAGAAAAACTAAAAAAGGAAATAAAAAAAGAGCCAGCGAAAATTGAAAAAGAAAAAATTGAAACTCCAAGGGATTTGATAGAAGCGATTGAGACAATGCAGAAAAGTAAAATTGAAGCGCAGAAAGGAATAGCTGAATTGTCTAAAGATAAAGAAGCTATAGAAACCAGCAGAAAATATAAAATAGGCAAAAAGTTAAGCGATGAAGAAGAGAAAGTTGCGGAAGAAGTTGCCGCGACGGAAAATTATGCGTTTACGACAAGTAATTATAACTTAGGGGGCCGCTTAGCCGCAACCGAATATATGCCTCCCGCGGAAAGAGCAAGAGAATTGGATAATCTTACGAAAGAATTAGATTTTATCCTTAAAAAAGAATTGGGAATATTAGAAGTGTACTCAGGAAGACGAAAAGAAAGGATGGAAATAGAAGGTCGTGAAGAAAGAGTTGGAGCAATTAATAATTTTGAAGGAGCAGCTAAAAAAGGAATAGGAAGAAGAGTAAAGGAGTTTATTTTTGGAAGCGGGAAAGAAGAAAAAGCTGGGGAAAGCGCTGGAGTTGAAAAGAAAACTGTAATTACTGAAAAAGAAGCAAAAGAAATTCCTAATATTGTTTATGAAGCAAATAATTTTAGCGAACTAATAGAGGTAATAAAAAATACAGAAGAGAGAAATATAACAAAAAAATCAAGAAAGTTTCTCGGTAAATTAAAAAGCTGTTTAAATCGTTTAATGGAAGAAGGTGAATATGAGGGTTTAGATACTGAATTAAATGAAATGAGAGATGATTTGAATTCAAGGAAATTATTAGTTATGAAAAAATTCGGCGGAAGCAAAAAAGAGATTCTTGAAAGTTTTTTAAGTCAAGTTGAACATATTCGTAATAATCTAAAAAAGGGAGAAATTCCGACAAGCGGTTCTCAAAAAGCCGGCAAAATAACGGATTCTATAATAGAAGAAATAGAAAATTCAGAAAACGAATTTTTAGAAGCGCGGAAAGAAATAGATAAGCGGGTTAGTGAAAATAAGTTGGAAGAAAAAATAGAAAGCGTAGAAGGATCAGATGATCTTGAATCAGCGTTTAATTCGCTGAGAGAAACATTAAAAAAAGCGACTGAAAATAAAAAAATACCTGAAGAAATGAAAAATGTCTTAAATATAGTTAACCCAGAGAGTAAAAAAGAAGGATTGAATTGGTATGTGTATGCTTTAGAAACAGAAAGTGGAGATGACGAACGAGAAAAAAATAATAATAAATTTAAAGAGTATTTTGCAAGAGACAAGGAAAAAATAGAAAATCTTAAACCATGCGCTTTGAAAGATTTTATGGAAAAACTGTTTGATAAAATTGACGGGTTAAGGAAAGAGAAATTTGAGAGGGTAGATGTTATGGGAGATAATATTGAAAACGGGAATGAGAATGAAATGAATTCAAAAATAACGAATGCTGAAAAGAAAGTTGTAGAATTTGTGAACAGCATAACTGCTGACATAGAACAAATAAAAGCTGTTTATGATGAATTGAAAAAAATAAAAAAGAATGATAATGAATCTTTTGGCGATTTCGTCGGAAGAATAAATAATTCTCACATAAGAAATTATTTAGAAAAAGATGATAGAATATCAAAAATAAAAAATATGAAAGTGAGCGAAGTTTTTAATGGCATTGAGAAATATATAAAAGGGAAGGAAAAATAATTATTAGGTTGGGAACTAAGTTTCGAAGCTTACGCGAGGTTTAACTTGATAACAAAAAAACATATGAAACTAATCAACGATAAAATAATAAGCGACCTTGATGAATCGTTGGGATTGAGATTTTTATCAGAAGAAAAAAGAAGCGAGATTTTAACAAGAGTGTTGGAACTTGTCAGCAAAAGGGCGGGAATGAGAATTGTGGAAAAATTCAGCGACGAAGAAACGGCGGAGTTTAACAAAATTCCAAAAGACGATCTGGAGCAAATGGAAGATTTTATGGTCGCCAAAAATCCCGACGCGGAGAATATTTTTGAAAACGAAGCGGAGAAAGTAAAAGAGGAATTATTGAACGCGAAAATGTAAAAATAAGTTTTTTCACATTCCATAATTTGGTATTATTTTTCTCTTTTGTTATTCCGACAAAGTAAATATAATTATGTTTAAAAATTCTTTCATTTCGTTCATTTATACCTCATTCATTCCAATCAGAATAACAGATTTGTTTTGACAAGAAATAAAATAACTCTATCAATAAGAGAAGAAGAATATTTATTCTAAACAAAAATGAACAAACTAACCGATGAAGAAAAAATTGAAAAGTTAAGAAGTTTGTATAATAAATTTCACTCTAAAATAGTCGTGTTGAAGAAAAGACAATTAGAGTTATTAGAGAAAGCGAAAAGATTAGTTAGAGAGAAAAAAATAAAAGAGGTTAGGGATAAGATTAAGAAAAATTAATGAATAAAAAATGTTTAAAATTGAAAATATGACAAATGATAATTTAAAGAATGTTGAAAGTTCCGAAAATACTGAAAGTTCTAAACTGGAAAATAATTCTGTTGAAAAACCGGAAGAAGTAAAAGAGGAAATTTCAGAAAAGATTGAAAAGGAGGTAGAAAGAATAAAAAACGGAGATCAAGAAATAAACGATAGTTTGTGTGAAGATAATAGTCTGGAAGCTGATGGGGTTAGAGAAGAAAGCAAAGAAATAGTTGACGAAGGCGAAGATATTGGAAGCAGCGCAAAAGAAGAAGCTGATGAAATAATAAGTGAAGAAGAGCTGATTAAAGTTGAAACCGATGTTTCAGAATTTGACACTGATGAACTAAAGAGAGAAATAGAAGAAGGAATGAAAGAAGAAGAGCAAGAATATAAAGATAGAATTGCCGAAAGAAAGAATGAATGGGAAGAAAAGAGCGAGGAAGAAAAGAAAAAAGAGATAAAAGAATATAAGGAAGAAATAGAAAAAGATCCGCGGATGATAGAAGTCCAGGAAAAAATGAAAAGCGAGGCGGAAACTATGGAGGAATATATAGAGAAACTGCGGAAAGAAACGGAAAATATTGTCAAAAATAGAGCGTCGGCAATGGCGGTAATTCAAGAGCAATTAAACCGAGGAGTTAACATTCCTGAATTAAGCGGGATTGATCAGATTAATCAAAAAGAAGCGAGAGCGGCTTTAGACGAAATGTCGAGAATTGCCAATAATAGATTAACAAACGAAAAACTTAATTATTTATTGCAATTTGAAAATGATTTTGGGGATTTATTAAACGAACATAAAAATCGCGAAATCACAATAGAAAAATTTGAAGAAATAGTTAGGATGATAGAAAATTTTGAAGAGTGTTTGAGAGAATTTGAAGAAATGGGAGAAGAAGAACAAAAAGAAGCGAGAGAAGAGATAGAAGGTCTTATCGGCTGGCTAAAAGAAATTCATAGAAAAAATCCGGAATTGTGGAAGTATCTGTTAGCGACCGGACTGGTAGCAGGAACTATAGTTTTAGCTTCAGTGTTTGGAGTGCCAGTAAGCGGATTAGAAGTGCCATGGAGAGATATAGCGATAGTCGGAACTGGCTTAGTCGCAGCCGGATCCGGACTTTATCTCACTTTCTCAAAAAAAATGGCCGGGACCAGAAGCAAATTAAAAGAAGGCGGAAAACTTCTTTCGGGCGGTTTGCTTGGCGGGGCGCTTTTACTTGCGGATTATATGTTAAAAGGAGAAAATTGGGATAAAGGCATGGAATTTGTTACCGGCTTGAAAGTTCATCGCTGGGCAAGGAGTGAACCGGAAAAAAGCAGTTAATATAATTTTAATGTATAGGAATTTCGATATATGCCATTTCGGGACGCCCAGTGTCTACGAATATTGAATATTGAATATTTTTATAGAAGAATAAATTTCAATATCCAATATCCAATTTTCCACTATACCCCCTTATTCAAAGAGAGGAATAATTAGAGAAAATCAGCAGATTCTAAGTAAACTAATAACCAAAAATCTATGCCAGAAAACAATGAAAATATGCAATTGCGGGAAATAGAAGAGTTAAAAAGAAAATTAGCGGAAAAAGAAGCGGCTTTTGAGACGGGAACTCCGCAGATTGAAAACAGAGAGGCGGAAATGACCAAAGAAAATCTGCAAGAATCGCTTCCGCCACAAACTATCCCTTCTCAACAAAAAACAACAACGACTACTGATAATGACAGGACTAAAATAGAAGAAATAAAAAAAGATGTAGGAAAAATAAAAAATCTTGATACGGCAAGACAAGTGGAAGTGCTTTTAACTTTGGCGTTTGAAAAAGGGATTAATCACAGCGTCAGCGTCGCGAGAAAACTCAACGACGCCTATTTATTGGACGAACTTCACGACAAACTTGTCGGGGAATTACACGAGGAGCTTGTGAAAAGAGGGAAGTTGAAGGAGATATGATATTATAATTTTAATTACTATGTCTATCCAAATAGCCAATTACATAATTGAATTAAACTTTTTGAGCGTTATAATTTTTATATTGCTTCTTATCGCGATCGCGCTTGTCTATGTTAAGATGAAAATTGCCAGCACGGGGAAAATCACGAGATCGCTTAATATGATTGTCTTGCAAATTTCAGTCCCTAAAAAAATAGACAAACAGTCGCAGGATAAAAGCGACGATCAAAAAGAATGTATCTCCGTAATGGAACAGCTTTTCGCGAGTTTGAGCAATATCAGGGAAGAAATGGCAAAGAGAATTATTTATGGTCCTTTTTATTTATCATTTGAAATTGCCACGCCGATTGACAGCAACGAGATATTCTTTTATGTTTCAGTCCCAAAAAAATTCCAATCAATAATTGAAAAACAGATCAACAGTTTTTATCAGGACGCGGAAATAAAAAGAGTTGACGATTACAATATATTTGTTCCGAATGGCGGATCTGCTGCGTCTTATATGACGCTTAACAGACGGCATATTTTCCCGATTAAAACGTATCGGCATTTGGAAAACGATCCGCTCTCAAGCATCACCGGAGCTCTCAGTAAGATTCCTATTGGCGAAGGAGCAGCTTTGCAGATGATTGTAAAACCAATCGGAAATGTCTGGCAAAAGGAAAGCAGAGAAGCGATAAAAACGATGCAAAAAGGAAAGGGATTTGAGGGTAATTATTCCAATGCGCCGTTCGCGGTTAAAGCGCTGAAAGAATTTATGAATATAATTTTGGTGGGAAACAAAACAGGCGAAGGGCAAAAACAAGAAGAAATACAAGTAAAACTTACGCCGGCGCAAGAAGAAATTATAAAATCAGTTGAAGAAAAATCGTCTAAAATCGGCTTTGAAACGAATGTGCGGTTAGTAACTTCCGCTTCCACCAAAGAAAGAGCGCAAGCGCTTTTGAAAGAATTAGAAAATTCATTCACGCAATTTAATGCTCCAGACCTCAATTCATTTAAAATCACCGAAACATTTTTTGATAAAGTGAAATTTTTAAACAGGACGATTTATAATTTTATTTTTAGAAATTTTGAAAAAAAGAGAGGAGTAATTTTAAACACAGAAGAGATGGCAAGTATATTTCACTTTCCGATAGCGACAACGGATACTCCACAAGTGAAATGGCTGCGCGCCAAACAAGCGCCGACACCTTCTAATATTTTAAGCGAGGGGCTGATTTTAGGGCACAACACTTACCGCGGAGACGATACGGTAATAAAAATAGGGCGTGAAGACAGAAGAAGACATCTTTATGCAATAGGACAAACCGGAACCGGCAAGTCCGCGTTCTTAGGAGAATTGATCAAACAAGATATAAAAAATGGCGAAGGCGTTTGTGTAATTGATCCGCATGGTGATTTAGTTGAAGATGCTCTCAGCTGTGTTCCGAAAGAAAGGGTGGAAGATGTGATTTTGTTTGATCCTTCCAATATCCAAAAACCAATTGGGCTGAATTTGCTTGAATATGACGAAAATTATCCCGAACAAAAAACATTTGTGATCAATGAAATGATTAAAATCTTTGATAAATTGTATGATTTAAAAACAACCGGCGGTCCGATGTTTGAGCAGTATATGAGAAATGCAATGCTTCTTATTATGGATGATCCCGCGTCAGGCTCAACTTTGATTGAAATATCAAAAGTTTTGGCTGATGCGGATTTCAGAAAATACAAACTCTCAAAATGCGATAATTATATCGTCAAAAATTTCTGGGAAAAAGAAGCGGAAAAAGCGGGAGGCGAAGCGGCACTTGCCAATATGGTTCCTTATATCACAAGCAAGCTGAACCAATTCGTTACCAACGACACGATGCGGCCGATTATCGGACAGCAAAAAAGCTCTATTAATTTCAGAGAAATTATGGACAATAAAAAAATATTGCTGGTGAATTTGTCTAAAGGAAAAATAGGAGAGATGAACGCTTACTTGCTCGGGCTTATAATTGTTGGAAAAATTCTTATTTCATCGCTCAGCAGAACGGATATTCCGCAAGAGGAGAGAAAGGACTTTTATTTATATATTGACGAGTTTCAAAATTTTACCACAGACAGTATTTCCACGATACTTTCCGAAGCGAGAAAATATCGTCTGGTTCTCAATATCGCCCACCAGTTCTTGGGACAACTTCCGGAAGAAATACAAAAGTCGGTTTTTGGAAATGTCGGAACAATAATTTCGTTCAGAATCGGACCCGAAGACGCCGAATTTATGGCAAAGCAATTCACTCCCGTTTTTAACGAGCATGATTTGATAAACATTGACAACTACAACGCTTATGTCAAGCTGATGATCAACGGCGCCGTGAGCCAGGGATTTAATATGGCGACTTATCCGCCAATTAAGGGAAGCGTGGAAATGGCTGAAAATGTGAAGCAGCTTTCTATGTTAAAATACGGGAAAGACAGAGAAATTATAGAAAGAGACATAATGAGTCGGTCGAAAATAAAACCGAAGGTTGCTTGAAGCTTAATAAAAGCAGACCTTGCATATGCAAAGCGCTTTTGAAGGCGACACAATGTTGTGTCGCTTTCGTTTAAGCGAATATTGAAATTTCTTAGCATTAAAATAATAAAACAACTTTATGATTAAAATTGGCATCTCTGGCGCGCGCGGCAGTTTTTCGGAGCAGGCGGCGCGGGAATACTGCAGAAAAAACAAGATCACCGAATACGAATTATTTTATCTCGTTTCAGTAGAAAATGTTCTCGCCGGTTTAGATAAAGAGGAAATAACTCTGGGCGTTTTTCCCATTGAAAATTCCAATGGCGGCATTGTTATAGAAAGCGTCTACGCGATGTCGCGCCATCTCTTTAAAATTAAAGAGCTTTTTGAAATTCCAGTTATTCATTGCTTACTAGTAAAACCGGGCATCAAAAAAGAAGAAGTTAAAAGTATCGCTTCGCATGACCAAGCGCTTAAACAGTGCAAGATGTATATCAAAAGAGAATGGACAGAAGCGTATCTCCAAGAAATGGAAGATACTGCCAAAGCGGCAAAGAATCTCTCCGAAGGAAAGCTATCTCGGAATACCGCCGTCCTTGCTCCTGAAAGCTGCGCCGAATTATACGGACTAGATGTTATGGAAAAATCGGTTCAGGATTTAAAATTTAATTTCACAAGCTTTTTGGCGGTGGAGAAATAAAAATAAAAACACAACAATAAAAAAAGAAGAGAGCGCTTTGCGCAACTCTCTTTTTGGTTTAGATAATTTTCTTCATCCTTTCCATTGCTTCCTTAATATTCTCCATTGAAGAAGCGAATGAAATTCTGATGAAGTCATCAAAGTTGTCTCCGAAAAAAATCCCCGGCGCCACGGCGACTCCTGTTTTATCGAGCAAGTATCTCGAAAATTTTTCAGAAGAAGCTATTCTAAATTTGTCCGGTATCCTGGCGAAAACATAGAAAGCCCCTTCAGGAGCGGCATATTCAATGCCCAATTCATCCAGTTTCCTGCACAGAAAATTTCTTCTTCTCCCAAACTCTTTCCTCATATTTTCAGACGAGGCAATCAGTTTATCAAAACGATTGAACGAATTGGATAAAATGTTTGTTATCACCATCTGGAAAAAAGAGTTGGTGTTGCCAGTACTGTTGCTTTTTATTTTAAGCATTGCTTTGGCAATTTCTTCGGAAGAGAGAGTGTATCCCAATCGGTAGCCGGTTGTCGCAAAGACTTTTGAGAATCCGTTGACAACGACAGTTCTCTCTTTCATTCCTTTCACGGAAGCGATAGAGCAATGATTTTTATGATTATATCTGATACTACCATAAATTTCATCGGATATAACATACAAATCATAACGCTTGGCAATTTCTGCCAGCCGTTCAAGTTCTCTTTCCGTGTAAATCGCCCCCGACGGATTGTTGGGACTGTTGATAATCACCGCTTTTGTTTTGATAGCAACATTTTCTATCTCTTTGATGTTGAGGTGAAAATCTTTGTTGGTATTGGCCACCACTGGTTTTCCTCCAAAGAAATTTATTATCTCTCGATAAGTTGACCAGTAAGGCGCGATTATGACAATTTCGTCGCCGGGATCTGTTAAAGCCCCCAGCGAGAGAAAAATTCCCTCTTTTGCGCCGTTTGTCAAAATAATTTCCTTAGGGCGATAATCCATGCTAAAAACCTTCTCCTGAAACAGGGAAACAGTCTCTCTTACTTCCGCAATTCCCTCAACGGGAGTGTAGGAATTATTTCCTTTTTCGCTGGCAACTTCACAAATTTCTTCCTCAATGACAGAAGGGATACTGAAATCTGGCTGCCCGGCGTTGAGAGAAATAATATCTTTACCATTCTCCGCCGTTTCCTTTATCTCCGAATCCCATTTTGTCAAAAGGGATTCACTCGTTTTTATTATTCTCCGTGAAAGATTTTTCACACTTTTTCCTCCTTAAAGTTATAGAGAAGCCCTAGGCAAGATTTGAACTTGCGACCTTCCGTTTTTCACGCGGACGCTCTTTTCTTTCTGAGCTACTAGGGCATCTCGGTGATGAATTTCAAGTTTGAAATCCATCCTTTATAATCTCTCCTTGCCTCCCTTTGTTAAGAAGGGAAAAATAGGATAGGATCCTAAAGGATAAATTCTAACTCAATTAAAAACAGCTCTTTGAGTGAGCTGTTTTTTTATCTGATAATTATTTATTTTTTTATTTATGATTTTACAGACAAAAACAACTCACTCTTCAGAGCTTTAAAAAAGAAAAAGAAGTTCCAGTTGTTTTGGCAAGTTGTTGTGGTTGCCATATAATTAACTGTAAATTTATCAGAATAAGAAGAGAGAATGGAAACATTCCTCTCTCGCGCTTCTGTTATGGCGTGGGGATGGAATGGGATAAAAAAAGGCGAGAGGACCAGCTGTTACTGGCTGTTTCCATTCTCTTAAAGCAGTATAATCAATAAAAAAAATTTGTCAAGTCAAGTTATCCACTTTTATTGTGACAAGAAAATGAATTTAGAATCAATTATCTCAATTGCTATTGACATCTTTTTTTTGTGTGTTATGCTTTTTGTAAGTTAAGTAAATTTATGAATTATACAAAAAACAACTGGCTTTTCTTTGACTTTTTTAGCTGCCATAAGCGATAGGTTGTTTTTCTTACAATGATTTATAAAAAACGAATGGCCTATCGTAAAGGGCTATTTTTTGTTGTACGAATGTTTGTCTGGAATTCATCCTTTAGAATTTTACTTTCCTCTTGATAGCGGGATGTTAGAGAAAATTCTAAAGGATGAATTTCAAAGAAATTCATCGCGCAATGCCCTAGTGTTCTAACAAGAAACGATTCCTGCCTGAAAACGGGAATTGCGAGTTCAATTCTCGCTCAGGGCATTTCAAAACAATAGGAGGAAAGAACATTGAAAACAGAAAGAAGAAAGATTTTCAACCACGATACAGTCGGTGCGGTTGGAAATATCGTCAACCATGGTATGGAAGATGCCGCTCCTGATACCAAACGGATATTTAATCACGATCTCCGTGATTGCGCCGATGAGGAGGAATTAGCGCGACTACTCGGAGTTTTTAAATATCCTGGTCGCGTTTTGGGAGAAACCAATCCTAATGATGTGATCCAGCTTCATCCCGATTTAAAAAGTAGCTGGAATTGGATTACAAGTCACTATAATAGGATTGGATTATCCTATACAAAGACAGTGATCTGGGACGACAATTTCGATCTGATAAGAAGATTTCCGGAGCATGATTTGTCCGTCTTTTTCTTCGGCTCAAAGGCCCATGCTGTTCGTCCGGATGAGAGATGGTATAAAGTGGTTAGGAGTATGAACTCAAAGAATCATTTTATAAAGTTATGTCAAGATCTATCAGTTGACACTCCCAAAACAGCTTGTTTTGACAGCAAGGATAATTTTCAAGGTTGTGACGGATTTGATTTTCCTGTTTACTTCAAAATTTCTACCTCTGTTTCAGGACTTGGTGTGGTCAAGTGTAGAAATGAGCAAGAGTTAGAAAAAAGAATTTTTTCTATGGATTCTGGAATAGATTTCCAAATTCAAGAAGAAATTAAAACTGATACATTTATTAATGTTCAGTATGTTGTAAACAGTGGACATCTTGAAAAGGTGGCGATAACCGAACAGATACTTGAAAATTGCCAACATTCAGGAAATAGATTTCCGACCAAGTATGATAGCGCATGGGAAGTCACAGATCCAATTGCCGTAAAGCTGTGGCAAGAAGGAATGAAGGGATATTTCGCCTTCGATCTGGCTGTAACTGATGAAAAGTATTCGGTAATTGAATGCAATCCCCGCTACAATGGTTCTACATACCCAACAAATATTGCCAAGAAACTCGGAATTGAGAGTTGGGTCGCAAAGAACCTTACAACCAACATAAGAACGCTTGATGACTTGAATTTTGAGGGAATAGAATATAATCCTTTAAAAAAATCAGGTATCATTGTGGTAAACTGGGGCTGTATCAGTGACGGAAAAATTGGCGTTTTAATCGCTGGCGATCAGAACGAGCAAGAACAAATAGAGGAAGAATTTAGAAGTAGAATTTAAAAGTAGGAAAACTATCCTACTTTTTATTTTTTTGTTATAATCAAGGTGGACTTTGCGCTAAATAAAAAGTATGAGAAATAAGATAATAAAATTGACTTCCGATTTAATGAATTTTTCCTCCGTTGAAAATGATTTAAAGGCGAAAAGGAACATAATAAATTTTGTTGAAAGACAATTTAAAAATGAAAATGTTTTTATTAAAAAGTTTGCTTACAATAATACTTTTTCAATAATTATTAACTTAAAAAAAGAAAAAAATCCATTTTTGTTTTTAAACGGACATCTTGATGTTGTGTCGGCTAATAAAGAAGATTTTAAAGCTAAAATAAAAGGCAAAAAAATTTATGGGCGTGGCAGCGGAGATATGAAAGCTGGTTGCGCGGTGATGATTGAAGTAATGAAACATTTTGCCAAACAAAAAAGAAGTCCATCGGTTGGGCTAATGCTTACTACTGATGAAGAGCTTGGCGGAGCAAATGGAGTTGGTTATTTATTAAACAGAAAAAAATACAGATCTAAACTTGCAATTATTCCGGATGGCGGAGTAAACTTGGAAACAATAGTGTTAAATCAAAAAGGAGTTTTACATATTAAAGTTGAAACATATGGAAAATCATCTCATGGGTCAATGCCGTTCTTGGGAAAAAATGCTATAGACGATTTAATAAATAAATATGCAAGATTTAAAAAAGTTATTCCTGAGATTAAAAAAGGGGAATGGAAAAACACATTGAATTTGGGAAAAATTTCTGGAGGAGAAGCGGTGAATAAAGTTCCTGATTATGCTGAAATGTTTTTAGACATCAGGTTTATAAAACAAAAAGATAGAGAGAAAATTCTTAATAAAATTAAAAAAATTTTTGGAAAAGTGAGAATTATTACTGAGGGTCATTCTTTTATTCAAAATAAAAACCATCAATTAATTAAACTGTATGCGAATATTGCAGCTGACGAATTAGGAAAGAGAATTGATTTTATTAAAAAGGAAGGAGCTTCAGACGCGCGTTATTTTGCCGAAAAAAACATTCCAACTATCATTACTAAAATAAAATGCGGCAATATTCATGGAAAAGACGAGTGGGTTGATATAATAGAGATGGAGAAATTTTACAACATTTTAATTAAATTTATTTCTTTGATTTCCAAGTAATTGAATAACAAAATGAAAACATAAATATTGGAAGGAAGAAAGGTAAAGCAACTTTTATTACAGGAGTAGAAGATAGAAATGTTGCTCAAAATATTTATGACGATATAATAAGTAACTATGAAAAAATATGGCATTTC
>Ga0190346_1000296_pt1 | contig 14463 bp, 12 predicted proteins | sample 48721345_MG_FD_161680 | JGI IMG/M metagenome (GOLD analysis project Ga0190346, IMG submission 161680) | Hydrothermal vent microbial mat bacterial communities from Southern Trench, Guaymas Basin, Mexico - 4872-13-4-5_MG | ecosystem: Environmental > Aquatic > Marine > Hydrothermal vents >... | reverse complement strand
TGAATGTAATGCATGGCGTGACGACCATCTTAATAATCAAGATGAATGTTGGTGGTGTGGTTCTTGCAAATTAAACACTGCTGAGACACAATATATAGTAACCTGCGATGACCATGCGTTAACCTCTGAATTTGAAAAAGGCGTAGGATGTGAACCTTATTGTGAGGATACAGATGGTGGTAATAATCCAGATACAAAAGGCACAATAACATATAGATGTGAATCAGGTTCAGAATATAGCAAGATAGATTATTGTGACAGTTATGGTAATGTAATGGAATACGAATGTGCAAATGTTGATTTACAGTCATGTTATGCTCCAGCTTATGCTAGTCAGTGTAAAAGTGGTACTACTTGTGTGAATGGTTGGTGTGAAGATTTATGTGGTAATGGTGTTTGTGATTCTAGTGAGGATTACAATTCATGCCCAGAAGATTGTGTAGCACCTTATTGTGAGGATACAGATAGTGGTAATGACCTTAATACAAAAGGCACAATAACATATAGATGTGAGAATGGCAATAGTTATAGCAAGATAGATTATTGTGACAGTAATGGTAATGTAATGGAGTATGAGTGTGCAAATGTTGATTTACAATCTTGTACTGTTAATGCATACCCTCAACAATGTTCAACAGGTTATGAATGTAGTAGTGGTGTTTGTGTTGAAAGCTGTCTTGACACTTGTCAAAGTTTAAATTATGAATGTGGTACTCAAACAATATGTGATGAACAAGTAGAATGTGGTAGTTGTACTTCTGGAAGAATTTGTGTTGATGGTCTTTGTGAATTAGGTGAAGATAAAGAAGAATTTTATCAAGAAACAGCAGATTCAATATCAGTACCATATAATGGGGATGGGTGTAAAAATGTTAATAACATTTATGATGGTAATTGGGATAGTTATGGCGGTTCATTAAAAACAAGTAAACTTTGCGAGGTAATTTTAGAATACATAAAACCTGATTTTTCATCACAACCAGAAACTTTTTGGAAAATAAAAGGAGATAATCTTAATAAAAATTTAATAATTCCAGTACCTTGTTGGGATTATTATTCAAATAAATTACAATTTAGAATTATATCAAGTAATGGTGCAGTAGGTTCTTCAGATGTGAATCTTTGGTATTGTTATAATGGGGATTGGGAACTAATAAGTAAGGCAAAGTATGGGTATTGGGTATATGAAGAAGCTATGAATTGGGTAGTTTATACAACTTGTGTTGTTGGAGAAGAAGCACCGGATTGTGATGGGTCTGTAGATAGAACTGAGATGTTAGATTCATTAGTTGATTGGTTAAGAGAAACTACAACAACTGAAAAAATATTATTAGCATTACGTAATTATATTCAAACATAATTTATAGAGGTGAGAAAAAATGGCAAAGAAAAAACAAAAAAATCTGTTGATGATTATTGGGGTTGTTATTGCAATCTTTTTCTTAATGAGATTTGCAGGTAGAGAAGCAAAAACAGATTTTACTAGAACATTTAGTTCGCATGATGTTAGACCAGGCGATACAATAACTGTAACATATACAGCAGTAGGTATGGGTCCAGATGATTTTTGGATTGGTGAACTACCATTACCCGCGTCTTTTGATTTTGTAAAACCAGATATAACACGAACTGATATGGAATTGACTACAGAACACGCGGTAAGATTTTATGGAGAAGGTTCGTCTTCTTTACAGTTTTATATCATACCTACAGAACGAGGCCAGTATACTTTAGATGGATTTGTATATCATCCACGAGATGATGCAACTTATGTATGGTGTGCAGCAGGATGTGATTATGTGTCTGATATAATATCATCTGATTGTGTAACTAAAGATGAAGTAGTAAATTCATTAAGAGATTGGTTACTTGATACTATAACAACATCAGATATGGTTGATATTTTAAGGTCATGGATGACTAATAAATGTTAAAAGGTGAAATTATGAAAAAACAAATAATTTTAATTACTCTTTTTTTACTTTGTATAGGTCTTGTATCAGCTTTAACTATAGATGAAACAGTTTCAGCTACCACAGTTAACCAAGGTGAAAAAATTACGATTACATATACACCAAAAGATTATCAACATAAAATTGCATGGGTTCTTCAAAGAGAAGTTCCAGATGGTTGGTTATTAATAACACAACCCGGATTGTTAGTTGAAGGTAATGTGTATGGAATGTTAGGTTCAGGAGCTGACCCAATTGTAATTGAGGTAAAAGCACCAATGGTTGGTGGTGAGTACACTTTTGTTGGTGGTGAATGGGCAATAATTGATATATTAGAAGATGATAGTGAAATCAAAGCAGATGGAGAATATTCAGATTTTACTGTAACCGTGGTTGGGGATAATCAATGTGATGCAAACGCATGGAGTTGTAATGCTTGGCCATCATGTATGGAAGGAGATAAAGAAGTAAGTAGAAATTGTGCAAATGAATGTGGAGAAACAAAAACAGAAACTAAAAAGTGTGGTGGGTTTGATTGTAATGAGTTTTTCTCATTTTTAGGTATAGACCCAGAATTAAATTGTATAATAGGGATTGTTGGTGGAATCTTTATATTATTTGTCTTTATGAATATGATTCCTAGACGAAGGTGATTTATGAAAAATTATTGGTGGATAGTTATAATAGTTGTACTTGGAATTATATTATATTCTAGACAAACACCTATTTCTTTACCTGATACAGAGACACCTATCTGGTTAGAAGAATATTCTAAAACACTTACCCCAGGTATGTCTCATTATTTAAGAGAAACAAGTTTGTATGATTATTCTTCACCAGAAATTCAAGAGATAGTTAATAAAATTAAACTTGAATCTAAATCTGTTGAAGACGCAGTTAAATTAACTCTTGATTATGTTTATTTTAATGTAAATTATAATTGGGGTGAATCTGATTCTGTGTGTTATTCAAGTTCTGCATCTACTATTTTAACTAAAAAATCTGGGCAATGTGACACAATGAGCAGGGTTAATATAGCAATCCTACGTGGGTTAGGTATAGCAGCTAGACCTGAAGGTGGATGTTTAGCATTTGACCAAAGTTGTATTCAGACATATTCAATCTTAGGTTTAAGGAAACCAGTTATTCAAAAAATAGTTGAAACAAATGGCATAGCTTCTAGGCAAGGTGGATTGCATGCTTGGTTGGAAGTGTATATTCCTTCAAAAGGAGGTTGGGTTGATGCTGAATCTACTTCTGGTACTTTAATTGATGAAGATGATTGTTTATTATTTGTACATGAATTATACCCTGTTAATGTAATTGAAGAATGTGTATCTACAGATATTTCTTTTATAAATATGTGTAAAAAATTATGACATGTTAAATAGATTTATAAAGGAAAATGATAGGTTATTTATAATAATATGAAAACTAAGTTTCCATGAGAGGATTTAAGATGATAAATATATTTGTACTATTTATTGTAATTCTTTTTATCACATTTGTATATTCATCATCATGGGATGAAACTAATATAGATAAAATTGGGATAGAATTTAATTCATCGTCAAATATTTATCATTTATGGAACGAAGAGGAAGATTATTATATAAATACAACCTCTGGAATTCAGCTAACAAACAATTACCAAGAATACTGGAGCCATAACGTACTTTGTTTGAACTTCACATTAAACCCACCTCCAACTAATTACTTTAGATGCGCAGACGAACTGTCATGGAACTGGGTATCTTCTTCAGATAACTCTTCTTTTGTCAATCTAACAGGATATAGTTCTTATGGTGGGTTAGATTTAGTTTATGAATATTATTTAAAGAGCAACTGGACATCTGTTAGGATAAAACCTCTTTTAAAAAATTTAGGCAATAAAGATGCAGTAGAAGTTTCATTCTTATGGCGTGTTGAAAATATTAATATATACTCATCTCAAGAAAATGATATGTTTGAACTGTATAATGGAACAGATTGGGTTAGTTATTGGCTTAATCAAAGTCTTGACTTAACTTATACTAATGTTGCTAACAGGACATATTATTTAAACGAATATCCTAACAACCATTTAGAATTTGGGATAAGATTCATCTGGAACAAAAGTAAATGGATTAATGGGATTCAATCTGATATGGATTATAAACTAGATGTGAAAAGTGAACCCAGTCAATATAACTCACCAGTTACTTTGACTATGTATGGAGCCACTGTCAAAAAAAGGGTTGGTGAAGCTTATACTGAATTTTTATGGAGAGACCCCACATATACTATGACTTGTGATAGTATGACTGAAGGTGATAGTTCTGTTGACCCTGGAAAGTCTATTAGTATATATATGCAGGTTGATATGGATGCACGACAAGGTGATTTTTTAATAAATATAACAGGTAATTTAACAACTGGTGGCCAGAGCACGATTGATGGCGACTGTGACGATGCTAACGATGCTTTTAAAATAGTTTCTATTACTACTGACAATTCTGTTTGTCTTCAATCTAAAGCATCTGTAGCAACAGGCATTATTAATTGTGATGGTTTAGAAGGATATGACACAATCCAGAATTTTACTATTGTGCCTTGCGACAATGCAAACAATGGAGACCCCTACACTTTCTTGTCAGGATGTGTTGGTGATTCAGGTAGTGATGTATGTTCAGGGTTTCCAAAAGTTACTGGCGCAGTTGACATTCAAGAAGCACCTACATGGACTGTTAATTTAAATGCCACAGAAGATGTGGTTCAAGTTGGTGGTAATATTAATTATACAACAATAGGCACTGATGAGGAAAATGATAATTATTATATGAAGATATGTTCAAGCAACTCAACAATAAATGGGGAGTGTACAATTACTACTTATTGTACTTCTAACAATGTTAGTTCAACAACTGCAACAAGTTGTGCTTATACTACACAACAATCAGATGAAGGCCAATTTTCGGTTTATGGATTTTTATGTGATGTTAATAATATTTGTGGTGATTCACAATTAGAGTCTACTACAGTTAATCCAATATTTGGATGGTTGGATGTCCATTTATTAACACCAACAACTTCAACAGGATATACTCAAGGAAATAAATATAATATTACAACTAATGTTTCTTGTAAAGGAGAAGTTAATGCTAAATGTGGTACTGTATATTCATTATTAAGGTATAATGGATATAGTATAAAACAATGGGATATATTTGACGATGAAGGAGATGGTGGAGCTGATGAAGTACTGTATTATTATAAAATTGTAGAAGATGCAATTAATAATGATTATTATACTTATGTATATAGTGCAACACCAGATAAAATAATAAATTTAACAAAAATTGGATTTAACATATATAGCGTTTCTGGTGTGGATTATGTTTCTAGTATGGATGTATTTGTGTGTGAGGGATGGGACACTAGTGGATGTAATCCTTTAGTTGATTTAACTTGTACAAAAGTAGCTGATGCCTTTAATCCAGCATGGGAAACAGGGTGGCAATATGTAATGCTTGACTCTAGTTATATTATGAAAAACAATACAGAGTATACTATTGTTTTTGATACACCTAATAGTAATAATAATAATAATGTGGATTTAATAACTCTTTATACAGATACTTCAGCAACCGCTAATAAAGTATGTTATTATAATAAAGTCACAAAGAGTAGTGTTTATAATACTTTTTATGGTCAATTAAGTTTTTTTGGCCAGGACATGGTTCCTATAAACACAACAGAAGGTGCAAGTCCTTTTTATATAATTAGTGGGGAAGAAACAGTTAAAATTTATAATTATTCAGATATAACAAATCCTTCAATTAATACAAATGCAACAACAGGTTACTCAAACCCAGCACCAACAACAAAATATAATGGTACAGAATTATCTACAGCACAATATAGTAATATAAGTTTTATTGATAATGCAACATTATCACAAGTGGGAGGAACATCAGTAATACCTTATAATATTTATCATTTTTTGATATCAGAACAAGAATCAAATATTAATAATATAACTGTTAATTGGTTAGGTCAAGGAACTGATGGTGGTACTTCTGAAAGTTATTTAGCCTATCTGTATTTTTGGAATTCTACAGCATGGGAACTTTGTGATTCTTATAATGATGGAACAACAGATAATGGTTATAGATGGTTAAATTGTAGTTTTATTGGAACAACAAATATAACTAATATTGTTGATGAAAATAATATACTACATTTTAAAGCACAAAGTGTTACTGGTATTATTGGGTCTTCATATTTATATACAGATTTTATAAAATTAAAAATAAATACAGGTACATCAAATCCACAATCTATTTCTTCTTTAAATCAAGGAGATAATTGGTATGTAAACTGGACAATAAATATCACGGATTCTGCTGGAGATTATTTAATTGATGTTTTTATGAATTCAAGTTATGGAAGCGCAAATGTGCCAAGTAATAATTCTATTGACTCACTTGTTTGTATTGGAGGATGTGGTGTTGCTGTTACTCTATCTTTCACTTTAACCCTACCTTCTGGAGGTGCATCATACTGGAATTCAACAACCTCTCCTCCTGGAACATCTATAGATAAGTTAGAGTTTAATTCAACGACTGGTGATGAAGGCTGGGTTCATTCTTGTCTGCCTGGTATATCATGCCAGACCAATACTACTGCAATATTTCAATTTACAAATACTGGTGATGATAATATTACTATTGATTTAAACATTAACGCATCATTACCTTCTTTTATGATTTTAAGTTGTGATATTGAATTTACATATACAAATTATATGAACATCACAACATCAAATACAACTGTTATTTCAAACATAGGTATTGGTTCAGGTAATGCCACAGATTTATGGTTGTGGGCATCGTTTACAAATGCCTATGCAGGAACATCTTCTCGTGAATTACAAGCCATTTCACGGCAAAAAACATAAATGGAGGTGAATAGGATAAATGAAAAAACAAGAAAAAATTTGGGTAATTTTAGTAGCATTATTAATGATGCCTGGTGTGTTGGCAGCAGCAGAGTACACACAAACAATAGTACAGTTTAACATTGCATCTACTTTGGCATATACACTGACTTTATTAGGTGAATCAGCAGTAAATTCTGACCCAACAGCAGCAACAGCACCAACAACAGATATTTATTTCAACTCAACTACAGGTGATGAAAAAGGAGTTGAAGCACAAGTAGTGGCAGGCACACAACAATCAGCAGGGTCTCCAATATTTCAGTTTACGAACACAGGGACAGTGAATATATCATTATCGCTGTTTTTGAATGCTACTGAACCTAGTTGTGTATCTTTGATGGGTAACAATACTTATAGGGTTACAGGAAATGGTAGCCAAGAGATAGGTATAACTAACACATCTATTGATACTGAATTTAGTAGTAATGAAGGTACAATAGATTATTATCTTTGGGCTAACTTTACATCTTGTTATGGTGGAAATTATTATAGAGAATTAATAACTGCCGGAGAACAGATATAAAAGTGACCCAATGAAACAGAAACAAATATCTGTTGTAATTTGGATGGAAGCAACTGATGAGCAGATTGATTTAGTCGAAAGAGGATTAAAAAATCTAATCAAAGGGTTCAATCCTGATGTACATATAAATGTGATTAAGAAAGAGTTTAATCTCAACATACCAAAAAGGTAATTTTAGGAGGTGAAATAAAATGAAAAAAGTCCTAATGTACCAATTAGTGATAAGTTTGATTTTACTAATTGTATTAGTTGGGTGCGGGAAAGAAGACCAACCGCCAGTAAAAACATGGTCTGATGATTTAGATAGTGTTGTTGAAGCATACAATGACTGTCCTGAAGGATGGGAGAAAAATATAATAGAAAGACCATATCTACCTAAAAAGATGTACTGTAATAGACCACCATTACCAAAAGATTTTGGAGGTATTGTTTTATTATACGAGACAAATAAATTAACAAATTATTCATTATTAGACAAAGAATACTGGGACCAACCAGAATTTTTTCCAAATTTCAAATCACTAGTTGTGCCTGTGTTAAGCAAATATGATAAAAAACGATTTGGCGTGACTATACCTGAAATTTATCCAGCAGGAAAAGTTTATACTAATGTTTCCCCTGGTTGGGAGTTTACTGCACAGACATTTGTCCGGTCTGGTCCATTGGGTGTAAAATATATTTTACTGGATGCATACACTGTATTTCCAGAAACATTTTTTTGGGGAATGAATAAAGACCCAAAAAATAAATATTACCAAACAAATGTGTCACAGTATTTTGAGGTGAAGATAGAACCAGAGAATATTTTGTTTGAACCATCATTTCCAGTTTGGCCTAAAAACTGGACAAAACCTTTATTTGTTCATGTTAAGGTCAAGGAAAATACGCCACCAGGAAGATATGCGATAGGGGTGGATTTTGACCATACTAAAAATACTAAATTAGTTGAACAGATGTTGTTCAAATATACAACAAAATATGTAACTACATTGTTGGTAAAACCAGGGATACCATGGTATACAATATATATAGAAGTGGTGTAATTGTACTTTTTATTTTTTTATTTTTATTAGATATAACTCTCTCTTCTAGTTATACTCAAACCTTAGTTATTTTTTATGGGAACGATTCTAATGTCATCACTTATATTCCTGAGACTATCGGTGGCAGTCAATTAAAAAAAGTAGATAAAGATATAACATTCCACTTAGATGTTATTAACTCGCCAGAAAGGTTTATACCAGTTGTATACAAATCAATGTTCACGAGCATTTCATTTTACATATTTTTATTTATAACTTTCGTGTTAGGAACATCATTATTTATTATAATTGCCCAGAAAGAAAAACTATTTCAGAGGAAAATATGAAGAAAAAATTAATTTATATTTTATTATTATGTATAGTTCTTCCTTTAATTAATGCTAGTTATTTTGAAGTTTATCAATTTAAACCTGAAGATTGTAAAGCGAACAGCGAAAATGATTTAATTGACTGTACAATTAAACTTTATAACAAATCTTCAAACTTATATTTTATTGAAACTGATGAATATTTAGAAGATAGGATTAAGGCAAAACCTTTTTTATACGAAGTTGGAGGGAAAATATGGCCATCAAATCCTACATTTGGAGCATATATCTTTTTATTACTTTTTTGCGGTGTAGTTTATTTAATATGGAAATACAAACATAAAATCATATAACATTAAGTTCGTCTATGAAATAGATGAAACAAATGAGGTGAAAAAAAATGAAAAAACAAATAATGGGGTTATTGCTTTTGTTGATGTTAGTTTCAACAATAACAGCAGTAACAAATATAACCCATAATATAAATATGTATAGAGACAGTAACGGCAATTGGAACGGCAGAATATATGAAGCAGAGGTAACTGATAATAACCAATTATATCTATGGTTATTAGGAAAAAACTTGAACAGAAATGAATGTTTAAGTAGATGGGATTTGGTATTATATGAAGACACAACAGAAATTTATAGGGCAGTTAAACGATTAAGACCAAATAGAAGAGGAACATTCCAAGCTAAACTTAATATAAATTTAGATGCTGGAACCTATGATGATGTTTTAGTAAAGTATGAATGTCCAAGTAATAGTGATTGGGATATATCTGCAGAACAAACAATGTCATTTACAATAGAAGAAGAACAAGCTACACCACCACCATATTGTAGTTTTTGGATGAGTTGGTTTGGTTATTGTTAAGGTGAAAAGAATGAAACTAATAAAATTATTTTTGATGGTTTCTATGTTTTGTTTAGTTGTAGGATTGTCAACAGCCACAATATATGTAGGGGATGAGGTGACTTTTTCAACTAATATAAACCCATATGAAACATGCCAATTAGAATGTGATTTAGATATGAGTGATGACTATGGTGTGTGGTTATATGGTGGTTACGCATTAAAAGACCCACAAGGAAACATTGTGTCACAACAAAACCCAATATTATCTTGTGATGGTGAATGTAAAGAAGTTTATCAAGGAAACAACCCCGCATGTTTAACAATAACAAACAAACAAGATTGTATAAATTATGGTGATTGTTATTGGGAATCATCAACATATAATCCCTCTTTGAATTATGTTGTTGACGAACCCGGAACTTGGAAATTTTGTGCAGTGACTTATGGGTTAGAAGTTAGTTATGCAAACCAACAGTGTTCAGGTGGGTTAATAGATTGTGAAATGGTGTCTTGCCAAGATGTTGTTGTAGAGTCTTGTGATGAAACACAATTTGAAACAGGTGTTTTAGACTCTTTTTTGCAATGGTTAGATACTTGGTGAATGTAATGGAGGTGAATATAAATAATTAAAAAATTAACTTTATTTTTTTTATTTTTTTTAATTAGTATGGTTTTTGTTAATGGTAATACTCTTATAATAAATAATTATAATGTGACTGATGATGCTTATGTATGGAATGAATATCCAGATTCTAATTATGGGAATGTTACTGGTAATAGGTTGAGAATTAATCCAAAAACAACATCTACTAAAGAAGGAATAATTCGATTTAATATCTCTTTTATAGATTCGTCTTGGACTATTACAAGAGTTATTTTTAATACCACATTATATAATAATTATTTAGATGCAGGTGAATATTCTAACATCTCTATTCATCATGTTTATAATACTTATCTTTGGAATACTACAGGTATTGTCTGGAACAATCGTCCAACAGCTTCATCTGATATTAATCTTTCTGCAGAAAACACTATTCAATTTACAGATACTGGTGAATTTGAGTGTTCTACTTGTTTTTATTCATGGAATATCACAGATATGTTTAATTATGAAATTAATAATTCAAGTAATTATTTATCATTTTATTTAAAAGGAGTTGGGACTGGAGGTGTAACTGATAATTTAGAATTCTTACAAAACACACCACAAGCAGGAGGTGAGAATTCAGTTCAACTTATTATAGAATATACTTCATCAAAACCAACAACTAATCTAATTTCTCCATCAAATGGCACTAAACAAACAACTAATAATATCACTTTTGAGTGTAATGGAACGAGTGGTACAGCAGTGGGTAATTTAACCCTTTACCATGATATTACTAGTAGTTTTATAGCAAATTATACAAATATAACAGGAGGAACAAACACAACTGGTTATTTATCATATTTTGTTTCAAGTGTGGATGATGGGACATATCATTGGAATTGTTATGTTTGTGCTGATGATGATACTTGTACTTGGGGTGGTTTTAATTATTCTGTCTCAATAGATACAATTAATCCTTTGATAGATTACATCTCACCAACAAAAAACAATAATACATTCCAAAATAAATATTCATATTATATTAATCTATCTTATACTGAAATAAATAAAGATAAGGTTTATTTAATGTGGAATAATAGTTTCAACACTTCTGCAACTTGTACTTCAACCTCTTGTTGGATAAATAAAAGTGGGACTTGTAGAGAAATTTTTGTTGGTAATAATCCTGTTTGTTTTGATATCTATAATAAATCTGCTTGTATAAATTATGGTGATTGTTATTGGGAAAATTTATTTGATGCTAGTTACTCCTATCAAGTTTTTATAAATGATACTTTTGGAAGATATAATCTTACTGAAGTAAGATATATCACTTTTGATACTACTTTTCCTATACCTACAATTTTACATCCTCTTGCACAAAATTATAATTATAATACCTCTATTCAATTTAATTGGTCTGTAACTGAAACTAATCTTGAAAAAGTGTGGTATAATTTAGATAATGGTCCAAATACTACTTTAACTGGAAATATAACATTTAATGTTACAACAGGTACACATACATTATATTTATTTTCAAATGATTCAGCAGTTAATTATAATTTTACTTCAGTTATATTTGAAGTAAATTTAGATAATCCCGCTATCTCTTTAGATTTTCCATCTAATGGTAGTTGGTTAAATTATAACTCAATTATATTTAATTCAACAGCATCTGATAGTTCTTTAAGTACTTGTGAACTTTGGGGTGATTTTGATGGAACTTTTTCTAAAAACCAAACAAATATTGCCCCTAAAAATTATACAACAATGAATTGGTCTGTTGTATCATTAAATGATGGGACATATCATTGGAATGTGTGGTGTAATGATACATCTAATAATGCTGCTACTGGTTTATTTAATTATACAGTTTATGTAGATACAACTTATCCTCAAATACATACTGAATCTAATTATCCAACAACAATGTATAATAATTATAGTCTTGTATTAAATATTACTGCTACTGATGCAAATATCAAAACAGTTTGGCTTGAAACAAATGCAACAGGTAGTTGGAAAAATTATACAATGAATAATGTTAGTAGTAATTATTATTTTGAATTATCATCTGGTAATTTTTCAAATCAATTAAATATTACTTATAGGTTTTTTGTGAATGATTCTGCTACAAATTTAAATATAACTTCCTGGTATTCTTTGTTTGTTAATAATAGACAACCAAGCATTCCTACAATTATAACAACCAACAATACACAAAGGAATGTTAATTCAATAATGTTGAATTTTTCAGGTAGTGATGCAGATTCAGATAGTTTAACTTATTATGTGTGGGAGGGTAATGGGTCTTTTATAGGAAGTTCAAATACAACTGGATTTAATTGGACAGGGTTATCAGATGGTATTTATAAGTGGAATGTGTTTTCTAGTGATGGTTATGTTAATTCATCAAGAAGTGAAAATCAAACCTTTGTTATTGATACAACATACCCAACATATACAATAACTAATCCTGAAAATGAAAGTTCTGTTTTAAGTTTATCTATTGATTTAAAATATTCTGTTGAAGATAATAATAATTACACTTCTTGTTGGTATTCTGTTGTGGTGGCATCGTCAAATGTTGTGCATATAGCTAATACTACTTTATCAATATGTAATTCAACAGAAGTTACAGAAACAATAACTGTAGGAATATATTCTTCTTTTAATCTAAATTTTTATGTTAATGATACATCTAATAATATTAATAAATCAATTATTTATTTTACAACAAAAGAACCAACAGGAACACCAAGTTCTGGTGGAGGTCAATCTCCTTCATCATCTGATGATGATGTTATAACTGAACCTATTATGACACAAGCTCCTGTTTGTGGAAATGGTGTTTGTGAAACTACTGAAGATTTAATCAATTGTCCTATTGATTGTCCATTAAATTTAGACACACTTATGGCAACATTACAACAAGCTTGGTTTGCAAAATTTGCATTTTTTTTCATAATATCTGCAATTGTGTATCTAGCTTATAAAGATTCAACTAAAAAGTATACTAAACAATTCAAAAAATATATCCCTAAAACAATTAGAAAAAAATATTATAAACGAAGAAGATGAAAAAAATCAAATTAATATTATTTATTTGTATGTTTATGTTCTTTTCTTATTCAGTAACAGCACTTACTCATATTATACAGAGCAGTTCAATTATAAAAGATTCTTATATGTCTGAAACATTTCCATCTTCAAATTATGGGACTTCTTCAACTTTGTTTGTAAATGGTGATATAGGTGACGCAGATGTTCTTATTTATATGTTTAATTTTACAGGGGTATCTTCTGATTGGGAGATTAGTAGGGTTGTTCTTAATCTTACATTATATACTAATTTAATTGATGCTGGAGAAACAACAGATGTAAGAGTTATGCAGGTATTTGATACTTTTATTTGGAATGAAACTCTTATTAATTGGACTACAAGACCAATTTTATCTTCAGAGGTAAATTATTCTGTTGAAAGTACTGTGCAATTTACAGATACTGGTGAATTTAATTGTTTGTCTTGTCATTATACTTGGAATATTACTAATATGTTTACATCACAACTTTCTCAAGGTAAATCTAATTTAACATTAATTCTTAATGGTACTGATGGAGGAATAGAAGATGTTGATAATTTACAATTTCTTTCACGTGAAAGTGGAGAAGGATTAGCATCACAAATTGTTGTATTTTATACTCTTTCAAACACAGCACCAACAGTAACCACACCAGTAATAACACCAAGTACATCATACACAGATTCAAGATTAAATTGTAGTTTTATCATAACAGACCTAGATGCAGGTGACACATTAACAGCCAATATAAGCTGGTTCAATGGTAGTACAGTTCAGGTATTTACCTTTTCACCTACAGTAACTAATGGCACAAGCTATAGTACATACTTAGAATCACCTAACACTACAAAAGGAGACACATGGAATTGCAGTGTTACTCCTTGGGATGGTACTGCATTAGGAACAACAGAATCCGCAACAAAATCAATTACAAATTCAATCCCTAGTTTTAGTACTGTGCCAACCATAACACCGAGTACATCTTACTCAGATTCACGGTTAAATTGTACATTTATAGTGACAGATTTAGACACCACAGATACATTAAAAGTAAATATAAGTTGGTTTAATAGTTCTATTTTAGCAATAGTAAACTCACTTAATACAGTTATATTGGAT
>Ga0190346_1000295_pt1 | contig 14483 bp, 10 predicted proteins | sample 48721345_MG_FD_161680 | JGI IMG/M metagenome (GOLD analysis project Ga0190346, IMG submission 161680) | Hydrothermal vent microbial mat bacterial communities from Southern Trench, Guaymas Basin, Mexico - 4872-13-4-5_MG | ecosystem: Environmental > Aquatic > Marine > Hydrothermal vents >... | reverse complement strand
CGGTATCAGTCTGAACAGGATGATTCCCTTGGGGACTACGGGATACATGACTCCGGTTATGAATATTCCGAGTTCCCTTAATTTCATTATGATCTGCATCCCCACTTTCATATCTCCTGCCGGGACGTATACAGCAGTGATGGGAGACCGTCCTTTGCCTACATTATAACCAAGATTTTTAAGTCCTGATTTCAGTTTTTCCGCATTTTCAAACATCTTTTTCCGCAGAGAAGCTCCGTTCTTTACTATGGCGAGAATTTTTTTTAGCACTTCCACATAGATCATGGGGAGGCTTTTGGCGAAGACCTGAGTTCTCGCATTATATCTTATCCAGTCCACTACTTTTTTTGGAGCGGCTGATACTCCGCCTATGGCTGCAAATGCTTTGGCAAAAGTGCCGAAATAAATATCAATTTTATCCTGCAGACCGAAATAAGAAGCTGTTCCCTGGCCGGTTTCATTCATGACCCCGAATCCATGCGCATCATCGATAAACAGCCGGGCGTCGTATTTTTCTTTGAGCTGGCAAATGTTCGGCAGGTCAGCCAGGTCGCCCCGCATTCCAAAAACGCCTTCTGTCACGATCAAGACACCGCCTTTTCTGTCTTTGTTTATCCTTTTCAAGTGGCTTTCCAGGCTGTTCATATCATTGTGCTTGTATGCACGGAATTGCCCCGGAGATAAAAAGGTCGCATCCAGCATGGAAGCGTGGGAAAGCTTGTCAATGACAATGGTGTCTTTTCGGCCCACTAAAGAGGAGATGGTTCCTAAAACCCCGAGATATCCATAATTGAAAAGAATAGCCGATTCTTTTTCAGTGAAATCAGCCAGCTGCTCTTCCAGTTCCTTGTGGAATTTTGTGTTGCCGGTCATCATTCTGGAACCCATAGGAGCACTTAAAGGGTATTTCTTCACTATTTTTTCAGAATAGGCCTTGATTTCTTTGTTCTCAGCAAGGCCCAGGTAGTTGTTGATAGACCACTGGATACATTTGTTCCCGTTAAAAATGGTTCTTGTTCCAGGGATGGGGTCTAAGATAGGGCGAGAGAAGAAGAAATCGTCCTGAGCGCGGAATATTCCAAAATAACCTCCGTCCGTATCGCATTTGTCAAATAGGTCCATCTCACTTCTCCATTAATAAATTCAAGGCATTCACGTTCTCAAATCCAGGTGGTTATTTATACCAAAGCCGCCCGCTGGAGTCAATAGAAAAGAAGAGTCCTTTAAAGACCGGGAATTTTATTTTTATTGACTAGTTTTTTCATTTAGTTTATAAAAAGGTAATTTCTTTAACTATAAAGGAGGAATATAGTGCGGAAGAAAATAAAAAAAGGTTTGGTTTTAGTAATGGCAACGGCGTTTCTCGCTTCCTTTGGTTTTTCCCAGGTGGAATTTACAGCTTTCGGGCTGTATAACCTGAATCTTTCTTATCCGGGAAGTGCTGAGCTTGATTCTGATGTCGAATCAGAAATAAGCTGGTATTATCCAGAGTGGCAGGCGTTTTTTGACGCTGTTTTGGAACAGAAGGGAGGTATGGGATTCGGAGGAAGGATCGCTTTCAATATCACTCCTGCCATTGGAATTGAAGGAAGCCTTGAGTACATAATGGCCGAGACATCGTTTACTGAAGGCATCGTTGATGACCTTGTGGATAAAATGGAGTCCATAGGATACGGTGATGATGTTAAAGTAGCCAATGAATCCGGGGGAAACATAATGAGGTATTACGGCAACATCGTGTTTAATATTCCTTCTCCCGGGAATATGACTCCCTATATTACCGCAGGGATAGGCATTACCCAGTTCAAAATTGCGGAAGGAGTAGGCCCTGAAATTGATTGTGACAATCCTTTGACCATGCAGCGGGCGCATATTTATTATACAGATACTTCGGCTCTCACTTTTAATGGAGGATTAGGGATCAAAGCGCTTTTTACCCCTAACATTGGTTTACGAATTGACGCAAGGGTGTTCTACTGCAGCCCTGAATTCCAGCAGAAATTTTACAATGAGGTTTTTGGTTATATCGTATTTGACGATGTTGACTCCCTTGTCCAGAGCGGCGCTCACATAGATGCCAATCTGAATGTGGGGTTTTTTGCCCGGTTCTAATTCACCTGCCTTGTTCAGGTTAGTTATTTTTATAGGATTTTTAGCCTAATTTAACAGAAATTTATTTTACTTGGTGATATATTTTAGCAGGAGGTGACCCATGGAACTGAATTTGAAAAAAGCACTGGTTGTGATTTTGGGCATAGTCATCTTGGCCGGGCCGGGTTTTTCCCAGGTGGAATTTACGGTTTTCGGGCTTTATAACTTGAATATTTCATATCCCAAGGAGGGAGACTTCAATAGTAGTGTGGAATCAGTTTTGGAAAACTGGTATTCCGAGTGGCTTGCTTTTTTCTCAACTGTTTTAGAGCAGGAGGATGGGTTGGGATTTGGCGCAAGAGTCGCTTACGATATGACACCTTCAACGGGTTTTGAGGCCAGTATTGAGTATATAACAGCAGAAACAGCCTTTATCGGTAACATAGTGGACAACCTGCAGGATAAGATGGAATCTATAGGATACGGTGATTGGATACAAACAGCAAACAAGTCAGGGGGAAATATCATCCGCTATTACGGCAATATTGTTTTTAATTTTCCAAATGCCGGCAAAATAACTCCTTATGCCACGTTTGGTTTAGGCATCACTCAATTTAAGATCCAGCAAAACGGTCCTCAAATAGAAACAGGGTATGGTTCGATAGAAGAAAAAATACATTTGTATTATAATGATGTTTCTGCTCTCACTTTCAACGGCGGCCTCGGTGTGAAAGCGCTTTTTACGCCGAATATCGGACTCAAACTGGATGCCAGGATTTTTGTCTGTGACCCTGATTTTGAGCAGATGTTCAGCTTGGAAACCATGGGGACTACGGTTTTTGATGATAAAATGTCTTATATCCAGGGGGGGACTCATATTGATGCCAATCTGAATATTGGATTTATCGTACGGTTTTAATTTGCTGATTCCGCTTCATGAAAACATCTTTTAAAGCAAGGGCTTATGCCAGGGCCGGTTTTTTAGGGAATCCATCGGATGGTTATTTTGGCAAGACCATTGCCGTATGTGTGAAGAATTTCTACGCTGAAGCAGAGGTCAGAAAAAGCCGGACACTTGAGATAAGATCCGGCGGTTTGGACCGCTCCGTTTACACCAGCCTGTCTGCTTTGGTTAAGGAACTAAACACGTATGGATACTATGGAGGGGTGCGTCTTATCAAGGCAGCCATAAAGAAATTTTATGACTACTGCACTGGAAACAAAATTGCTGTAGAAAGCAAAAATTTCACGGTCAGTTACCAGTCGGATATCCCCCGCCAGCTGGGGCTGGGCGGCTCCAGTGCTATCATAACAGCAGTGCTCAGAGCTTTGATGCGTTTCTATAACGTCAAAATCCCTTTAAATATTCTTCCTTCTCTCATTCTTGAAGCTGAGCGCGAGGAGTTGGGGATAAACGCCGGATTTATGGACCGGGTTGTTCAGGTATTTGAGGGATGTGTATATATGGACCTTAATAAGGAAATCCTCCAGTCACAAGGGCACGGGCTTTATGAGGAATTGGATCCATCGCTTTTGCCTTCCCTTTATCTTGCATACAAACCAAGTTTGGGGAAGGTTTCAGGAAAGGTCTTGAATGATATCAGGATGGGTTATGAAAGAGGCGATCGGTTTGTTAGAAGAACACTGGAAAGAATTGCAGAGAAAGCTGAAATCGGAAAAGAAGCTCTGAAAAAAAGAGATTATGAACATGTGAAAATTCTTATGAATGAGAATTTTGATTTAAGAAGCCGGATAATGAAAATAAGCAGACCCAATATGGAGATGATCGAAACAGCCCGGCGCTGCGGGGCGGCTGCGAAATTGGCGGGTTCAGGAGGTGCGGTTATTGGGATGTATGAAGATGAGAAGACGTTCGTCCGGCTTAAAAAAGAGATGGAGAAGATCCAGGCCAAAGTCATCAAGCCTATCATTGGATAAAATGGTATTGGGGACGCTCCATTAGGTACCACCCTATATTACTGAATCCGGTGGATATTAATAAATATTCCAGATTATCTCCCTCTGAACTATTTCCATTTAATACGCCACCGCAATCCTGCATATGTAAGTCCCTATATGAGTGGTTTCCAACGAGGCAGGACAAGGGAAGATCGCATTCTGATAGTAAGCCGCGTACATAAGCGGGATTCTATAGGGTGGTACCTAATGGGACGTCCCCACTTATTTGAGCTGGAGGGTCTTGGTGACTTTTCCGCCGTGTCTGGAATCGTATTTTATTTCAACGCTTCCTTTTCCCGAGACTAAAAATTGATACTCAACGCTTCCGAATCCGGGAACAAACAGTAATTGGAGTTCAGGTTTGTGTTCTTTGTATGAGGCTGTGTCTGTGTATTTATTCTGGAGTTTTCCACCGGCCAGGACTTTGATATTGTTTCCGGAGACAAGGAGAAAGTCTTTCGGGTAGAGCTTGTGCTGCTGCGCGTAGTAACTCATTGTGGGGATGGCCTTTGCGTTTGTAAGCCTGACTCTTAATCTGTAGAGATCGTTCTCCAGTTTTTTGACCTCAAAAATATCCATGTTCACTTCAGGTGTGTTCTGTGCGGAAAAAAGGACAGCCATAGCGTTTCTGTGGACAAGGTCTTTGAGCATGAAAGGAGCAGGCAGGCGTGAAGACAGCTTGACCCATCCTCCTATTTCGATGTCTCCATATGTAGGGTGGTTGTAAGCAGTCCAGGATTTGTAAAGTTCTCCCTGTGCCAGATGATCACTGAATTTTAATCTTTCTCTTTCAACCTCATTCGACTCTTGAAAGAAATTTTCTTCTGCTTCTGTTTCAGGCTTGACTTTTTCCTCCTCTTTTCTGGTTTTAAATGTTTCGGTTGAGGACTGAAAAAGTTCCCCTACAAATCCGTAGGCACCGTTGCAGCAGACCATCCATTCGATAAAGTCTCCGTATGTTGTGTAAAGGTCTTTCCAGCTCACTAGGTAATGGTAGCCCGGAGTAATCCGCTCCGCCTGTTCTCCCAGATAATCATAGGTCTGAATGTCCTGCGGGGGATAAGTGAGCTTTTTGACGCTGGGACCCCTCAAATACATTCCGCCTGAATTATGAAAAGCCCAGGCCACACAGATATTGGGCCGTTTTCGGACGAAAGAAGCAATAGCTTTGATACCTTCACCGGAGAAAGGATAATCTCCGGCTCCTGACTGTACGTATTCGGGCATCCAGTCAAACCCCCAGTTTCTGTTAGGGTCAACATAACCTTCGGAGTCTTCATTGATTTGACCGTCTCCGTCATTATCGATTCCCTCCTGTCCCAGTAAAGTCCATTCTCCTTTTTCTCCAGGTTTTATCCGTACCATTAAGCGGGGATCTTCAGGGTCTGTTTTGTAGGCGCCCAGCGGGTCCTTTTTCCGCATCATGCATATGTTTCCGTCTCCGTCAAGGTCATCGGGAAAGTCTTCGTCCACCAGTCCATCCCGATCATCATCTTTAGGCCTTCTGAGCCCTCTATTGCTGCTTGAGGTGTTGGCATCGTTGAAAAAGTGGTATCTTCCGTCTACGTTTACAGTGGGAATGACATAGAAACAATTTTTATCCACCAGTTCAGTCACACGTTCATTCTCGCCGTATTTGGTGAGAATATAATTGAGAAAATACAGGCATACTTCTGTAGCCTGGATTTCGTTGCCGTGTATGTTCCCATCCACATATACGCCGGGTTTGTCCAGTTCATTTCCTGTCGCAGGATTATTCACAGTCAAACAGTATATGGCCCGATTTTCTTCGCTTTTTCCTACCAGGTCGAGCTTGGTTAATTTTGGAAAAGCTTTGTTTAAGGCTTTAACAGCATTCACGACATCTTCATAGGAATAATAAGCATCAAAGGTAAGAGGAACTGCGATTTTTTGATCAGCGGCACCCGCATTTACGGATGCTGCCAGAGAGAGCAGTAATATAAGTGAAGAGCAAACTATTTTTTTCATCTGTTGCCTCCTAAAGTTATGACCTTGGAGTCCTTCCAGGCAATATTTGTGACGGCCTGGATTTTGATTTCTCCCGGCTTTTTTAAATAGACAAGCCAGCTCACTTCCTGGCTTTTTTGTTGCCCGAATGACTTTATAAGGCTTCTTTTTTTACCTTCCAGTATCTCGATATCGCCTTCAACCGTTACAATAACAGGAAGGATCCTTGTGTTTCTTTCCCCCATTGCTGTGGGATAAGGCAGATAACCTGAATTTTCCACCCAGACTTTTATCCTGTAGATATTGTTTCCAATTTCCTCCGCGTCTGTTTTTGCAATTTTTATCCGCGCCATTTTATCTGCAATCTCAAAGACCCAGGGGATTTGACCTTTGAGCAGAGTCTCGACCCTATCTGCCGGAGGAGTGTTTTTGACAAATGGGACCTCTCCTCCTATCTCCACTTTTCCCAAAGTGGGATGATCGTATGTTTCCCAGTTTACAAAGCCTTTCCCTTCCAGCTCTTTGTCGCTGAAAGCAAGGAGAGCTTTTTCTTCTTCAGAGCCTCCCTGCTCGCTGTTCTCAGGTTTTGGCATCTTTTTAAGCATCTCTGCCATTCTTTTTGTACTCATAGCTCCGCTTTTGACAGCATCTATGACATTCTTTGCTTTGAAATTTTCTGGAGCTCCTGCTGATTTGAGAAACTGATTTATTTTCTCTTCGCCCAGTGCTATGAATTCATCGTCCGACATTTTTTCCAGTTTTTCAGGAGTGATCTCCTGTTCTTCTTTTTCTTCTTTCACTTTGGGTAATGTCCAGAAATCCATAGTGAACGATGGGAGGCCCAGATGATAGTAAGCCCAGAGTTCAAAAGAGCCGTCTTTGGCTTTTTGAGGTTCCAGACGCTCTGTATCCAGGCCGGTTTTTTTAAGAAATTCCTTGTATTGTTCGGAAAGTTCTTTATAGTATTTCAGGTCTTCAGGTAAGGGGTTGACCACAGCACCAAGGCCAAGAAATTGAGCGACCATTGATTCTGTGATCTCCATGCCTTCGGGCACAAAAGGCTTGAGAAGTTCAATGATTTCTTTCATGGTGTAGGTCTTCTCTGTATCCAATCCCATCATTTTTCCATATCTTTCAGGTATTTTGATGTTATTCAGATCCACAGAGCCTCTTCTTCCCCCTGCCGGCGGATTGAGACAGAAGTTAGTCTGCCCGAAACAGAACGTCAGCCCGATCTCTCTGTGCTCCATAATGAATTTTATGAGATAGTAGCTTTCCTCTTCACTTCCGGGCCAGAGTCCTCCGGTTGATGTGTGGTGTTCAAAGAGATGAGGAAAATTAATACCGATGTTTACACCTCCCTGCCCGTCTTCATTGTATTCTCCGTCTCCATCATTATCCAGGCCTTCAGAGTATAGTTTATAAAGGCCCTGTTCGCCTTTACTGGGATCAGCTCTTCTCATGAGCCTGGGCTCTCCCGGAACAGGGATCCAGGACCCTTCAGGGCTCTTCACCCTCATCATGGTTATTATTCCGTTTCCATCAAGGTCGTCCGCTCCGTCTTCGTCGACCTGATCGTCCATGTCATCGTTAAAAGGATTGGAATTTCTGGGGTCTTGCCGAAGAGGTTTATTAAAATAATGTGCCGCTGCCTCAGGATTCCCGCATGCAAGCACATACCAGGTCTTATCCTTAAAGAGCGAATCATCTTCCAAAAGAGACTTGACTAAATAAAGAGCAGCTTCGCTTGCGATCGGTGTTGTCCCTTCCATATTAGCGGCCACAAATACCGCAGGAAGTTCTTTTTTTGCCGTATCGGTTTCATTTCCGATCTCTAATATAGAGACTTCTTTTTGAGAGCGAGTAACGGCGATTTTGTGGAGTTTTGTTATTTTCGGGAAGCTTTCTGCAGCATCTTTAAGGATCTTATTGAGCTCATCCGGACTGTGGTACCGGTCAAATGTAAAGTCAATTGTGGATGCGAAGCTGAATAGAGCAAGACATACTATTCCTAGAAAAATCTGCATTATTTTTTGTTTCATTGACACCTCTCTTCTTTCATTTTTTTGATTTATAATTATATATATCATTTAACATCACAAGGAGATGGCCGCATACCTTATGGTCGTTTGCATTGACGCAGCAACCTCGACTTGTGAATAAGTTCTCTTATGATAGTATATACGGATTTTTTTTGAAAAGAGTTTTCATAGAAAAAGAGAGAAACAGGAAATCGGGAATAAGAAAAAGTAATCGTTATTTTGAAAAATAGCCTGTCCTGTATGATAATTTGCAATCTTTATTTTTAACTTTGACTTCTATGTTTTTGAATTCCCCTTGGTTTCGAGCTTTTTCCGGAGTGTAGTAAAGAAGATAATACTGTTTCGCCTGATCAGAGCTTTCTTTAAACGATAAAAAGGGATTCTGGGTGGAATAAACAGCTCCGCCGGTTGCTTTGGCTGTTTCTGAAAATGTCTCGTATACGTCTTCTGACTGTTCATGCATCTGGATTCCGGAGTAAATATCCGGTTTTTTGTCCATGAAAATGAAGTTGAAATAAATCCCTGCATCAGTGTATAGGCGCTTGATTGTTTTCGTATCTAGCTTTGATTCCCTGCTGTAGACAGCCATGAGGTCCTGAAGGTTCCCCAGAACGTGCGGTTGGTCCTGGAGATTGGATATGAGCTGCTGTATGACATTCGGATGGATTTCAGGTCTGAATTCCCGCTCATAAAACAAATAAATAAATTTCTGTCCTTTTATATTTCTGAGCTGGTTCGCAAAATCTAAATACTTGCTCTGATTGACTATCCTGAGCTGTTCGATTTCATTGAGGGTCTCTCTGTATCTGGGGAGTAAAAATTCAATACCAAAGGCATCAACACTTGAATCCTGGTCAAACTCAAAACCTGTCCGTGAACTTGTGCCTGAAATGCTGCTCACAATCCTCCTAAGGTCTCTGAGAAGGTTTTTGTACTGGGAGGAGCCTGTTTGGGTGTCTTTTCTTACGATTTTTATCATTTCTTCTGAGAGTTCTTCCCTGGACATGGACTGCAGCGCTTGATTTGACAGAGAGTACTTTTTCATAGGAGTCATGAGTTCAAGTGAATCACCTTGACTGATGACATCTGAGAAAAAATATTTAATGGCATCTGCGATTTTAGGGTTGTATTCTGTAAATTGAAAAAGAAGGTAAAAAGTTCTGGATACATCGGGATTCATTTCCGTCAGTCCTTCTTTCCTTGTGATTTGGTCTTTCTCGGTTAAGTAAAGAGCCTTGATTTTTTGTTTTGTCCCATCTTCATATATTTCAAAATCATCTATCTTGAGATCAGCTAAGAATTCATCTCCGTCAAATACCCGAACTGGAACCGCAATGCTTTTTTCTTGAGCTTCAAGAGATTTTTGAGCGGGAAGAATATAAGTGCTGATGAGAAATATGCATAGGATTAATATCAGTCTTTTCATATAAATTTCTCCTTCTCTGTAGAAACAGCAAACTGCATGCCAACTTTTATTAGAGGATATGATAATTTCTTTTACGAATGGCTGTCCTCTTTTTATGTCATATGTACCAAAATAATTCTAATATTTTATATACTTTAATACAACAAAAAAAGTTGCTTTTATTATACATATTATTTATATTATTTATTTGAGAAAGGGGTTGGACAATTCAAGGCCCTTTTTAATGGAAAATTGTCAGAGAAAAAGCGGATAAGATTGTCAATGAAGTTATAATATGTCACTCAAAGGACAGACAGATGATGGAAAAGGATAAAAGGCGGGAAAAAAGAAAACATGAAAAACAAGAAGTCGAGGTGGAAGTTCTGGAGATGTCCTCTTCCGGGCAGCGGCCGGAACCGGAAAAATTTACAGCTGTCACGGAAAATCTCTCATTGAATGGGGTAAGGATAAGATGCCCTAGATATTTTCCCGTAAATACTGTGTTGAAAATAAGGCTTCCGCTGTTAAAGAGAAATCCGGTTTTTTTACGCGGAAAGATACGCTGGGTGGAAAATATTGAAAAGGAAAATATTTTCGGTATGGGAATTGAATTCATGGACACTCTTCCTGCTGAGTTCATTACCCTCATGGAACACTTATACGGTGCGGCCAAGAATTTTTAGAAAGAGCCGTTAAGGCCTGGTCTGACCCGCTTCACTTTTCATTGCCACTCTTAGTTACGTCTGTGTTTTTTTATTTCAAGTAAGTCAGTAAACCGGTTTCAAGCAAAATATCAATGTGGTAATATAATGAGCATGGATTGTTTACAGGCTTAGGTTCTGAAAGAGAGGTCCATATGGAATACAAATTATTAGGAAGAACCGGAATCAAGGTGTCCCGGTTGTGTTTTGGGACTATGTCTTTTGGGAAAGAAGCGGATGCGGGTATGTCAGAAGAGATGTTTCGCTTCTGCCGGGACAAAGGGATTAATTTTTTTGACTGTGCTGATGTATATAGTGATGGCAAAGCGGAAAAAATACTAGGCAGGCTTATCAAAGGATGCAGGAATGAGGTGGTCCTAGCAAGCAAGGTCTATTTTCCCACTGGAAAAGGCGTGAATTCCAGAGGGGCTGCCCGATACCATATAATGAATGCCGTCGAAGCCAGTTTAAAACGCCTTCAAACAGACAGGATAGATATTTATTATATTCACCGGTTCGATGATATAACTCCTGTGGAAGAAACTTTAAGGGTTCTTGATGACCTTGTAACTCAGGGAAAAATTCTGTATCCGGGAGCGAGTAATTTTGCTGCCTGGCAGGTGGCAAAAGCCCTAGGAGTGGCGGAGAAAAAGGGATGGGCTCCTTTTTACTGTATCCAGCCAATGTACAATCTTGTTAAACGGCAGGCGGAAGTGGAAATCTTCCCACAGGCTCAGGCCGAAGGGCTTGGAGTGGTCCCGTACAGCCCATTGGGAGGGGGTCTTTTAACAGGAAAATATGGAGTCGGAAAGAAGCCTGATTCAGGGAGGTTGGTCACTAACATGATGTATGCGACCCGGTACGGTTATGACTGGATGTACAAAGCAGCTGAAGATTTTACAAAATTTGCACAGAGCAGAGGTTTCTCTCCTGCAGCACTGGCTGTTGCTTGGGCAGCGAGTCATCCTGCGGTGACATGCCCGATTATTGGAGCTAGGCATATCCATCAGCTTAAAGATTCTGTTGATTCGATCCAGATTAAAATGACATCCGAGCTTAGAGAGCAAATATCTTCTCTTACCCCTGAACCTCCCCCTGCCACGGATAGAAATGAAGAAAAGACCGAATATAATTATGGAACACGCTAAGATTTTTTTCATTTTTTGGTTTCACCGTATTTTGTAATATAAGAAAGAGCAAGGGAGTGAAGCAGTGAAAAAGAATATTGTTTTAACCTTAGTCCTGTCCGGACTTGTTCTGTCTTTTGGCTGCTGCGGGGGAAAAGGAGAGCCTGATTCTGCGTTATCTGGGACGAAATGGGCTGCCTCTGAAGACGGGGTGGATATTTATTATAAGTTGACTGGCGTGGGCAATTATACGTTGGTTTTTGTGCATGACTGGTGCAATGATATGACTTACTGGGAACATCAATTACCGGCTTTTTCTTCAGGCTATAAGGTCCTTGCTTTGGATCTTGCCGGACACGGGCTTTCCGGAGGGGAGAGGGAATCCTGGACCATGGAAGCATTCGGCCGTGATGTCGCATCGGTTATTGAGAGAGAAGGATTGAAAAATATCATTCTTATCGGTCATGGGATGGGAGGGGCTGTTATACTGGAAACAGCAAGGAACATTCCTGATAGAGTTATTGGTCTGGTTGGAGTTGATACCTTTAAGGATTATTACATGAGAAGCTACAGTGCGGAACAGGTTGAGTTTTTCATAAAGCCATGGAGGGAAGATTTTAAGAAAAGAATGAGAGAATATGCTGTGGAGACTTTTTTCCATAATGATATGGACCAGGCAATCATGAAAAGAATTCTCCTTGATATGATGAATGCTCCTCCGGATAGATCTTTGAATATATTCGGACACTTTCTCCGATATGATGGTTCCTTGGCATTCAGGGATATTAAGGTTCCCATACGCTGTATAAATTCAAAAAGGCGTGACACCTCCTATGATATTGCGGCTGAAAATGCCTTCTCTTTTGACTGGATATATCAGTCAGGGGCAGGCCATTTTCCAATGCTGGAGAATCCAGACTTTTTCAACCGCTTGCTCGCCGGTATACTGGAAGACATAATATTGGACCTCTATAAAAGACAGAGCAAATAGCTCACGTTATATTTAATCTGGATTATTCACGAGTCGAGGTTGCTGCAGATGCAAGGAATAATAAACACATCGCCATTTTTTTTATGAATAGGTAAGGTTAAATGGTTTTTGTTTATTGCTTGACCTCGAGAAGGCAATAGTTTATAAAAGTACGAGCAGGAAAAGACATGGCATCGAATAAAAAGACTTTCAAAGGGAAGAGAATAGACTGTAATGACTATTCCATGTCCGATTTTGCTGATTTTAGGAGTAATGACCTTTTTGAAGCGGCTGAGTATTTCTGGGAATATGTGGATGATGCAGTAAAGAAGAAGTACATGGTCTATGCTCAGCCCATGATGTCCGGACCGCGCACCGAGCTGGAAGTATATGACAGGAACACCCAGTCTGTGAGGAAATTCCTTAATTTCTGTTCTTACAATTACCTCGGATATTCCTTTCACCCGGATGTCATAAAAGCAGTTAAAGAAGCTCTGGATGAGTTCGGAACCGGTGCTGTCTCCGCCCCCCTTTTGAGCGGTTATTCTGAACCCATAAGCCGGCTGGAAGAAGAAATCAGCCGTCTTAAATCAAAAGAACTATCAGTGGTATTCCCCACAGGTTACAGCACAAACATAGGGATATTATCAGGCATTCTGAAACCCGGTGATGTGGCTGTTCTGGACATTTTGTCTCATGCTTCCATTTATGATGGAGTCAGAATGGCCGGAGCGGACATAAAAGTCTTTGCTCATAACAATCCGTCGCACCTGGATAGGGTCCTGAAAAAAACGAATAAAAAACGTGTACTGGTCTGTGTAGAGGGTGTTTACAGCATGGATGGGGACCTGGCGAATTTGCAGGGGATAGTCCCCATATGCAAGAAGTATGGGGCCAAATTACTGGTGGACGAAGCTCATGCGACTTTGGTTTTTGGAGAAAAGGGCGGAGGCGTGGCTGAACATTTTGGAGTCGAGGATGAAGTCGATATTTCTATAGGGACATTCAGTAAATCTTTTGGTGCCATAGGAGGATTTGCCTCCGGAAATAAAAAGCTTATGACCTATCTGAGAATGTATTCGAGGTCTTATGTTTTCTCCTGCGCTATGGCCCCCCATACAGCCGTTGGGATATTAAAAGTACTTGAGGTATTCAAAAAGGACCCATCAGAGAGGGAAAAGCTGTGGAGGAATACCCGCTATATGCATAAAAAGCTTGAGGAAGCCGGACTTGATATAGGGAACACGAAATCCCAGGTGATTCCGGTTATGACCGGAAGCGACCTAAGGTTGAGAGAAATAAGCAAGAGGATCCAGCAGAGAGGTTTGTACACAGGCGTTGTGACGTATCCTGCTGTATCCAAGAACAAGACCCGGTTGAGATTATCTGTTTCCTCCAAACACACAAAAAAACAGATGGATCAATGTGTTGAAACTCTGAAGCAGGTCTTCGATGAGATGAAGGATTGAATATTCGACTGGGATTCCGCGTAAGGTAATGAAAAAAATTCCATTGAAACACACATGTTCGATTGCAATGTTTTTCTTTCTGGTCTCCTGTGCTTCTGTGACGCTCGAAAACAGAGGAAAGGCAGGAGCACCTGATTTTGATCGAGTAATGGATTCTATCTCAAGCCGAAAATTAATGGATTATACGAAAGAACTTTCTTCAGAAATGTATGCCGGAAGACTCTCGGGGACTCAGAAATGTAAAAAAGCCGCTGAATGGGTCGCCTCTCTTTTCAGGAAATGGGATATCTCTCCGGGGGGCGAAAAAGGCACTTACCTTCAATCCTTCCCCAATCCCTACACTACGGTCTTTGAGGGGGGGGAGCTGGCTTATCATTATGACAAAAGAGACTTGAATAAGAAAAAGTATTATGAATATGAGACAGATTACTATCCGGGTTCTGATTCAGGTTCAGGGGCTGTAACCGCAGAGGTCGTGTATGTAGGTTATGGAATTTATGCGCCGGAGCTGGATTATAATGACTATGAGAATGTGGACGTTAACGGGAAAATAGTGTTCATGGAGCCCGGAATACCTGTATCCCAAAAAGAAAACCCGGAATTATTTAAAGAGTGGCGTCATTACTCTCTCAATCCCTATAAAGCAAAAATAGCAGTGGCCCAGGGAGCCAAGGCCATGCTTTATAATGACCTGAAGATCGATCCTTGTATGGGTTATATTGAGGGATTTCTTGTCTCCCATGTCGGGGAT
>Ga0190346_1000287_pt1 | contig 14647 bp, 14 predicted proteins | sample 48721345_MG_FD_161680 | JGI IMG/M metagenome (GOLD analysis project Ga0190346, IMG submission 161680) | Hydrothermal vent microbial mat bacterial communities from Southern Trench, Guaymas Basin, Mexico - 4872-13-4-5_MG | ecosystem: Environmental > Aquatic > Marine > Hydrothermal vents >... | reverse complement strand
TCCACCTGGACGCCTGGAAAAACCGACCCATGGGCGACGGCAACCTCATGTACTGGCAGGACGAGCTGTTGGGCGTGCGCAACAAGGCCCTGCGCTTCAACAAGTCGTTCTACCTGGACGACCGCCCCGTGGCCGAGTTGAGCCTGATGAAGTACTCGGGCAACCGCTGGGGGGCGCATTTCTTCCTGGCCCAGGGGCTCGACCCCCAGGGCGGCAACCGCTACCGCATGCCGGAGCTGTTCGCCGAAGGGGCCACCTACATCGTCCCCGAGTACGTGGGCGCCAACTATGTCAAGCTCAAGGAGTTCGCCACCCCGTCCATCGAGGCCATCAGCTTCACCTACAAGAAGCCCAAGGAAGTGCTTCTATCCCCCGGTGGAACCGTCAAACTGGGCGGTTTCACCCTTCGTTGCACCACCGTGGACGCCGCGGCGAGAACGGTGGCACTCCAGCTCCTGGATGAACACGGCGCCACGGTGACCGAAAAGGTCCTGGGCCCCCTGGATGCGGCCACCATCGACCTGTTGCCCCAATACCAAGAGGCGGCCCGCTCGGTCCAGCTCATGTACGCCGACGTCCAGGCCGAGATGGACGTGAAAAACCCCTTCGAGGACGGCAAGGCCCGGCTCTGGCTCTACACCGGCATCCAGCGGCTGGAGCGCGACACCCCCTTCGAGTTCGACGCGCGCTTCGTTGTGCACCCGGACGTGTGCGGCCACTGCTACCAGTTCAACGAGATCCTCCTCGACAACCCCGAGCCGATCATCTTGGACAAGGCGAATCCGGTGTACGAGGGCCCCAGGGGACGGGACGGCAAGCCACTGTTCCGGATCGTCATCGACGATTTCGACGGCGAGATGATCCATGCCTGGCACATCGAGACCGAGTACCGGGGCAAGATTGAAAAGACCGACAATCTTGCCTTCCGGCCCCGCAAGAACCTCGACGTGCTGGTGGGCGTGACCGGAACGGTGGAAGGCTTTCTGCGGCTGTCGATGCTGCCGCGGCTCGGCTTCATGGAATCCTGGCGCACCGGCGCCAAGGCGCCGGCCACCAAGCTCTCGGGATCGGTGAACACCGGCGGCTCCGCCCACATCAAGCGTTAAAATAAGGGATAATCACCATGTCCACTGCCAATACCGCGACCTTCACGGACTACGACCGGACACGAACCTCGTTCTTCAGCGCGCTCTACCGTTTCCAGCGCGTGCTGCCGGGCCTGCTGGCGATGCTGATGATTTCCATCTTCAGCAACAACCTGGCCGGCGCCCCCAATCCGTTCACCCTGGAAAACCTGTTTCACTGGCTCGATGGGGTCATCGGTCCGGTGAACCACCAGCCCGTCTTCGGGATCCTCAACAGCAACTTCGTGTGGAACCCGTTGCTGCTGGGGCTGATCATCGGCAACGCGTTCGGGGTCCCCGACACCTGGAAGCCCGGGCTCTCCTATATCCACATGCTCATGCCGCTGGGCATCATCATGCTGGCCCCCCATTTCATGCTCTGGCATGCTACCAAGCTGGGGGTCGTGCCCATAGCCATCATCGTCGCCTCGCTGTTTTTCACCGCCACGGCGACCCTGCTCATCGCCAAGTGGTTCAAGCTCGACGACCGGCACGGATCCATCATCGCCGGAGGGCTGTCCACCGGGGATCCCCATGTTTGCGCTATCCTCATGCCGCTGATCAAGGCCAAGGGCGGCCAGGTGGTCAACGCCCTGGTCTGTGTGCTCGTCTTCGGACTGGTGGCCATGATGGCGTTACCCTACCTCGGCGCGTGGCTCGACATCCCCCAGTCCTGCTTCGGCCTGGCATCGGTGGTGGGGGTTGGCAACGGCCACCAGGCCCTGTCGGCCGCCTTCGCCCGCGGCTACGAGGCCGGGCGCTACGCCCTCTGGTACGATATCGGCCGCCACGTGATCATGCCGGCCGGCTTCATCTATGTGTTCATCGTCATGTTTATCCGCAAACTGCGTTATCGGAATGATCCTTCGGTGAAGGCCACCGGCCACCTCAACTCCTTTCCGCTCTGGCTGGGGGTATTCATCTTCTTCTGGATCCTGACGACCCTGCACGTGTTCAAGGAGCCGGCCCATCATGCGATTTTCAACATGGTCAAGTGGGACTTTTCCCTGGCCGCCTCCGCCCTGGGCCTGAGCCTTTCTTTCAAGGACATCGCCCGGCCGGGGCTCAAGGGCCTGGCGGTGACCTTCGTCGCCGGGAGTTTGCGCATCGCGGTGCTGTTGGCCGCGCTGGTCGTTTGCATCAAAACCGGGCTGTTGCCCGTCGCCCCATAGGAGGTGCCCCGTGGACCGCAACCGACACACCACCGACGAGAGCGGATTCGATTTCATGGCCAACAGCGGCCAGGAGGAGCAGGACCGCGACACCCTGGGCATAGCCTTCGCCGTCCTGATCATCGCCGTCCTCACGGTGTTCCAGTACTGGAAACTCTACTAGGCAAGGAGATGGATCCATGTTCACGCTGACCGTCTTGACCCTCACGGCCCTGCTGCTCTTTCTGGCCACGAGCGCCACGCTGTACATGGGCGTTTTCAAGGCCCACCGGGAAGGGGCCGGCTGGCCTCGCAAGCTCTTCTCGGGCCTGGCCGCGTCGGCTTTGTCGGCGATCTTTTGGGCCGGCGCTTACGGCTATCATTATCTTGGATGGTAAAAAGAGAAGAACCGCCGCTGGATGTACCGGGACGGCCTTACCTTTCTACAGTTCCACAAGGAGATACGCATGAAAAAAATCATTGCTGTTGCGTTGCTCGCCCTTTTCACCATGACGCTCAGCGCCGGTGCCGCCATGGCCGCCGACGAGAAGATCAATCTCAACAAGGCCACCCGGGAGCAACTGATGACCGTGCCGGAGATGACCGAGGAAATCGCCGACGGCATCCTGGAACTGCGGGAGGAAAACGGCGAATTCGTGGACATCGAGGAATTGATGGATGTGGACGGCGTTGACGCCGGCAAGCTGCGCATCTTCAAGAAGTTTCTCAAGGTGGAGGCCGTCGGCGGCTGCAACTGTTAAAAGGTTTGAACACCGGGAACGGATGCACGGGATCAAACACGGGAACAAAAAGGAGGCGCCATGCGCCTGACATTATGGACGCCCGTACTGCTTGGGGCCCTGCTTTGCCTGTCAACGGTGGCCCGGGCAGAGATTCTTGGGGATTATCTCGGGTATACCGCCTGCACGGAGTGTCATGCCGAGATCGTGGAAGGCTGGCAGACCACCCCCCACGCCCATGCCTTCGAGACCCTCAAGCAGCAGGGAGAGGAGAAACAAGGCATCCCCGGATGCGTGAAATGCCACGTAGTGGCCTACGAAGAGGACGGCGGGTTCATCGACATGGACCTGACGCCGGAACTCAAGGACGTGCAGTGCGAGAACTGCCACGGCCCCGGGCGCGCGCACGTGGAAACCGGCGGTGACCCCGACCTGCTGAAAAAGCAGCCCGACGAGGCGAGTTGCCGCCAGTGCCACACCGAGGGGCAGGACAAGAACTTCGATTACGAAACCAAGCGCCGGCTCGTACATGGAGCGACGCCGTAAGGAGAAAGAGCATGAAACGCCTCATCGTTGCCCTGCTGGCGGGCCTGACCATTGCCGGCGCCGCCCCGGCCATGGCCGCGGGCAAGCTTTCCCTGGATACCACGGCGGTGGCATTCGGCACCATGAAAGAGGGGCTGGTGGCCGAAAAGGTCATCACTTTGTCCAACACGGGTGATGCCCCCTTGCGCATCGCTAATGTCACCACCAGTTGAAGCTGCACCACTGCCGTGCTGGGTCAGCACGAAATCGCACCGGGCGCATCGACAACCCTGAAAATCGTTTACAGGACCTACAAGTTTCCGGGGAAATTCAAAAAGTACGTCACCGTCGTCACCGAGGCTCCGGAGAAAGAGACGCACAAGATCACCCTCGCCGGTTACGTGGAGCCCATCCCCATGGCCGTGATGGAGGTGAATCCGCGCAAGATCGACGCCGGCACCATGAAGGCGGGCCAAGACCACACGGTTCCCCTGGTGATGGCCAACACGGGCGATGCCCCCATGAAGATCACCAAGGTCTACTCGAAGAAATTCAAGACGGTCTATTTCGAAGCCCCCGGGGATAATCCCCTGGTGGTGGGGCCTGGGCAGAAGACCGCTGTTGCACTGACCCTGAAGCCCTCCGAAACCGGCCGCTACCTGGACTACGTAATGATCGATGCCGAGGCCCGCAACGTTACCGACAAGGGTTACAAGGTGGTGGTAGTGGGAACGGTGCAGTGAATGAAGAGATGGCCTTCCAGGACCGGCCCAGGTTTTTTACCAAGCGGGCCGGTCGTCGTTTTCCGGGTTGGTGAACAGGATCTCCACCGTGCGCTGCTCGGGGTCCACTCGCACACTGCGGTTAAAGACGGTGGAGAACCAGAGGCCGATGGTCTCGCCAGTGGGGGTCTTGATGCTCGCCCCGTAGGGGGATTTTTGCACCTCGTCGTAGATATTGCCGCTCATGCGCATCAGTTGGCCGGGCTCAGGGGCGAAGGGCGTCCAGTAGCGTGAGGGCACACGCCAGGTGCGGTGGATGGCGATGATGGCGTAGGGCATGGTGTCCCGGCCCGAGTAGTAGTACTGGTATTCGGGCCGGACGACGCCGGCGCGGAAGTCCTGGGCCACCTGCCGGTCGATGGCAAATCGGCCGTAGTTTTGCGCGCAGCCAGGAAAAACGAGCGCTGCCAGCACCAGGGCGGTGATGGCCCGGCGTTTTGGTCTCATCGCCTTGTTCGAAATTTCAGCGGACCTGCCGGTATCGACGCCAAATCTCGCAGCGGCGCCAGGGCAGCGATAAAGCAACCGTCCAGTGTTCATCCATCGCTTTCCCGCGTTGATCCGATTTGGCCCGACTTCTTCCAGCTATTGCCAATTCCTTGAATTCTTGCCAAGATCGTATCCACCATGGCACCGGTGGTCAAGGCACTTTCCTCTTTTCGCCGTCGGCGCCCGAAGGAGGGCAATGCCCGCTGATATCCGCATCAGAAACCCCACGCCCGAAAATCAGCCGAGGGGCATCGGCGTCATCAAGGCCTGGTGGGACGGGCGGGACCTGTCCCACATGCTGCCGCGGCTCTTCTTTGTTCATTTTTGCGACACGTCCTTTGTCATGGAGCGGGAAAGCGAGCTGGTTGCTTTTCTCGTCGGTTTTTTTCTCCCAGAGCCGGGCCGATGAAAGCTACATCCATTTCGTGGGGGTTCATCGATTACAACCGTCCCGTCGATCCCAAGGTCCTGTTCAAAAAAACAATATCATGACCGCCGACAGGGAGAAGAAGCTCAGCACGGTGGACACCACGATGGCGGCTGAGGCCAGGGCCGTGTCGCTGCCCAGTTGGGAGGACAAGACGTAGATGGCGGTGGAGGTGGGCAGGGCGAAAAAGAGCATGGCGGTTTGCAGGGCGGGGCCCGCCACCTGGAGCCAGGCGAGCATGCCGTAGCCCACCACCGGCAGGGCCACCAATTTGATGACCGCGCCCACCAGCGACGGCTTCAGGTAGCCGCGCAGGTTGGCGAAGGTCAGGGCGCCGCCGATGCTCATCAGGGCCAGGGGGAGGGTCACCAGGGACATCAGCCGCAGGGTGTTGTCGATGAAGAGGGGGAAACGGTTGAGCGTTTGAGCGTAGAGAAGTCCCGTGAGACAGGCCACGATGAGCGGGTTTGAAACCAGGGCCTTGAGGGTGACGATTAGGCGGCGGCGACCGCTGATGGGCTGGCCGGAAAACCAGATAAGGGTCGAGACGGCCAGCACGTTGATCAGCGGAATGAGAAAACCGATGAGAATGCCGAACAGGCGCACCCCGGTTTCGTCCATGGCGTTGATGACGATGGCCACTCCGATGTAGGTGTTGAAGCGGTAGCAGCTCTGGGAAAACGAGCCGGCCTGAAACGCGGTGATGCCGGCCGGGCGCATGGCGGCGGTGCTGATGACGTAAACGATCACCACCGCCCCGGCCACGGCGAGGCACAGGCGCCAGGGGATGCCGGCGCCGGGGTCGGCGCCGCCGATCTTCCAGAAGAGCATGGCGGGAAAGAAGATGAAGTAGACCAGGCGGTCCGAGGCGGCCAGGAAAACATCGTTGGTCAGGCCGCGGCGCTTGAGCACGCCGCCCAGGAGAATGAGGGCGAAGACCGGAAAGAGGCTGGAAAGAATCACGTTCCAGGAATCCTAAACACGGTCGCAGGGCACCGATGCCAAAAGCGCTTCCAGGGCGTCGTCGATGGCCTCGGGCAGGTCGTCCAGGCCGAAGGAGGCGCCGCAGACCTTGCAACGCAGGGCGACGCGCCGTCAGGTGCGTTCGAGTTTGAGCGTGTTGCCGCAGTTTTTGCAGACGATCCTCATTTTTCCGGAATCCTCCTTCCTTGTCGAACGCCGGCAGATTGACAATAAACACCGGTTCTGTCAAGTAAGCCCCCAGCTTTTGCAGTCTTTGCTCAAGCCTCTCTAATTTTTGAATTTAAAGGATAAAGGAATGGAACGATTCGGTTGCCCGGGGTTCAAGACCGCCGGCGTGCATGCCGGCCTGAAAAAAAACGGTGCCCTGGATCTGGGCTTGATCTACGCCGAACAGCCCGCCACGGCGGCCGGGGTGTTCACCCGCAATCTCGTGCAGGCGGCACCGGTGCAGCTCTCCCGCCGACGCGCGGCGGGCGGGCGGTGTCGGGCGGTGATCGTCAACAGCAAGAACGCCAACTGCTGCACCGGCGCCGACGGAATGCGCGACGCCATGGCCATGACCGGTCTGGTGGCCCAGGCCCTTGGCTTGGAAGAGCACGAGGTGCTGGTGGCGTCCACCGGGGTGATCGGCGCGCCCCTGCCGATGGAAAAGATCACTGCCGCCGTGCCAACTCTCTGTGAGGCGTTGGTTGCCGACGATGTTGATGCCCTGGCCCGCAGCATGATGACCACCGATACCGTGCCCAAGGCCGTGCGGCGCCGGGGAACGGTTTACGGCCGCGATTTCACCGTGGTGGGCGTGGCCAAGGGGGCCGGCATGATCCGGCCGGACATGGCCACGATGCTCTGTTTTCTGATGACCGATGCCCAGGCATCGGCCGGGGCGCTGCAGGCGGCGCTGTCGACCGGCGTGGAACGGTCGCTGAACCGCATCACCATCGACGGCGATACCAGCACCAACGACACCTGCCTGCTGCTGGCCAGCGGCGTCTCGGGGGCGCGCATCGACACCAACGGTGCCCGGAAGGCGTTTCAGAAGGTGCTCGACGACGTGCTGATGGACCTGGCCCGGCGCCTGGTGGCCGACGGCGAAGGGGTGACCAAGGTGGTGACGGTGTCGGTGTGCGGGGCGCAAACCGAAGCCGACGCCCGGCGCATCGTGGACGCCGTGGCCCATTCCCCCCTGGTCAAGACGGCTTTTTTCGGCCAGGACGCCAACTGGGGCCGGATCCTGGCGGCCGCCGGCAGGGCCGGCGCCCAGCTGGACCCCGAGCGCCTGGCCCTGTTTTTCGACGACGTGCAAATGGTGCGCGACGGCATGGGCTGCGGTCCGGCGGCCGAAGCGGCCGCCACCGCGGTGCTGAAAAAGGACGCCTTCACCGTGACCCTGGACCTGGGCCTGGGCCTGGGCCGCGCCGAGATGCTCACTTGCGATTTTTCGGCGGATTACGTCAAGATCAACGCGGATTATCGATCCTGAGGGATCCCGGAACCCCAGAGATGACCCATCGGTGTCCATTATGGCCACTGGTCCCACTTCGTCCACTATCCCAGTGATGATTTCCGACTTTAGGCAAGCTTGCTCCAGAAATTTTAGTAAAATTACAAGGCCGATAGAATGACCGCTCCGCTTCTCCTGGGCCTGCAGGGGCTCTTCCCCGGACATGACCTATGGGTCGATGCCAACAGCGACGGATATCCGGACCGGATTGATGTGCGGATTCAGACAGGGCGCCGCTTGACGGATCCCTCCGTCTGGGCCGGCATCATTAACCTTTGCGCCCGTTTGGCGGCCCAGGTTACCGCCTTGCAGTTTCCGCTGGTGGTCGGGCCGCAGCGGCGGACGGCTTCCGGTTGTCGGCTTTGCATCCACTCGCCAAAGTCGTCCTCCGGCCCTATGGCCGAGATGCGGCGTGTCGATGAGGCCACCGTGCTCGTGACGGGGCGCAACGGGGCGGCCATGGCTAGGTTGTTGACCGCGCTGGCCCTGGCGGTGCCCGAGGCCGCAATGCCGCAAGGCTGGGAACGGGTGGTCTTCCCGGCGCCGCAGTCCCAATGGCAAGTGTGGGGGCATGGCGGCCGCCTGCTCGCGGAGGGAATGTTGGCGGAAGCCGCCCTGAAGCCGCAGGATATTTCTGATTCTACGCCGGAGAGCCCGCTGGATTTAATCGATACCGATGCCCTTTTTTTCGAAACCGTGGCCGGTGCCCCCCGGGCTTCGGCCTTGAAGCTGACGATTCACATCGATACCCCGGCCCTCGACGGGGCCGTGGGCCGCGCCCTGGCCCATCTGGCCGCCCGGGCTTGCCTGGAAAGTACGGATATCCGTTTGCCCCTGGCGGCGATGGACCCGCTGCCCGGCCGGGGAACCCGGATACGGGTGATCGGAGAGGCCCCATTGCCGGGCGCGCCCTCCTTGCAAAGGCGAGGGAACGAGATCGTGGCTCGCGGCAATGGACGACGGCTGGCGGCGGCGCTTGAAAGCTGGCAGCGGCTGGCATTGCCCGCTTTCGGTGAAGAAGGCGGGCGGATGCAACGTCAATCAGCAAAAATTGAACGCACCCGCGGCCTGCTGGAAGCCTCGAGCGCCGAAGGCCGCCTGGCTTGGCAGCTGGCAGCGTCCGCCGCCGGTCAGGGGCCCCTGCCACCGATGACCGGACCCGAGCGCCGAAAAATGCGACGGGCGGTACAAAGTTTGGGCCTGGCATTGCCTCCGGCCTCGCCACGGGAGGCCCTGAGACGCCGTTTTTCCTGGCCGGGGGAAGACGAGCGCCTGACGAAGTTGATCCGGGAGGTTCCGAAGGGCGAGGGGCCCTGCCAGGGGATGATCCTGGTGAGCCGCCCCCTGGAGGTTCGTCAGGCTCTCAAAGGACAGTGGGAAACCATCCTGCGGCAAAAAGGGTATGCCCCGACCCTCAATGTGCTCAACGCCTACAAACCGGGGCTGTCTTGGCTTTTGGAGGTGGTGGCACCGGCATTGGCGGCCCGTGGTGGGGTTGATCGCATCGAGTTGGCGTTTCAACCGTTTCATCCCGGACCTGGTGGACTCGAGATGGAAAGCCGCTGGCTTCAGGAGGCTTTTCCGGGGCCGGACCTGGTCGCCGTCCGGCTCGATCTGGATCCGGCCGCCGTCACCCTGCTGCAGCTGGCGGATTTGCCGGAAACCTACCGGCTGAGGGTCTGGAAGAACCAGCGGCTGGCCGAGGAGATGACGTTCACGCCGCGCTTTTCACGCGTTGCCTACCTGCCCCAGGTCCTGGAAAACCGGTGGGCCCATCCAGCGGCGGCCGGGGTCCTGTTGACCGGCAGCCGCGGGGTATTGTTGGATGTGGATTTGCCGACGGACCGGGAGGTGTTCTGGCGCCGCTTCCAGGAGCGCTGGCTGGCGCAATTGGTCCGTGAGATGGATCGGCCTCCGGGGCCACCGCCTTCTGGGAGACGCTTTGCCTGGAGCTGACCCTGCCGGAAAGCGACGTTCGGCTTGGGATCGGACGGGAGCGTATCTGCCCGCTGGAAGCGGTTCACGAAGACATTTACTTCGGCCTGCTCGATTTTTATGCGGCCTACCAGCAGAAGCATGGGCTGGGAGAACACCTTCACTTCGGCCCCATCCTGCCCAAAGTCAAATGCCGTCAAGGCGTGCGGCCGAGCGCCCGACTTTTCGCCCGTGCCATGCCTTGCACCGAGGAGGGGACGGTTTTGTTTCCTGGGCAGCCGGCGACGGTCTGGGGTATCGACCATAAGGTAAGGCGGGTGGTGCTTTTTTGGGATGCCCCTGGCATACCTTCCGATCAGGCCGAATTTCTGGCGGTCGTGGCCCGGTCCTGGGGGCTGCCGCTGGCGCCGGCCGCCAATGGTTTTTGCCTCACCATTCCCATGGTGCCGTCCAAGCCAGTTTCGCCGGAGAAGGCCGCCGTGCCGGAGCCGCCGGATGATCGGCGCCTGGATCTTACCGAGGTCGAGGCGTGGATCGGACGGCTGGGCAAGCTGCCTCACCTGCACGCCTGGGAGGGCGGAACTTCACTGCGCGGGCATCCCATCCATGTTTTGGAGGCCAGCCTCGATGCCCGGGGACTCAGATCGCGGCGCAAGCTGCGGTTTTTGAAGCCGACCCTGTTGTTCAACGCCAGGCACCACGCCAACGAGATTTCTTCCACCAACGCCGCCTTGCGCTTGGCGTGGCGCCTGAGCCGCACCACTGCCGGCCGGAAGCTGCTGCAACGGGTCAATGTGGCCTTCATTCCGCTGGAAAACCCCGACGGCGTGACCGCCCTGGAGGCTCTGCTGCCCGGCTGCGCGGGCCACAAGCTGCATGCCGCGCGCTATAATGCGCTCGGCGCGGAGTGGTACGCCGACTATCACCGCGAACACCCGCGTTTTCCCGAGGCGCGGGTCAAGCGGCGTCTCTGGCAGCGCTGGCTGCCGCGCTACGTGCTCGACGCCCACGGCGTGCCCAGCCACGAGTGGGACCAGCCGTTTGCCGGATTGGCCAACCCCCGTTTTCGCGAGCACTGGATTCCCCGTGCCTTCGTGTTCGCCATTCTGCCCTTCATCGAGCAACCGTGGCATCCAGGGCATGTCGGCGTGATGGACTTGGCGGGCAGGTTGGCTGAAGCCATGGCGGCTGACCGGCAGATCGTCGCGTTGAACGCCGAGTTGAGCGACCGTTACGAACGCTACGCCCGGACTTTCGCACCGGATATCTTTCCGGCTTCGGTCAACGAAACCCTGGTGGTGGTGCCTACGGCGCCGCGTATCGGCGATGTGAATTTTGCCCAGGTCTACTGGCCTCTGACCGAGGTGGAGTTGATCACCGAGGTGGTCGACGAGGTGGTAGATGGCCCCTGGTTGGCCGCCTGCGTGCGCGCCCACACGGTGGCCGCCGAGACCCTCTTAAAGCGTCTGGCGCAACAGCCCCCGGCTGTGCTACGAGTAAATTTCAGCCGCCAAGAGGGGTTGACGCTGGGCTGGCGACAGAGGCAGAAGGCATAGAAACCCGTTCCAATCATAGAGACATACAAATGACTACCACCCATTTCAAACGGAGGTGCCCCATGCGCAAATTTCTCATTTTTCTGGCAGTCACAGTGTGTTTGGCTCCCCTGTCGGCTTTAGCGGCCGGCCCAACCCAGGGCGGCACCCTGATCTGGGGCCGAGGCGGCGATTCGGTGAACCTGGACCTGGCCCAGGCGACGGACGGCGAGTCGATCAAGGCCGGGGTGCAGATGCTGGAAAACCTGGTCATTTTCGAGAAGGACTCGATGAACGTGGTGCCCCAGTTGGCCGAGTCCTGGACCGTGAGTGATGACGGCCTCACCTGGACCTTCAAGCTGCGCAAAGGGGTCAAATTTCACGACGGCGAACCATTCAATGCCCAGGCGGTCTACGACTCCTTCGCGCGGGTGATTGACCCCAACCACCCTTTCCACCAGTACGGCAAGTGGGTCTACCTGAGCCTGTCGCTGGGGCCGGTAAAGGAGATCAAGATCGTCGACGACTACACGGTGGCCCTGGTGACCGAGAAGCCCTATGCGCCGCTGCTCAACAATCTGGCCCTGTGGCTGTGCCCGATCCTCTCCCCCAGGGCCATGGCCGAGTACAAGGATCAGATCGGCCAGCACCCCGTGGGCACCGGCCCCTTTAAGTTCTCCAAGTGGGTCAAGGACGATCAGATCATCATGGAGCGCAACCCCGACTACTGGGGCGACAAGGCCAAGGTGGACCAGATCATCCTCAAGTCGATCCCCGAGTCTAGCTCGCGGCTCATGGCCCTGCAGTCCGGTGCGGTGGATATCGCCGATGACCTGGACCCTGACAGTATCCGCCTGGTGGAAGCCAACGATCAACTGGCCGTCATCAAGCGGCCCAGCGTCAATGTGGGCTATCTGGCCATTAACACCGAAAAGCCTTGGCTCAAGGATGCTCGGGTGCGTCGGGCCATCGCCCATGCCATCGACAAGGAGACCCTGATCGCATCCATCTTCCAGGGGCTGGCCGTTCCGGCCAAAAACCCGTTTCCGCCCTCGATCTGGAGTTACAACGACGCGATCCAGCCCTATGCCTACGATCCGGCCAAGGCCAAGAAACTGTTAGAAGAAGCCGGCTTCGATTTCAGCCGCGAGCTGGAGTTGTGGGCCATGCCCGTCTCACGCGCCTACATGCCTGAGCCGGTGAAAACCGCCGAGTTGATCCAGGCCTATCTGGCGGCCGCGGGCGTCAAGAGCAAGATTGTGCGCATGGACTGGGGAACCTACCTCAAGAAGACGTCCAACGGCGAGCACGACCTGTGCATGCTTGGATGGCTGGGCGGTAACGCCGACCCGGACAACTTTCTCTACGGTCTGTTGAGCGCCGACACGGCCAAAACCCCTGGAGCGGCCAATGTGGCGCTGTGGAAGAACGCCGAGTTTACCAAGCTTTGTCTCCAGGCCCAGCGCACCTTCGACAAGGCCGAGCGGACCGAGCTTTATCTGAAGGCCCAGGAGATCTTTCACCAAGAGCAGCCCTGGGTGCCCCTGGCCCACAGCACTATCGTGCGCTGTTACAACAAGCGCCTGCATGACGTGCCCTTGCGGCCCAACGGACTGAACTCTTTTCAGATGGTCTGGAAGGACAAATAACCCGCAATGCCGCTGGGCTACATCGCCAAACGCCTGCTGCAGCTCGTTGCGATCCTGTTCGGGGTCTCCGTGGTGGTCTTCCTGATGCTCAGGATGATCCCCGGTGACCCCGCCCAGTTGCTGTTGGGAGAGTTTGCCAACCCCGAAGAGCTGGCCCGCCTGAGGACGCAGTTGGGGCTGGACCGCTCCCTTCCGCTGCAGTACGGCATCTATCTGCAGAATCTGCTCCAGGGTGACCTGGGAAATTCCATCCGCACCAATACACCGGTGGCCGTGGAAATCTGGGGGCGGCTGCTGGCCACCCTGGAGCTGTCCCTGGCCGCCATGTTCATCTCCACGGTGGTCGGGGTGAGCGCTGGCGTGGTCAGCGCGGTGCGGCCCCATTCGGCCTGGGACTACGGCGCCATGTTCATGGCGCTGGTGGGCGTTTCCATGCCCATTTTCTGGCTCGGGCTGATGCTGATCTATCTCTTTGCGGTCAAGTATCCGGTGCTGCCGATGATGGGGCGGCTGCCCATGGGCCTGGAAGTGCCGGCGGTCACCGGCCTGGTGATGGTGGACGCCCTCATCGCGGGCCGCTTTGGCGTCCTGTGGGAAGCGAGCCGCCACCTGCTGCTGCCCGCCCTGACCCTGGCCACCATTCCCATGGCCGTGGTGGCCCGCATCACCCGCTCGGCCATGCTGGAAGTGCTGAGCAAGGACTACGTGCGCACGGCCCGGGCCAAGGGGTTGAGCGAAGCCGTGGTGATCCTGCGCCACGCCCTGCGCAACGCTTTTTTGCCGGTGGTGACCGTGCTGGGGTTAAACCTCGGGCTGCTGCTGGGGGGCGCCGTGCTGACGGAAACCATTTTTTCCTGGCCTGGCCTGGGGCGCTATGTCGTCGATTCGCTCATGGGCCGTGACTATGCGGCCGTGCAGGGCTGCATCCTGGTGTTTGCTGCCATGATGGCGGCGATCAACCTGGTAGTGGACCTGATCTACGTGCTGCTGGATCCGAGGATTCGCGTCAATGAGTAGATGGGAGGCGTTGCATGATCTGATGCGCAACTGGAGCGCCGCGGCCGGCATGGCCATCATCGCGGCGATTCTGGTGGTGGCCCTGGCCGGTCCCCTGCTTACTCCCCACGACCCATTGATGCCGGCGCCATTGCAGCGCCTCCAGGGCCCCAGCAGCGCTCACCCCTTCGGCACTGACAGCCTGGGCCGCGATATCCTGAGCCGGGTGATCGGCGGAGCGCGCATCTCGATTCTCATCGGGGTTATCTCGGTGACCATTTCCCTGCTGCCCGGGACCCTTTTGGGGCTGTTGGCCGGCTACTTTGGCCGTTGGATCGATAGCCTGATCATGCGCTGCATGGACATGCTGCTGGCTTTTCCCGCTATCCTGCTGGCGATTTTTATCACCGCCGTGCTGGAACCCAACCTCACCAACACCATGATCGCCGTGGGCATTGTCTACATTCCGCACTACGCCCGCATCGTGCGCGCCAGCGTGCTGTCCCTCAAACAGCAGCTTTTCGTCCAGGCGGTCGGCCATCTGGGCGGCGGCCACGTTCGGATCCTGCTGCGCCACGTGCTGCCCAACTGCATCCCGCCCATCATCGTCTACGCCACCCTGGGCATGGGTACCGCCGTGCTCCAGGCCGCGGCCCTGGGATTTCTGGGACTGGGAGCCCAACCGCCGTCGCCCGAGTGGGGTGCCATGCTCAGCGAGGGGCGCCAATACATCCAGATCGCGCCGCACGTGGCGGCCTTTCCCGGCGCGGCCATCCTGCTGCTCGTGCTGGGATTCAACCTCTTCGGCG
>Ga0190346_1000285_pt1 | contig 14715 bp, 8 predicted proteins | sample 48721345_MG_FD_161680 | JGI IMG/M metagenome (GOLD analysis project Ga0190346, IMG submission 161680) | Hydrothermal vent microbial mat bacterial communities from Southern Trench, Guaymas Basin, Mexico - 4872-13-4-5_MG | ecosystem: Environmental > Aquatic > Marine > Hydrothermal vents > Microbial... | reverse complement strand
TTCGGTAAAGGCCCCTCAACGGGATGGTCTTTTACTAACTCGTTCTGCTCAGAACGCTACGTGGGCGGGATTATGCAGGGGAAACCGCCATTTGAGGCCGGTTGCTCGGCTAAAGATACCGACTTTCTGCATGTCGTCAATTGGCGCAAGGCTGCGGAACTCGTGAAGGCCGGCAAAGCCACCAAAATTAACGGCCACGATGTCATCACTATTGACACGGCCGTCAAAGAGGGGATTATGTATCTCGTCCCTGAGCCGAAAAGTCCGCATGGCGTGGATGTGAGTCCCGATGGCAAATACATGATAGTGTCTGGCAAGTTGGACACCCATACGTCCGTCTATAGCTTTGAAAAAATTCAAAAAGCCATCAAGGCGGGTAAGTTTGAGGGTAAAGATCCTTATGGTATTCCCATTATCGCGATGAAAGATGCGCTGCACACGCAGGCGCAACTTGGCTTGGGGCCATTACACACGCAGTATGATGCCAAAAAGTGTGTGGCTTATACTTCGCTGTATGTGGACTCTATGGTGGCTAAATGGGATTATTGCCAAGGCAAAGTCTTGGATAAAATCTCCATTCATTATAATATTGGTCATTTGATGACGATGCACGGCGACACCGTGAAGCCAGAGGGCAAGTATTTGGTGTCCTTGAATAAATTGGCGATTGATCGCTTTAACCCCGTTGGGCCGCTACATCCCCAAAACCATCAACTCATCGACATCCGCGGTGATAAGATGGAACTGTTAAAGGATATGCCGCTACCGTTGGGCGAACCCCATTACGCTGTCGCTATCAATGCCAAAGTGCTCAAGCCGATAGTGCGGTATAAATCCGGTTGGAACAGCCGCGCCGATAAACGCTCACCGTATAAGACTCGTGCTGGGAGTGAAAGGATTGAGAGAACGCCCGGCAAAGTCAAGGTGTTTGGTACGACTATCCGCTCCCATATCACGCCGGAAATCATTGAGGTAAATCAAGGCGACGAAGTGATTGTCCATCTGACCAATTTGGAGCGAGCCGAAGACGAGACGCATGGCTTTGCCTTATACGGCCACAACGTCAATTTATCACTAGAGCCGGGTAAAACCGTTAGTTTCCGCATTATTGCCGATAAGCCGGGTGTTTATCCGTATTACTGCACCGAGTTCTGCTCCGCGTTGCACTTGGAAATGGAAGGGTATCTTTTGGTCAAACCAAAAGATGGTACTGATACGACTGTAACACCTCCACCACCACCTCCACCGACTTACACCGAGGCCGACTATGACAAACAGGTGAAGGAAAATGTGGCGACACAGGCCGTTATTGACCAAGTGGTGGCTTTTATTACCAGTCGTAATTATAAGGATTTCCCGCCTGTGGTTGCCTTAGTGGAAGACGCAACTGACCAATTGGGTTTTGCCAAACAAGCCAAGGCGAAAGCCGAAGCCGCCGTGGCAAAAGGAGATTGGTATAATGCGACTTTATGGGCCAATCAATGGTGGCAATATCAAGTGAAGACTGCTGATATTGGCTTGCGTGCCAAGACTTATCTTGAGCAGCATGGGGCCGTAGTGACTCAACCCGCACCCGCACCCGCACCCGCTCCCGCTCCCGCTCCCGCTCCAAGCCCGAGCACTGGCGCGGCAAGTGCGGCTGGCGCGGCAACGTCTGAAGGGGCGGCGCTCTACCAGAGCAAAACCTGTGTTGCATGTCACGGCGCGGATGCCAAAACGCCTCTTCTGCCAATCTATCCCAAACTCGCCGGACAAAACAAGGACTACGCGCTCGCTCAGATGAAAGACATCAAAAGCGGTGCCCGCAATAATGGTCAAACGGCGGCCATGAAAGGTGTGATGGGCCTAGTCAATGAGGCCGAGATGAAAGCCATTGCACAATGGCTAACATCCCTAAAGTGAGTACCTTTTAAAAAATCCGATGTCTCAAAGACATCGGATTTTTAGCACTGTATATCTTGGCACTGGCAATCCGTCCAAACTTGAGTTTGGCCGACAATTCGTCCAATATTTATACTTCGCACGGGTAAAAAAGTTAACAATTAACTTTTTAAAAATCCGATGTCTCAAAGACATCGGATTTTTAGCACTGACTCAGGCAAGATTGGACATCGTTTTTTTTATCTCTAAATCAGGAGCAATCTATTAGTACTTTAATATGTGAGCATATATGATAAAAAGTGACCATATAAGTACACAAAAAAAATACTTGACATTCCTTTCAGTTTTGCATTATTGTGTTTTGCATTATTGTTAAAAATGCGTAGGGCATGATCAAACATTGCGATTTGATCTCAAAGCGAGCCTGTTAGAGCAAATCTTTGATTAATACCGGGGGCTAACCGGGAATTGACGCACGGGGACAAGACGGCTCTGTCACCTTCCGCATGGAAGGTGGCAACCAGCTTGGATGAATCGTGAACTAAGCCGTGATTTCTATGATCACATTTTAGATAGCAGGACTTATGAAGCTAAATTTTGGACATCGTTTTTTCTTAATTTCTAAATCAGGAGGACTTAATGAAGCTATTTAGTTGGCGAAAAATAGCTTTTATGTCGGCATCCGGAGTAATGGCCTTAATAACAGCGGCCAATACTTGGGCGACTGAAAGCTTAGAAGATGTAATAAAACGACGGGGGCTGACCGAGAAAGATGTCTTGGCGGCCGCTGAAACTTATGTGCCCACCGGCGGACGAGACGAGTACATTGTCTTCAGTTCCGGTGGACAAAGCGGCCATATCATAGTTTATGGCATCCCGTCAATGCGTCTCCTCAAATACATTGGCGTTTTTACCCCAGAACCGTGGCAGGGCTACGGCTTTGATGAGCAGTCCAAGGCGGTACTCGCTCAAGGCCGTATCCAAGGTAAGGATATTACCTACGGCGATACTCACCATCCGGCCCTCTCCGAAACCAACGGGGAGTATGACGGTAAGTATTTGTTTATCAACGACAAAGCCAATCCTCGGATTGCGGTGATTGATCTGCGTGATTTTGAAACTAAGCAGATTGTCGTTAATCCGGTGTTTAAGTCGTCACACGGCGGCGCGTTTGTCACCGAAAACACCGAGTATGTCATTGAGGCGGCGCAATATCCTGCACCGTTTGAAAATGAGTATGTGCCCCTTGAGCAATTCAATGAGCGTTATCGGGGTGGCATGACTTATTGGCGTTTTGATCGGAAAAAAGGCCGCATCATTCCCGATCAATCGTTTACGGTGATGGCGCCGCCCTATAGTCAAGACTTGTCTGACTTCGGTAAAGGCCCCAGTAGTGGATGGTCTTTTACTAACTCGTTCTGCTCAGAACGCTACGTGGGCGGGATTATGCAGGGGAAACCGCCATTTGAGGCAGGTTGTTCGGCTAAAGATACCGACTTTATGCATGTGGTCGATTGGCGCAAGGCTGCGGAACTCGTGAAGGCAGGCAAAGCCACCAAAATTAACGGCCACGATGTCATCACCATTGACACGGCCGTCAAAGAAGGGATTTTGTATCTCATCCCAGAGCCGAAAAGTCCGCATGGAGTGGATGTGACACCGAATGGCAAATACATTATTGTCAATGGTAAGCTCGACACCCACATGTCCGTGTACGACTTTGCCAAGATCCAAAAGGCCATTGCTGACAAGAACTTTGAGGGCACCGATCCTTACGGGATACCTATTATTCCAATCAAGGCCGCACTCCATATTCAAGTCCAAGTCGGTCTTGGGCCTTTGCATACACAGTTTGATTCAAAGGACTGTATTGCCTATACCTCGTTGTATGTCGATTCCATGATTGCTAAATGGGATTTTTGCCGCGGCAAAGTGTTGGATAAAATTGCCATTCACTATAATGTGGGTCATTTGATGACCACGCACGGTGACACAGTTAAGCCGGAAGGCAAATATTTGGTGGCCTTGAACAAATTGGCGATTGATCGCTTTAACCCGGTTGGGCCGCTACACCCACAAAACCATCAACTCATCGATATCAGCGGTGACAAGATGAGATTGTTATATGACATGCCGCTACCGTTGGGTGAACCTCATTACGCTGTCGCTATCAATGCCAAAGTACTCAAGCCGATAAAGCGGGTAGTGGTAGAGACGACTTACACCAAAGCCGACTATGACAAACTGGTGAAGGAAAATGTGGCGACACAGGCCGTTATTGACCAAGTAGTGGCCTTTATTACCAAGCGTTGTAATAATTTTAAGGACTTCCCACCTGTTGTCGATTTGGTGGTAGATGCCACTGACCAGTTGAATTTTGCTTTAAAAACCAAGGCGAAAGCCGAAGCTGCCGCTGCAAAAGAGGATTGGCAGAATGCGACTTTATGGGCCAATCAATGGTGGCAATATCAAGTGAAGGCTGCTGATATTGGTTTGCGTGCCAAAACCTATCTTGAGCAACATGGGGCAGTCTGCCCGCCTAAGCCAGAACCCAAACAGATGGCTGAACAAGAAACCGAAGCACAGGTGACTGAAGCCGACTACAACCAACTGGCTGAGAAAAATCAGACCCAACTCGCCACCCTTCACAAAGGGATGGGAGCCATTTTAAGCCGTAATTATTATGAGTTCCCAGAGGTTGCCGCCCTAGTGGAAGACGCGCTTAACGAGTTGAACACTGCCAAAGATGCCGAGAATAACACTAAAGCCGCCGCTGACAAAGGGGATTGGCAAACTGCGGTTTCGGAGGCCAAAAAGTGGCAACAGTCTCAGGATAAAGCAGCCAAGATTGGCTCACAGGCAAAAACGGCTCTTGAGCAACAGCCAAAGGCTAAAGAAGTGGTTGGACTCGTAATGCCGACACCCCCAGCGGTTGGAAAACCCGTTACGACACCCCCTATGGTAGAACCCATAGTAACGACTGGACTTGATGGAGCAGCACTCTATCAGAGCAAAGGCTGTGTGGCCTGTCACGGTGCCGATGGCAAAACGCCTCTGATGTCAAGCTATCCCAATATTGCCGGACAAGGCCATGGCTATACTTTCGCTCAGATGAAAGACGTCAAGAGTGGTGTACGTAAGAATGGTCAGATGGTAGCCATGACAGGCACTTTGGACTTGGTGAGTGACACTGAGATGGCGGCCATTGCACAGTGGTTAGCCTCCTTACCCGGCGGCGAAGGTACACCGGGTAACGCCACGCTGGCCGCTAAAGGGGAAGCCCTCTATAAGAGTAGTAAGACAAACTGTCTCGGCTGCCACGGTGCCGATGCCAAAACACCGCTACGGCCAGATCATTTCCCCAAACTCGCGGCGCAAAACAAAGAGTACATTATCGCTCAGATGAAAGACATTAAGAGCGGAGCGCGTGACAATGGCAACAGTGCGGCCATGAAAGGAATTATGCAGGGCGTGACTAACGAAGAGATGGCGGCCATTGCTGAATGGGTGGCTTCCTTAAAAGGGCCCGATGCCAGTGAGATAGTTACCGTGTTATTCCCAGATAAACCTGTGAAGGTTAAACCCATTGTCGTTTCACCTCGCACGACGACGGATGGGGCTGCACTCTATCAGAGCAAAGGCTGTGTGGCCTGTCACGGTACCGATGGCAAAACGCCTCTGATGTCAAGCTATCCCAATCTTGCCGGACAAGGCCATGCGTATATTTTCGCTCAGATGAAAGACATCAAGAGCGGTGGGCGTGATAATGGTCAGACGGCGGCCATGAAAGGGGTTGTAGCCTCGGTGAGTGACACTGAGATGGCGGCCATTGCACAGTGGTTAGCCTCCTTACCCGGTGGCGAAGGTACAGCGGGTGATGCTACCTTGATCGCTAAAGGGGAAGCCCTCTATAAGAGTAGTAAGACAAACTGTCTCGGTTGCCACGGTGCCGATGCCAAAACACCGCTACGGCCAGATATGTTCCCCAAGATCGCGGCGCAAAACAAAGAGTACATTATCGCTCAGATGAAAGACATTAAGAGCGGAGCGCGTGACAATGGCAACAGTGCGGCTATGAAAGGAATCATGCATGGCGTGACTGACGAAGAGATGGCGGCCATTGCTGAATGGGTGGCTTCCTTAAAAGGGCCCGAAGCCAAAGTTATCGTCGTGCAACCCCCAAAAGTTGATGGGGCAAAGCTCTACACAAGCAAAGGCTGTATTGCCTGTCACGGTGCCGATGGCAAAATGCCTATTATGCCAAACTATCCCAAACTGGCGGGACAAAACCAAGACTATGCTCTGGCTCAAATGGCCGACATCAAGAGCGGTGCGCGTCACAATGGTTTAAGTGTTGCCATGAAAAGCGTCATACAGATAGTCAGTGACGACGAGATGACGGCCATTGCACAATGGTTGGCCGGATTGCCTTTAGAGGAAGGTACGGCAGGTGATGCCACGCTGGCGGCCAAAGGGGCCGAACTCTACAAGAGCAAAACTTGTGTCGCCTGTCACGGCAAAGATGCCAACACGCCTCTTCAGCCAACCTACCCCAAGCTGGCAGGACTCAACCCGGCGTACACACTCGCTCAGATGAAAGACATCAAGAGTGGTGCGCGTAACAATGGTCAAACGGTGGTCATGAAAGCGGTTATGCCTCTGGTGAATGACGAAGAGATGGCGGCCATTGCACAGTGGCTCGTCTCCCCCGTAGAAAAGCAACCTGTGGTTAGCGAAAATGGCAATGGTGACGTGCAAACTTGCGACGCTGACAACTTAGTCAAACCAGAGGATTGGAAGATGGCTCCAGAGACACGCCTCGCTCTGGAATTGGAGCCAGACTTAGAAAACGGCCTAGATGTCTATGAAGTCTGTGCCGCTTGTCACTTGGATGAGGGTTGGGGAAGAGAAGATGGCACTTTCCCTCAATTGGCCGGGCAACATCGCACGGTACTCATCAAACAATTGGCTGATATTCGGGCCCTAAACCGCGACAACCCGACCATGTATCCCTTCGCATTACCCAGAGCGATAGGGGGGCCTCAGTCCTTGAGCGATGTCACCGGTTATATTGCCGAAAAACTGTTCATGAATCCCAACAATGGCAAGGGGCCAGGGGATGACTTGGAACATGGCGAGCAGTTGTACAAAGAAAACTGTGTCAAATGCCACTGTGAACAAGGCCAAGGCAGCGCGAAAAATTTCTACCCGCGCATTCAAGGCCAGCATTACAAATACATGCTGCGTCAATTTGAATGGATTCGTGACGGCAAGCGACGCAACGCCAATCCCGACATGGTGAAGCAGATTCAGGGCTTTACGGACAGAGACATGAAAGCAGTTATCGACCACGCTTCCCGTATCAAACCGCCCAAAGAACTTGTGGCTCCCCCAGGTTGGAAACCTGATTTGGCTGATTAATCATTTAAGTAAGACACCCTCATGTTTGTAGTAGGCGATTTATCGCCTCAATTGCAACTACTCGTCCAAACTTTAGTTTGGTAGTCGTCCAAACCGGAGTCCAAACTTTAGTTTGGCAGTAAATGATTTTTTCTTCAATTGTGATGTCCAAGATAAATCTTGGACTCCTACCTTGACGTCCAAGATAAATCTTGGACTCCAACCAAAATGAAACATGGGTAAAAAGAAATTGATAGCCGTCGCCGGTATTTCTTTAGCCGCCGTCTTGATAGGTTTTTTAGGCATTGTGCTGTGGTGGGCCTCCCAACCTACTAAACCTAAGCAAACTTGCGACGTTGACAACTTAGTAAAACCAGCGGGTTGGAATATGGCTGAAGAGACACGCCTCGCTCTGGAATTGGAGCCAGACTTAGAAAACGGCATAGAGGTCTATGAAGTCTGTGCCGCCTGTCACTTGGATAGTGGTTGGGGAAGAGTAGATGGCACTTTCCCTCAATTGGCGGGGCAACATCGCACGGTACTCATCAAACAATTGGCTGATATTCGGGCCCTAAACCGCGACAACCCGACCATGTATCCCTTCGCGTCACCCGGTGGTCCTCAGATCGTGAGCGATGTGACTGGCTATATTGCCGAAAAACGGCTCATGAATCCCAACAATGGCAAGGGGCCAGGGGATGACTTGGAACATGGCGAAAAGTTGTATAAAGAAAACTGTGTCAAATGCCATTGTGAACAAGGCCAAGGCAGCGCGAAAAATTTCTACCCGCGCATTCAAGGCCAGCATTATGAATATATGCTGCGTCAATTTGAATGGATTCGTGACGGCAAGCGACGCAACGCCAATCCCGACATGGTGAAGCAAATTCAGGGCTTTACGGAGAAAGACATGAAAGCGGTTATCGACTACGCTTCCCGTCTCAAACCGCCCAAAGAACTCGTGGCTCCCCCAAGTTGGGAACCTGATTTGGCTGATTAATCTTGGACATCCAAGATAAATCTTGGACTCCAAAAATCTTGGACTCCAACCTTGACGTCCAAGATAAATCTTGGACTCCAACAAAAATGAGGAAACCAAACATGGGTAAAAAACTGAGAACAGCCGTTGCTGGTATTTCTGTAGCCGTTATGAGTTTAGGCGGTAGCGTTGCCGCCATGGCTGATGGGGTTGCGCTATACTATAAATACACCTGCTACACCTGTCACGGCAACGATGCCAAAACGCCTATTCTGCCAATGTATCCCAAGCTTGCCGGACAGAACAAGCAATATATCATCGCTCAGATGAAAGACATCAAGAGTGGTAAGCGTAACAACGGTTATAGTGCAACCATGAAAGGCATTATGTACGGGGTGACTGAGCCAGAGATAGAGGCTATTGCCGAATGGCTGGAATCCTTGGAACAGAAAAAAGCGCCATTGCAAGAAGCGGCATCTGAAAACTTGGAACAGAAAATCATTAAGGGCCGATTACGTGACGCTAATCGGCCCTCTACATTTCAATAACAAAGCTTATGGCTAGCGCTTATAAGCTTAGAGAGCAAGCGCAATAATTGTTGTAACGAGTTGATAAGTTAAATTCCATCCAACAACCTTAATTGTATAAAATATTAGGATTACTCCCTTTAGGGAGAGGGAAAGGGTGAGGCTGATAGTATGAACCATCTTATTATGGGGGCGGCCATTAACGCGGTTGTCAATTCTCTCTCAGAGCCAAGTCTTATTTTCAAAGACTATCCTGAATATGACCAAATAAAATCGGTATCAAATGAAAAATTCTATCCTCTTAATTTATATGTTGATATGACCAATTATTTGGAAGAAAAGTTCAATGACAAGATAATATTGCTTAAACTAGGTAAAACCGTTGGAAGAACTGTCATTGAGACTTCTCTTTCTAAAATGAATCTTACCTCTGTCAAAGAGGCTATCCACGCCATTCAGAAAGCCCACGAACAATTCTGTCAACCGGTGAAGGGGGAGTTTAAAGTTATAAAAGAAACCGAAAGAGCCATTACCTTAAAATATACTGCGCCCTACAATTGTGTTTTACAAGAAGGCCTGTTGCGCGAAATAGCCAGTGAATATGGTGGGAAATTTCCGCTTGTTATTCATAAAGAATGTAGGCGCGAAGGGAAGTCCGCTTGTCTCTTTGAAATCAAATACGTTCAACGTAGAATGGAGATAATTTAAACATGGGAAAAGCCATAATATTCCGTCTGTTGACAGCAGCAGCTATACTTTTACTGATTGTTATCTATTTTTCACCTATCTGGTGGGTGAAACTTGATGCGCCGGCTTATCCAAAGGGAGTACCCATTAACTTCCACGTCAATGGTGTATTCAACGGCCGTCAAGTTGAGGAGGGTGAATTTTGCGATAAAGTCATGTTTCATGTACTGGAAATGGATGTTCTCAACCACTTTGTGGGGATGTATCCGATTGCCACCGGTGGCCCGATTGAACGCGGCCTGTCACAATTTCTCTTTGCTTTCCTGATAACGCTATTAGTCGCCTTTATGGTATCTGGGCCAAAATTGCAGGCAAGCGCGCTCTCAGTCGGTTTTGGAATTATCCTGGTATGGGCCTATATGACACTCTTCACCCAAGGCAGTGTTACCTCAACACCAGAGCAACATACCCAAGGAGGTGTTAGCTTAATGTCGGAAGGATACCAACACACTTTGCAGTGTGGTATGGACATGGAGCCGGACGAGTTCCAAGAGTGGAGCGGCTTTCAGGCCATGCAGGCGGTTCTCCGAAATGCCTTGTACAAGTATTATTCCATGGGAGAATCTGCCAAAGCTAATACTGAACGTGGGGTAGCTCTCTTAGTGACGGCAACTTATGTAGTGATAGGCGTATTGATTGCTACTATGCTCGTTTTTATCGTGGGGCTCCTGTGGAAGAATAACCTATTTTACTGGTTGCTGGTAATAATACCTATTTTATTGCCGGTGTTTTTCCTGCTTGAATATGCCGGCTGGCTGTGGTTTTTTGGTCATAATTTGCATCCAGGTGGCCCTTTTACTATCAAACCTTTCATGCCTACTGTCCTTGGTGAAGGGCTAATCAACCTCGGTAATACTGGCGGACGATTTGTGACGTATTCCTATCCCAACTATGGATTTGGCTTGATGGTGCTGTCGTCGATACTGCTTACTCTCGCCGGTTTGTTGCGCCGTAAACCGTTACGAAAAGCTGACGGGCGATAAAACTGAATGGTAAGAGTATTGATATAATCTCTGAAAATATTAGCACCTATCAGTTTGTAAAAATCGTTATTTTTCAACACTGAGAAGTGTTGAGGATTTGAAAACTGATAGGTGGTAATCTCTGAAAATTCATACCGTTAGTGTTTTCTACAAGGATTGAATATAAGCAGGGATATATAATTACGCATACAACGAATTACGCGGATGTATGTAGTACAACGAATTACGCGGATGTAGTACAACGAATTACGCGGATAAACGAATTGGTAAGTGGGTAAACAAAACATAACGAGCGACTTGTGAGTCGCTTTTGCGACTACTACTCTAGTCAGCAAAAATGTTAAAGGATTTATGCGTACCTACTTAAGCAGGGATTTCTCCTACTTAAATAAATTGTCCGCGGCAAAGTTTGAATGTTGAAAACGGTTTTATGGCCCCCAAATCAGTGTCAATAGCCTTACAAAAAGAATTGTTTTTCATTTTTCATTTTTCATTTTTCATTAATATGACGCGATATTTCTTGATATTAAGCCTAACTGTTCTAACGTTGCCCGTCTGGGCGGCCTCTTATCCGCCTTTCCAAGCTTTCGTAGATGCTGCGAAACCCGGTGACACGTTACGCCCGCCTCCCGGCACTTATGCCGGCCCCATAACAATAAAGATTCCCATCACCATTGATGGCAATAACCAAGTCACCATTGATGGCGGCGGTAAAGAAACCGTGATTCATTTGAAGGCGGATGGTGCACAATTGCGTAATCTACACTTAACCAATTCAGGCGAATCACATAATCGCATTGATGCCTGTGTTCAAGTACGCGGCAACTTTAACATTATCAAGGACAATATTCTTGATAATTGCCTATTTGGTATTGATTTGCAGATGTCAAACCATAATATCGTGCGGCGCAACCGTATCAGTTCCAAACCGTTTTCACTTGGACTCCGCGGCGACGCTATTCGCTTATGGTACAGCATGGGCAACAAAATTACCCACAACGAAATCAATGACTCTCGTGATACCGTCGTGTGGTATTCCAAAGAGAATGTGATAAAAGGCAATACTTCACTGCGAGGCCGCTATGCGCTGCACTTTATGTATAGCCAATTCAATCGGGTTGAAGACAATACTTACCACGAAAACGCCGTTGGCATTTTTTTAATGTACAGCGATGATGTCCAAGTGCGCGGCAATCAAATTTCTCATTCGCAGGGCGCAACCGGCATGGGCATAGGCTTCAAAGAATCCAGCAACGTCATTATTGAAAACAATCGGATTGTTTATTGTGCCACTGGTATTTATTTAGATCTTTCTCCTTATCAACCCGATACCACTAATCGAATCATTGCCAATGAAATTGCCTATAACAGTATTGGTATACTGTTTCATAATGATTGGAAAGGCAATGTATTTAAAAATAACCAATTCAAGGGTAATCATACTCAAGTTGCTGTACAAGGTGCTAGGACGGCCCACCGCAACGTTTGGCAAAGCAACTATTGGGATGATTATAGCGGCTTTGATCGTAATGGCGACGGTGTAGGAGATACACCTTATGAAAGTTATGCTTACGCCGATCAGATTTGGATGGATGTTCCGCCAACCCAGTTTTTTAGAGGTTCTGCTGTATTAGAATTGTTAAATTTTTTAGAACGCCTCGCTCCGTTTTCGGAACCCGTTATGATATTACGAGATTCAAAGCCAAAAATTCGGCCCATGGAGTCCAAAGCTGAAGCTTTGGACTAGCTCTTTTCCGTCCACTTAAAGGACGCATTAGTACAACGAATTACGCGGATAAACGAATTATTAAGTACAGCGAATTACGCGGATTAACGAATTGGTACGTCTAATTACGCGGATATTGGATATTAGTACAAGTACAGCGAATTACGCGGATAAACGAATTATTAAGTACAACTAATTACGCGGATTAACGAATTGGTACGTCTAATTACGCGGATATAGTACAGCGGCGTTCCAGAACGAAGTTTCGCTGTACTTGTATTATACTTATATTAATTCGCTTATCCGCGCAATTCGCTGTACTTGTATTATACTTATATTAATTCGCTTATCCGCGCAATTCGCTGTACTTGTACTATATTAATTCGCTTATCCGCGCAATAGGCGTTCCGCCACTGCGTTTCGCTGTACTCAATCTTGCCAAACTAAAGTTTGGACTCCTGCTGCTGAGTGAGCAATAATAATTATGCCCAAATTACCAAAATCTTCTCCACGTTACCAAGCTTCCCGCCGACGTTTTTTACGGACGACGGCGCTCTTTTTTGGGGTAGTCGGTACCTCGTTAGCGACTTGGTTCCCAGTCATTGCCGGGTGGGTAAAGTCCCGACTACGGCCGCCCGGGGCAGTGCCAGAAGATGAGTTTTTAACCTCTTGTATCAAATGTGGGCAATGTGTGCAAGTCTGCCCAGTTGAAGCCATCCGCCTTGCTGATATTAATGATGCTATGGGCGTGGGTGTGCCATACATTGATGCTCGCGCCCAAGCCTGTGATTTTTCATGTGATGTTGTACAATGTATCTTGGCTTGTCCAACCGGCTCGTTAAGTCACAGCGTTACTAAAAAGGAAGAAGTCCGTATGGGATTGGCGCGTGTGGTGAGGCCGGAAGCCTGTTTAGCGCGTATGGGGCGTGGCTTTAAAGGACAAGCCCGGGGGCCTCATTTTAAAGGATTGTTGCGCTACAAAGACGTTGATCGCTGGAACCCCATTCTCGTCAGAGATCATCCTTATGATCGTCCCTTATGTGATCTTTGCGTGATCCAATGTCCCATCGAAAACGCTATTTCTCTGCAAGCCATTGATAAAGAAGGAAAACGTAAAGAACCCGTTATCCATGAAGCTTGCGTTGGCTGTGGGGTTTGTGAAATGATTTGTCCGGTAGAACCCACTGTGATTGTCATTGATGAGAGAAAAACTTGGGAGGATGTTGCTGCATGAAAGGCAACCTTGAAGCATTGGCGGTGATGTTTGGCAAGGAACCGAAAAAGCCCAAACAAACTGAGCAAGCCAAAGAATTCCACTTGGAATATAAAAAACTGGTTAAAAATCTATCTCAGGAAGAGAAGGCGAAACTCAGAAAAGACTTGGAAAATGCGAGACTGGGGCATTACCCAAAAAAATGGCGCAATCGCCGCTGGGCGGCCCTCATCACGATCAATCTCCTATTCACGCTGTCTTTTTGGATAGATATCCAATTGTTTGAAGGTTCCATGATTGCTTCGCGTGTGCTAGGTTTTCACATGGCTGATGTTTATTCCGCTTTTCAAATTGTCTTGGCCTACCAGATAATATTTATCAATCTTGTCATTGGCACAGTGACTGTATTGGTAATCTGGGCACTATTGGGTGGGCGAGCCTTTTGTTCTTGGGCATGTCCCTATCACTTGCTGGCCGAAATGGCGGAAAAAATCCACCTAAAACTGGCGGAAAAAAAATGGCTGAAAGTTCGTAAAGAGAATGATCCCTCTTTTCATCGGGGAATCCGCCCCGTTTTCTGGATCGTGTTTGCTCTCATCGCGTTTATTTCAGGTTTCTCCCTATTTAATAGTATCAATCCCGTCGGCATTGTCAGCCGTGCTTTGATTTATGGCTTCAATTTGGCGATGCTTTGGGTATTGGCTTTATTATTGTTTGAAATCTTTTACTCGCGCCGCGCTTGGTGTCGCTATGTGTGTCCAATGGGCTTGACTTATGGTATGGTGGGTGCGTTATCGCCGCTGCAAATCACTTACCATTTACCGGATTGCCAGCATGAAGGCGCTTGTCGCACCGTTTGTGAAGTCCCGCATGTTTTAGAATGTGTTAAAAAAGGCCGTGCCGGGGATGTCACTGTTGATATTGGCACTGATTGCACTTTATGCGCTGCGTGTGTCGATGTTTGCCCTACCAGTTCATTACGCTTTGAAATCAAAGGGTTAAGTCGATTGGCCTCATGAAAAAATAATTAAGAATGAAAAATGAAAAATGCCGAATGAACAAAGATTTATAGAATCACTTATCTTATTTTGAAGAGGTTTTTATTAGTCATTGATTTCGTCATATTTAATTTAAGCCTTAATTCGCATTCAATTGAGGCGCTATAAGGACTCGTTGTCGTAAAACACCTACAAAAAGTCTGGCTAATGAGGCGCAATTGGGGGCCATAATTTAATTTGAAACCTTTCAAAACCTTTTAT
>Ga0190346_1000280_pt1 | contig 14900 bp, 11 predicted proteins | sample 48721345_MG_FD_161680 | JGI IMG/M metagenome (GOLD analysis project Ga0190346, IMG submission 161680) | Hydrothermal vent microbial mat bacterial communities from Southern Trench, Guaymas Basin, Mexico - 4872-13-4-5_MG | ecosystem: Environmental > Aquatic > Marine > Hydrothermal vents >... | reverse complement strand
GGTGAGCAGCCGGCGCGGCCCCCAGCGATCGGCGAGGATCCCGGTGGGGATCTGCATCAACACGTAGCTGTAAAAATAGAAGGCCGACAGGTTCCCCAGGGCCGCGGCACCGATGGAAAAGGTCCGCATCAGCTCGGCGGTCATCACCGCCGGGGCCACCCGGTGAAAGAAGCCCACCAGGTAAAGCGGTGCCGCCATGGCCCAGACCCACCAGGCGCTGCGCAGCGGCGGCAGGCGCCTCGCAGCGGGCGCTTCAGGATTTTGCGGGACGGATTCCATCGCGGCTCTGCTAGGCCGGCCCGGCCCTTGGGTCAAGAGGTTTGCTCGGCCAAGCGCGCCTGTACCCTTCAGGACGCGTCCCAGCGGCCTTCGGCCCGCAGCCGCTCGATGACCTGCTGGGCCGCGGTCTTAAGTGACATGTAGTCGGTCTTGGCCACCCGGTTGAGGGGAAACTGCCCGGCAGGGAGGATCTCCACATGGCTTGGGCGCGAATAGGCCGAAATGTCCTGGCAGGCCGCCATCACCTCCTCGGCGGTCAACGTCTGCCCCTCGATAGGCTCCACGAAGGCGATGATCCCCTCGGAGTAGACCTCGTGGGGGGCGCCCACCACGGCGATCTGGTTGATCTTGCCCTTGAGCTTCTCCGCGATGTGGTGCTCCACGTCGTCCGGGAAAACCTGGTAGCCCTTGGGCTTGATCACCAACTTGGAGCGCCCGGCGAAATGGAGCCCCTCGTCGTCGTAGTAGCCCAGGTCACCGGTGTAGCAAATCCCGTCGGTGGAAATGGTCTTGGCGGTGTTTTCCTCATCGTTCAGGTAGCCGATGAAAATCTGGGGGCCTGAAAAACAGATCTCCCCCACTTCCCCCCTGGGCTTCTCCTTGCCCGCGCTGCCGTCGGCGTTCATCGGTTCCCTGATGGTCAGGGGACACAGGGGCATGTCGTAACCGATGCTCCGGGCGATCTCGTCCACCCCGGCATCGATATCCGTATAAGTGCAGAAACCCGAGGTTTCCGTCAGCCCGAGGCCGGTGCCGATCTGGGGCGCCATCTGCTTCATCTTGACGAGGAACTCGCGCGAGACCGCCTGGCCGCCGTAGATGGCAAAGCGCAGGCTGGACAGGTCGTAGCGCTCGTAGTCTGGAAGGCGCCACTCCATGTTGAAGAGGGCGGGGATCTGCCCCAGGCAGGTGACCTTGTGGGCGGCGATGGCCTCCAGGCTCATCTTGGGATCGAAAATATGCAGGAGCACGGACACGCCCCCGCCGAAAATGGTGGTGGCGAGCTGCTCGGTGGTGCAGCCCACGTGGGAGGGGGGCAAGTTGATGAGAAAGACATCGTCTTTGCGGATTTCAAAGGCCATCGCCAGACCAACGTTCTGGGTAAGGATGCCTTCGTGGCAGAGCAGAGCCGGCTTGGGCGAACCGGTGGAGCCGGTGGTGAAGATGATGAGGCACGGATCGCGCTTGGCCACCGCTTGATGCGCCTTGCGCACACTGCCGGTAAAAAGACTTTTGATAAAAACCTTCTTGATGTCCTTGACGAAGGCACCGATGCTCACCGCGCCCTCCACGACAAGGTCTTCCTCCTGCTGAAACTGCACCCAGTGCCGCACGAAAGGCGATTGGGCCATCACCTCCCGGATCATGGGCCGGAAATCCGCCACCGCCGTCTTGCCCAGGAAAAAATACGCCTTGGGCTTGAGCCGGTTGAGGCAGTACTGGATCTCCTTGGTCTTCAGGCGCAGATCCAGCGGCGCCAGCACGATGCCGGTCCGGTAGCAGGCATACATGAGGTAGACATGCTCCTTGAGCAACGGGAGGCTGGTGGCCAGGATATCCCCCTTCTTCAGGCCGATGGAAAGCAGCTTGGCGGCGAAGGCCGAAACGGCGGTGTCGAACGCCTTCCAGGTGACCCGTGCCCCGGTGTTGTGTTCGATCAGGGCGACGTCTTTTTTCTTGGCCTTGGCGTAATGGGCCACGTAATCGGCCAGGTTGGGCTTCAGGTCCTGGTACATCTGAAGCGCCTTGCGGTCTTTTTGAGGATCTTTCATCGCTTTGCTCCACGAAAGGAGGCTGCCTCAACGGCGGCCTCGGTGTTTGGTTGAACCGTCGGTCTAAATATCTACAGGAAAAGCAGCCCGATGGAAATGATGATTCCCGAATAGAGCAGGGCGATGATGCAGTATCCCATGATGTCCCTGGCGTTCAGGCCGGCGATGCCCAGGGCGGGAAGGGCCCAGAACGGCTGGATCATGTTGGTCCAGGCATCGCCCCAGGCGATGGCCATGGCCGCCCGGCCCGTATCCACCCCGATTTCCATGGCGGCCGGAATCAGAATCGGCCCCTGCACGGCCCACTGCCCGCCGCCGGAGGGTACGAAGATGTTGACGATGCCGGCGCTGAGAAAGCTGAAAAAGGGAAAGCTGAAGGGGGTGGACACGCTGACGAACCACTGGGAGATCATGGCGGCCAGGCCAGAGCTGATCATCATGCCCATGATCCCGGCGTAAAAGGGAAACTGGAGGATGATGCCGCCGGAGCCCTTGACGGCTTCATAAAGCGCGTTGATGTAACGCCGGGGGGTCCAATGGAAGAGGATCCCGGCGAAGAGGAAGATGAAGTTGATGATGTTGAGGTTTAAAGAGCCTCCCTTGCTGAAGTGGTGGATCAGGTAGACCAGCGCCACGGCAGTGAGGGCCAACGAAATAACCGGCGAATTCTCGATTTTTTCCGCCGGCGTTCGCATCTTGGCCGGCGTTTCGGCCGGCGCCTTGGTTTCCAGCAGCGCCGGATCGATGGCAAACACCTCTTCTTCCGGCGGAATCATGAAACGCGCCAGAAGGGGAAGGGTCAAAATGAGGGCGAGGGCAATAATCAGGCTGTAGGGGGCGAAAATGGTCTGGCCGACGTTGATTCCGCCGGTCAACTTGAACGACCAGTCGGTGGAGGTGGCCAGGGACAGAGGGATCGAGCCGGCCAGGCCGCCGTGCCAGGTCAAGAAGCCCATGTAGGCGGTGGCGATGATCAGGCGGTAGTCGAGCCCCTTGACCTGCCGCGCCATCTCCCGTCCCAACAGGGCGCCGACGACGAGTCCGAAGCCCCAGTTGATCCAGCTGGCGATGGCCGCCACGAAGGCCGTGATCATCACCGCGTTGGTCGGGGTCTTGGCCGCCGCGGCAATCCCCTGGAGCACCGCCTTGATCGGGGCGCTGTTAGCCAGGGCGTGGCCGGTAACGAGCACCAGGACCATCTGCATGGAGAAGGTGAGCAGTTTCCAAAAGCCGTTGCCCCAGTGCTGCACCATCTGGTAGGGGCCGTTGTCGGTGAGAAAGACGCCCCCCAGAAAAACAACAAAGGTGAGGATAACGGCGAAAAGAAACGGGTCTGGCAGATATTTCTGCACGAGGGCGACGAAAAACTGGGTCAGACGTCTAAACATTCCACTCTCCTTTCCCGGTTTCGGGATCCGGCAAAAAATATCGATTCCCCAACGATGTCTTCCGAGGCCTTGCCCCGCCCCCCCCGTCCTTCCGTTCAGGAAAGCGGGGTTTGGTGAACCCTCCCCATCGAAGCCCCCCTTAGTAACCGCGTTACCCCAAAAAGCCTGAAGCGTATCTAGCAAATCAAAAAGGAGCGCGTACCAATCATGGGCTAAAAAGTCAAACCCGGCGTCTCTTTTCAACTTCCCCGGCTTGCAATAACGCCCAAAAAAGGTCACTATGGGTTCGCCAACGGAGTCTTCGGGTTCATCTGATCACCGTGGAGAATTTTATGCCGATCAATGAAATTGTTGCGTTGACCCAAGCGCTGATCCGCTTCCAGTCCACTGCCGCTCGCCCGGACGAGATCACCCGGTGCGCCGACTTCATCTGCGGCTACCTGGATCAACACGGCATCCGGTTTGACCGCATGGAGCACAACGGCGTTCCTTCCATCGCCGCCCTGCCCGAGAGGGGGTTTGCGCCGGTGCTGCTCATGGCCCACTTCGACGTGGTGGCCGGACCGGATCACTTGTTTGAGCCTCGCATCCAGAACGGCCGCCTGTACGGACGCGGCAGCATCGACGACAAATACGCCGCCGCCCTCTCGCTGGTGATGTTCAAGAACGAACTGGACCGGCTCAAGGACCAGGGCAGGGGACAGGCGGATACGCACTTCGGCATTCTGCTCACCGGCGACGAGGAGGTAGGCGGCGTCAACGGTGCCCAGCACGCCCTGAGCCGCATCCGCACCGACTTTTGCATCGCCCTGGACGGCGGCAGCCCCAAGCGCATCGTGGTCAAGGAGAAGGGCGTGATGCGCCTGAAGCTCACCGCCCGCGGCAAAACCGCCCACGGCGCACGCCCCTGGCTGGGAATCAACGCCATCGAAAAACTGACGGCCGACTACCAGAAAATCAAGGCCTTCTTCCAGGCCGAGACCCGGGATCACTGGCACCGCACCCTCAACTGGGGCGTCGTGCGTGCCGGCGAATCGGTGAATCAGGTTCCTGACGTGGCCGAAGCCTGGCTCGACATCCGCTTTACCGAAGCCGACGACATGGACGCCTTGCTGAAAGAAATCCGTGACGTCATCGACGGGGAAATCGAGGTCCAAGAGCGCTGGCCCCTGTTCACCTCCGGCGACTCCCCTCACCTCGATCTGTTGCAGCAGGCCGCCGGCGCCGAGCGGGTCTTCGAGCACGGGGCCAGCGATGCCCGCTTTCTCTCTTCTCTCGGCATGGTCGGCGTCGTTTGGGGCGCCGACGGGGAAATGAGCCAGCATTCTGCCGACGAGCACGTGGTCATTGAAAGCATCCGGCAGGTGCACGACGCCCTGGCGGCCTTTCTCACCGAAGCCGCCCGGCAACGAGGCCAATGAACGCCGCCGCTCCCCTTCTTCGGATGAAATGACAGGGGTGGGGTTTTGCTACATCAAGAAATCAAGTCTTTGATCACCGCCCCTTCCCGTATGACCATCACCACGTTCTTGAGACCATCTTCAAAAAGGGAGATGTGATCCAACGGATTTCGGGCGGTCACGATCAGGTCGGCCAGTTTTCCGGGGGACACGGTGCCCCATCGGTCCGCCACGCCGAGCAGTTCGGCATTGGTGCGGGTCGCCGACACGATGGCGCCCATCGGCCCCAGGACCTCGGCCTTGATGGCCAATTCCCGACCCTTGAGCGCCTGAGCCGGGCCGACGATGTCCGAGCCCGATGCGATTTTGACGCCGGCGCGAAACGCCGCCTCCAGCGCGTCGCGCCCTTGCCGGCCCACCGCTTCGAGCTTGGCCTGGCTGGTATCGTCCAGCCCCCATTCCCGGCCGCGGGCCAGCAGCAGATCATAGACGGTCAGGGTGGGCACGTAATAGACACCTCGCTCCGCCATCAGGCGGGCGGTTTCATCGTCCATCAGGTTGCCATGCTCGATGGAACGGACGCCTGCCGCCAAACAGTTCTGGATCGCCCGGGGACCGTAGGCATGGGCCATCACATACGTGCCGCCGGCCTCCGCCACATCGACGGCCGCCTTGATTTCTTCCACGGAAAACTTCCATTGACCGGGCACGGCGCGATCCGACTCCTGCGAGGCCAGCACTTCGCCGTCGGCAAAAACCTTGATCTGGTCCGCCCCCCGACCCAGGGTCCGCCGGGCCGCCGCCCGGACCTGGTCGGGGCCGTCACAGATCTCGGGACAGATATTCAGCGCGTTTCGCGGCGCGGGACGGTCCGGTCCCGTTCCCGCAATGCGGCTCTCCCCCCCCGATTGGCTCAACGGGGTCACACTGAGAAAGAGGCGCGGCCCCTGGATCATCCCCCGCGCCATCGCCTCACGGAAGCCGGGATCCAGGCCGGCCGCATCCCGAACGGTGGTAAAGCCCAGTTGGATATCGGTTTCCAGGTTGCGGCAGACGCTGAGCACGTAAACCGCCGGTGGCAACTTGGCGGTCATGGTATTTCTCAGTTCGATGTTGCCGGGGTGGACGTGGGCGTCGATCAGGCCCGGCAGCAGGCACCGGCCCTTGAGATCCACCACCCGGGCGCCCTTGGGGGCCTTGGTGCGCAGGCCCCCGATTTCCTGAATGACGCCATCGGCGATGATCACGGTGGCGTCCGGTTGCGGTGACGCGCCGGTGCCGTCGATGATCAGGGCATGGCGAAAAACCAACCGATCGGTCATCAAGCATTCCTTTCAATCTTGGGATTCAACTCTTCACGCAGCCAGTCGGCGAAGAGATTGATCCCCACCACCAACAGGATCAGGACAGCCCCGGGAAACAGCACCATCCACCACATGCCGGCATAGACATAATCCTTGCCGATGGCGATCATCATGCCCAGGGAAGGCTGGGTGATGGGTACGCCGACGCCCAGGAAGCTCAGCGTGGCCTCCAACATGATGACCACCGCCAGATCCACGGCCACGACCACAAAGATGGGCGCAATGGCGTTGGGCATCAGGTGCTTGAAAAGCAATCGCACATCGCCGGCGCCGGTGGCCTTGGCCGCCATGATGTAAGCCTCCTGCTTGACCTCCATGACGCTGCCGCGCATCGTCCGGGCGTAGCGCACCCAGTCCACGATGCAGATGGCCACCACCACCGTGATGACGCCGCGCTCCTTGAACAGGCCGAGCAGCAAAATGGCCATCAAGGTGGTGGAAAAGGAGAAAAAGGTGTCCGCCAGACGCATGGTGACGACATCAATCCAACCCCCGTAGTAGCCGGCCAGCAGCCCCATCAGGACCCCGAAGGTTCCGGCGACGGCCACCACGCTGAAGCCGACCAGCAACGAGGTCCGCAGACCGTAGAGCATGGTGCTGAAGATGCCCCGTCCCTGGTCGTCCGTGCCCAGCCAGAACGGCGCCTGGCCGCCTTCCATCCACACGGGCGGCTGGAGGAAGTTCGCCAAACTGACGGTCTCCAGGTCGTAGGGATTCTGGGGCGCCAGCACCGGAGCCAGCAAGGCCGCCAGAATGAACACCACCATCAGCACGCTGCCGATAATGGCCGAGGGGTCGTGCAGGTAGTGGTAGAGAAACCGGGATTTAATGCGGTGCTCAGTCATAGCGGATCTTCGGGTTGAGCAGGGCGTAAAGGATGTCCACCACGATGTTGATGATCAGGATCATCAAGGCCGCCAGCATGATGTAGGTGGCGATGACCGGCTGGTCCGATTCATAGATGGAAGTCAGCAGCAGGTTGCCCATGCCCGGCCATTGGAAGATGGTTTCCGTGACGATGGCGAAGGCCAGGATCTCCCCGAACTGCAGGCCGGTCATGGTCACCACCGGGATCATCACATTGCGCAATGCGTGTTTGAAAATCACCTTGAACGGGGGCAGTCCCTTGGCCCAGGCGGTCTTGATGAATTCCTCGGCCAGCACCTCGCGCATCCCGGCCCGGGTCAAGCGCATGAGCACCGCCAACTGGTACATGGCCAGGGTGGCCGCCGGCAGCACCAGGTGCTTCAGCCCGTCGGCGGTGAGCAGCCCGGTGCGCCAGAAACCGACCGTCACGGTCTCTCCCCGGCCGAAGGGGGGCAGCACCTCCAGCCAGACGGAAAAGACCATGATCAACAAAATCCCGATCAGAAAGGTGGGTATGGAAATCCCGGCCAGTGATCCGGCCATGATCAGCCGGTTATGGACGGCGTAAGGCTTCAACGAGACCACCACCCCCAAGACGAGGCCGATGGTGAACGCCAGTGACACCGCCACCAGCGCCAGCTCGAAGGTCGCCGGGAATCGCTCCAGGATCAGGCCCAGCACCGGCACCCGGCTCACGTAGGAAACCCCGAAATTCCCCTGAAGCGCGTTGGCCAGAAACCGGCCGTACTGGACATACGCCGGCTGGTCCAGGCCGAAGGCCTGCCGAATCATCTCGCGCTCGGCGGTGGTGGCGTACTGGCCGGCCAGGGTTTGCACCGGGTCGCCCATGTAGCGAAAGATGACAAAGCAGATCAGGGTCACGCCCATCAGGACCACGCCCCCCTGGATCAGTCTACGCAGGATATAGGTCAGCATAATTCTCCGGCCATCGGCGCCGCCTTGCAGCGGGCGGCGCCGATGCGGGTTGAACGGTTACTTGCTGATCTCCTTGTACACCATCCACCGGTCCGCCCGCGGGACGAACTTAACCTGTGCGGCCTTCTGCAGTGCATAAATGTCCTGCTGGTAGTGCAGCGGAATCCAGGCGATCTTGTCGGTCATGGCCAACTTGTTCAACTCCTGGAGCGTCTTGGCCCGCTCGGCCTGATCGACGATGTGGGTGGTGGACTGCAGCAGGCGGTCGATATCGGCGTCGCTGTAACGGGTGCCGTTCCAGGTGCCGTAGCCCCGTTCCTTGTCCAGGGTGTGAAGCAGGTTGAAGTAGGTGCGCCCCATGTCAAAGGCCCCGTCGAGCCAACCGATAAGGTAGAAGTCGTGCTTGCCCTCCTGGACTTCCGGAAAGAAGACCGATTTCGGCTTGACGTCCAGGTTCACCTTGATGCCGACCTTGGCCAGGTACTTGGCCACCGCTTCGGCGATCTGGGCATCCTGCACGTAGCGGTCATTGGGTGCGGCCAGGGTGATCTCGAAACCGTTTTCATAGCCGGCCTCCTTCAGCAGCGCCTTGGCCTTGGCCGGATCGAAGGGGTAGCGCTGCAGATCGGGGTTGTAGCCGATGGTGGCCGGGTCGGGCACCTGGGCCGTGGGCGTGGCCTGGCCGCGCATGACCTTCTCGACGATTTCATCTTCGTCGATGGCCATGTAGATGGCTTTCCGGACCCGGATATCGGCGGCCGGCGCGCCGGGGGCGTTTCCAAGGGCCAGGAAGATGGCGCGCCGCGCCGGCCGGTTAATGGTCTCCAGTTTGGGGTTGGCGGCCACCTTGTCGTAGAGTTCCACCGGCACGCCGGTCACAAGATCCACCTTGCCCGAAACCAGGGCGGCGAACCGGGTGGACGACTCGGTGATGGGGTTGACTTCGACGGTCTTGATGGGCGGCGCGCCTTCCCAGTAGTTCTCGTTGGCTTCCAGACGCAGGTAGGAGCCCTTGACCCACTCGACCAGCTTGTAGGCACCGGTGCCGATGGGCTTCTGGCCGACCTCTCCGGGATCCCGCGCCTCGGTGGACTCCTTGTCCATGATGAAGATTTGGTGCAGGTTGTTGGCGAACCACGGAATCGGTTCTTTGGTCTTGATCACCACGGTGTAGTCGTCGATGATCTCGATGGTATCGATGCTTTTGCCCGTATTGGTGAACTCCGAGACCTCCGGGTCGCTGAGGCGCTCGAAGGAAAACTTGACATCCTTTGCATCGAAGGCGTTTCCGTTGTGGAAGGTGACGCCCTTGCGCAGGAAGAACTTCCAGGTGAGCAGATCGGGGTGCTCGTAACGTTCGGCCAAGGCCGGTTTGAACTCGCCGCCGGACAGTTGCAACAGGCCGTCGAAAAAGTTGGCCATCACCGAAAGGTTTGCGTCCGCGTCGGATCCATGGGGATTCATGGTGCGCGGGGGGGTGTCCACCGCAACCACCAAGTCGGCGGCGGCCAAGGCCGGCGTCGCCATCAGGACCAGACAGAATACGATACCCAGTTTTAACAACACGTTTTTCATTTTCGAACCTCCGTAACGCTGGGGTGATCGGAAATGACGGCAACGCCGTCGAGGCGCTCCGCCGCACACCTTTTGTTCTCATTCATAGAGAAAGCAACGCACCGCATGCCCCGCTGCAACCTCCTGCAAGGTCGGAATCGCCGTGTGGCAATGGTCCATCCGCCGGGGACAGCGGGGATGAAAATGGCACCCGGAAGGCGGATGGATCGGGCTGGGCACATCCCCCTGCAGAATCATCCGCTGCTTTCTTTGTTTCGGCTCCGGCACGGGTACGGCCGACAGGAGTGCCTGGGTGTAGGGGTGCTTGGGCGCACCATACACATCCTTGTAAGTGCCGCTTTCCACCACCCGGCCCAGGTACATCACCGCCACCCGGTCACAGAGATGCTCAACCACGGCCAGATCATGGGCGATGAGGATGTAGGACAGGCCGAATTCTTCCTGGAGGTCGATGAGCAGGTTGATGATCTGGGCCTGAATGGACACGTCCAAGGCGGAAACGGGTTCGTCACCGACGATCAGACAAGGGTTGAGGGTCAGGGCCCGGGCGATGCCCACCCGCTGGCGCTGTCCGCCGGAGAACTCGTGGGGAAAGCGCTTGCCGTAATCCGGGGAAAGACCGACCTTTTCCAGCAGGAAGGCCACCCGCTCGGCGCGGGCCTTGCCCGGGTAAAGCCCATGGATCTGCATCGGATCGGCCAGGATCTGTTCCACCGTCAGCCGGGGGTTGAGCGACGAGTAGGGATCCTGGAAGATCATCTGCATCTCCCTGCACAAATGGCGCCGCTTCTTGGGCGTCGTCCGGGTAATCTCTTCGCCTTTGTAGGTGATGCTTCCCCCTGTGGCCTCGATCATGCCGAGCACGCCCAACCCGGTGGTGGTCTTGCCGCACCCGCTTTCGCCCACCAGCCCCAGCGTCTCCCCCTCGGCCAGGTCGAACGAGACACCGTCCACGGCGAAAACGCGACCCACCGTCCGGGAAAGCAGGCCGCGCTTTATCGCAAAATGAACCTTGAGGTTTTCGACTTCCAGCAGCGACGCCATGTTCATCATCCCTCTTGGCCGTCGGGCGTTGCGGCCCCCGGACCGTAAAGCCAGCAACGCACCGAATGCCCCTCTTCCGATTCGATCAGCACCGGAACCCGATCGCGGCAAACGGTCATGGCCTGCCGGCAACGGGGATGGAAGGCGCAACCGGGGGGCATGCTGAGCAGCCCGGGCACCATTCCGGAAATCTCCGCGAGGCGCTGCCGGCCGTATTCGGCCCGGCGTCCCAGCTTGGGGATGGATCTGAGCAGGCCCTGCGTGTAGGGGTGTCTCGGACTTTCGAACAGGACCTCGGTTCGTGCCGCCTCGACCACCTTGCCGGCGTACATCACGATCACCCGGGAGGCGATTTCGGCGATGACCCCCAGATCATGGGTGATCATCATGATGGCCGTATCATAGTCCTGGCGCAGGGTCAGCATCAGGTCCAGGATCTGGGCCTGAACGGTCACATCCAGGGCGGTGGTGGGCTCGTCGGCGATGAGGATCTGCGGGTTGCATGCCAAGGCCATGGCAATCATGGCGCGCTGCCGCATGCCGCCGGAAAGCTGGTGGGGATAATCTTCGACCCGGCGTTCAGGGGCCGGGATCTGAACCTTGCGCAGCATCTCCACGGCGTTGTTCCAGGCCGCCCGGCGCGAGAGCCCCATATGCTGGGTGAACATTTCGGAGATCTGGTTGCCGATGGTGAAAACCGGGTTCAAGGAGGTCATCGGCTCCTGAAAAATCATGGCGATGCGATTGCCGCGGATGCCCCGGATCTTCTCCATGGGCAGCGTGGCCAGATCCATGCCGTCGAAATGGATGCGGCCGGCCACGATCCGGCCGGGCGGCTCGGGAATCAGGCGCATGATGCTCTGGGCCGTGACGCTCTTGCCGCAGCCCGACTCTCCGACAATCCCCAGCACCTCTCCCCGCTCCAAGTGAAAGGAGACATCGTCCACGGCCCGGGCCACGCCGTCGAAGGTGAAGAAATGGGTCTTCAGCCCCTGGACCTCGAGCAAGGGGGCGGGCTTCATCCGTCCTGCCTTTCGGGCTGCAGACCGGCGGCCAGGCCGAACCGGCCGACCCCGGATCGAACACCCGCGCCTACAGTCGAGGTGCCGGGGGCAGAGGAAAGCGGCTCGCCTCGGGTGGATCTCATCTCGCCCATTCCTTTCCGGAGAAACGCTAAAGGAGCTGCATCGGGGTGATGCCAGCCCCCTAACAACGGCCGATCATTGTGTCAACCAAAAACTTTAAATGCTATGTAAATAAAATTTCTATTGCGCCGAAAGTCCAATTGACGCATTCAATCAAGAGAATAACGGCTCAAGGAAAGGAGAAGAGATGGACGCTCGCCAGAAGCGCAAAGGTGAGTACGCCCGCATGCTGCTGCAGCGGAGCCCCCTGTCCCGCAATCAGGTGGCCGCCGTGTCGGGATTGTCCAACGCCTATATCCGGGAACTGGAAAAAGGGAGCATCGGCAACGTGGGCCGCGAGAAGCTGATCGCTTTCGCTATCGCCTTGAATTTGAGCCTCCTGGAAATCGACCGGATGCTGGCGGTGTTCGACCGGGCCGCCCTCACCGATGAAGATATCCCAATCTTTGTCGATGCCACCCGGCGGTCAAGGATTTCGGCGGCCCTACATCCGATTCACGACAGTTTCACCTTTGACCTGGCGGTCCTCTGCGCCGAACGGATTCCCGGTGAGCATGTCATCGTGAGCCCGCGTCCGGCGTCCTGCCTCAGGGAGGAAGGACACCGGATCTATGCCGAAAAACCGCTTGTCGAGGCTCATCCGCTATACGCGGATCTGGTGGCCGCCATCATCCGCGAGCGGCGCCGGCTGCTCGGCGAAAACCTTGTCCAGTTCGCCTTGCGCCAGTACGTCTGCATCAACTGCCTGGAAGACTATTTGCTGCGCTGTGAGGACCCGGTGGAAAAGCAGTGGCGGATTGGCCATCTGGCCAACACCATCGAGATGATCCGGCGCCATCGGAACTTTCATTTTTCCCTGACCCGGGAATGTCCGAGCTTTATTTTCGTGCTGCGAACGCCCCCCCCCGGCGCCAAAGCCACTGAAAAGCTCATCATCACGGCCCTGCCGCCCCACCGCTTTAAATTGCGATCCGCGGGATCGCTGGCCGGATTCGCCACCGACAACCAGGCGGTGATTCTCAACTTCAAGGAAGAGCTGGCCTTCATTCGAACGACGGTCATCGAGGCCTATCGTGACCGGCATCGGCTGGTGGGTTATTTGGAAAGCTTGGTCAACGCGTGAGTTCTTCGCCGACTGGCTGCGCGAAGAACTCAATCCCAAGATCGAAAAAAACCGGTAGGCGGCTCGCTCCGACAGCGCGGGAAAGCGGGGTGGGCTGAAGTCAGTATCGGCTTTCAACACCCCCGAATCCGCCGTGGGCCGTGACGGCCGCCGTTCACCCTTGGCGCCCTCGGTTCGGCCGGACAGGGCCGGACCGGTCCGACTTGTCCGACAGGGAAAACCCGACCGGCGGTCCACGCTGGCGAGCTTCATCAGGATCACCCGTCGCCTTGACATCCGCCCCGCAATGGCCGAAACTTTTTGAACCTAAACTGAGCGATTTAAGCGCAAAAAAATCCCACCTAATGGGCTAACTGTTTGGTATAGCGAGGTTATCGAGGCCATCACATACCGCGCAACAGCAACCCAAAAGGTGGGAGGTTGACAATGAGATTTACCACGGCCGCGACAAAAAGCAAAGCAATCATTGACGGCGTCGAGATTACCAACGATACGCTCACCGGCCGCGGCGGATTGAGTCTGTTTGCCCGCTATCTTCGCAACATCCAGATTTTTCAGCAGATCGATACTTTCTTCGGTTCCATGCGTCGCAGCCGCAAGGGGCTGCCGATTACCGAGATTTTCAAACAGCTGCTGTGTTTTTTCGTCGATGGCACCAGCCGACACCTGGTCTACTTCGACGCCTTGGCCAAGGACGCCGGCTACGCCGCGGCCACCGAGAGCGAGCCCGGCAGCATGCTTTCCTCCCACGCCGTCAAACGCTTCTTTTGCTCTTTCTGGTGGCCGCGCATCTACCTGTTCCGGCACCTTTTGCAGCGACTGTTTCTGTGGCGCCTTGGCCTGCAAGCGCCCGATCTGGTGGTTTTGGGCGTCGACACCATGGTCATGGACAACAACGAGGCCCGGGTGCGCCACGGCGTCAAGCCCACCTACAAGCGGGTCAAGGGATTTCAGCCGCTGCAGATGACCTGGCAAAACTACGTGATCGATGCGGTCTTTCGCCGCGGCAATGCCCACAGCAACAACGGCGATACGGTCGAGCAGATGGTCCGTCACGTGGTGGCCAAAATCCGCAAGCACTATCGAGCCGACGTGGCCATCATCGTTCGCATGGACAGCGGGTTTTTCGATCAGAAGCTCTTTGAGGTTTTCGAAAATTTGGGCATCGGCTACATCTGCGGCGGCAAGCTGTATGAGCCGATCAAGCAATTTGTGACGCAAAGCCAATCGAACCAGGCCATCTGGGGCCGCTACGAGCAAGGGCGCCAGGTGTGGCAATACCTGGAGTTTGGCACCAGGTGCGGCAATTGGAAGCGGTTTCGTCGAGCGCTGTTTTGCCGGCCGTTGTATGAAGACGCCCAGATGCTGCTGCCCTTTGCACGGCCCGAGACGGTGCTGGTCACCAACCTGGGCATGGGCCAGGGCATCGATGCGGCGCTGGTCAAGGCTGGATACGGCCAATGGCTTCAAGCGCAAGGGATCATCGCCGGCTACCACGGCCGGGGTGGCGATGAGCTGGTGCACCGGGCGCTGAAGGATTTCGGGTTCGAGGAGCTGCCCTTCAAGCGCTTTGCCCCCAATGCCGCCTTCTACTACACGATGCTGGTGTCCTTTTTTCTCTACGAGAGCTTCAAGCAGGACGTGTGCGCGCCGGTGCTCGAGCCCGTTTGCTATGCTACCACGCTGCGCCGCAGGGTGATTGACATTGCCGCCAAGATCGTGCGTCACGGCGGCCGGGTGGTGCTGAAAGTGACGGCGGCAACCTTTGAGGCCCTGAATTTCGAAGTGCTTTGGCAAAAGAGCGGGGCGCCGCCCAAGTATTGCTGGTCGTAAGAGACTTGCAGCGCCGAAGAGATGACCTGCAGGTGGCGAGGTGTTTCCAAAAACGCTGAAATTTGATGATAAACTAAACATCAGGGGCTCATCCGCCGAAAAAATGGACTGACGGCAGCCAAAAAATGGCGATCGGAGCGCCAAAATCGACTCTTCGATAGTCAGGGAGACGCC
>Ga0190346_1000275_pt1 | contig 14961 bp, 14 predicted proteins | sample 48721345_MG_FD_161680 | JGI IMG/M metagenome (GOLD analysis project Ga0190346, IMG submission 161680) | Hydrothermal vent microbial mat bacterial communities from Southern Trench, Guaymas Basin, Mexico - 4872-13-4-5_MG | ecosystem: Environmental > Aquatic > Marine > Hydrothermal vents >... | reverse complement strand
GGGTCCGGTTCCGCATGGACGGGTCCCTCCGGACCGTTGCCGAAATTGAATCCGGCACCTACCGGGAAATGGAGTACTACCTGAAGAGTATCGCCGGAATAAGCGGTATCGAACGGGCTCCCAGGAACGGGCGGATAGACATGGAACACCGGGGGAAGACCTATTCGTTCAGGTGCGAAACCGCTTACAACTATGTCCACGACGGATCCAAGATAATCTACGAGCTTTACTGCCTGGATGAAGACGACCAGGAGATGATCTATCGCGCAGTCGGAAACGGAGACAATGTCGAGAAGCTGCGGCCGGCGTTCAAGGAAAAATACGGATCTCCGGGCCTGGGCGAACGGGTGGTGAAGTTGTCAAAAGAGGGTCTTATATCAGGCCTTGATGCGGTTAAATACATTTAGGAATTTTTAAATGGCCAGAGAAGAATATGTAGAACGGGACAAAGACGGTCAGCAGAAAATCCCGGAGAGTCTTTTCGACCTGATGAGCGACCTCCAGCGTTATACGGTTTTGGCCAGGGACCGTCGGGCTGAAATAGACCCGAACTTCTTCACGTATCGAAGGACCCGGGCCTTTTTGCGCGTAGGGTTCCAAACCGGGTTCGCGGAGGTCTTGCTCCTGCCGTTTCTCACTCCCCTTGCGGTGGGAACGATTTACGGAGTGGTCCCGATTTTCGGTCATTCCCCCCTGAACCTGTTCGAGAGATACTACGGTGAATTCCTGCCGGTCTGGATTCCCCTGCTCATCACGTATTTCCTGTGCAGGCAGGTTCTGATAGGCGAAGGTCCTTTGTGGAACGTGGGTTTCAGGCGGTTTCTCGAGGGCCGCTCCATAATCCTGCTCGTAGGGGGTCTCTTCACGTATTTTGCTCTCAAGTTGGTCCAGCTCAATCTGCCGCCTGAAAGACTCTACGCGTTGACGCAGCCGGTCCACCTACCGCAGATGTCACAGGAATGGGTGTTTCGTGCCATGGACTTTTGGACTGAGCTCCATCCGTACCTGACGCAGGCCGGGTATTTTGCCCTGGTACAATGCCTGGCGGCCTTGCTCCTTCCGTGGATGTGGCTCCTAGTATTCGAATTCAGGAATCGCCGGGCCCGTGAAAAGGCAAAGGCGATTCTCTCATAATCCGTGATCGCCAGATCCTCCGCCATGACCTTAATCGTTCGACACTGAATCTGCCTTAATACTGAATAAGAAACAAAGTCTATCTTATACAAAGAATACAATACAATTATTAATATAATATAGGCGTCAGAGGCCATGGATTAAAGGGGAAACGTCAGACAGATTCGTCGGATCGATTAAACGTGCGCGGCCACTTCCTTGCAGCATGAATCACTCTGAGAATTTCCACTGTATCGCCTTTAACTCTGTAGGGTACAATGTATGGCGTGCCGACGACTACTAACTCCCTGGTTCCAGAGACACGGCCGGTTCTGCCCATACCTGGATGTTCAGAAAGCAGATGGGTTGCTTCCCATATGCACTTCGCCACCTTTTTTGCCGCTGCAGGATTTGACTGAGTGATATACTCGGCGATTTCATCTAGATCGGCCAATGCAACCTTTACCCATCGAATTCGCCTAGGCATCAACGCCCCACTTGTAAAAAGTTGCCTTCACTTCATCTTCGCCGGCAAATTCACCGGCATCTGCCTGGCGGAGTCCTTCTTGAATTGCTTTTAATTGCCAGGCTTGATCTTCCACATAAGCCCTTACTGCCTCTGCCACCAAAAAAGATCTGGAACGACGCGTGGCTTTCGCCAGATTTTCGAGTTTTTCCTTTGTTTGAAGATCCAACCGTGCTGTTATGGTAGCGGTATCCATGAACAGATCCCCCTTAAGTATTAAATGTACACAATTAATACTTTAACACGTCGGCGTTGACGATACAAGTTGGGTCACCGCATAGCAAAACGCTTGGGCTTCGCCATCCCAAAAAAGTTTTCATACTTTGACTGCTGTCCAAGAAGATCACCGGATTCCAATGGTCGATCTCCCTTGGCGTTCATGACCTTCCACAGGGTAAAGGAAAAGAGGCCGCTCGGGACCTTTCCGCTCTCGATCCTGGAGCTGGTTCAGCTTTACGTGGCCACGTCCGCCTTGGCCGGTGCCCTGGTGGGAGAGAGCGGGGATACCAATCTGGAAGCCCACAATCTTCCTAACGGAGGGAAGAAGAGCCTCGCCTTGAATAAAGCGAAAGTGGCGAGAGCAGGATAGACAACAAACAACGTATCACTTTCCTCTGTAAGCGGATTACGTTTTCTCAGCTTCTTCTGGAAGCTGAGAAACAAACAAAAATTCCTTAAATCCTGTTAATCCTGTCTAGCAAAAAGAATTGCAAAGCTGTGTATAAATATATTTATAAAGTATAACAGACCAATATTAAAGATAAAATAAAGATAGAATTTCCTTTTTTCGGTATGTGACCTGCATAATTTGGGATGAAGGTTCTGCTTCCAACAGTGGCCGCTGTTTCTGTGATCCTGCTTGCATTTTGGCAGGGACCGGAGAACGGGTTCGCCGTTCCAGCACGAAAGAGATTCTTCCCTTGCGGTAGAGGAACAGGAGGTCCATCCCGGAGGAAACCTCCGCAAACAAATCCGGGTCAGGGCACCCTGGCTGGCCGGACACGACCTCGACAGTCTGGTACTGGGACTCAGCAAGGCATCCAGCGTGACGGGCCTGCCGGTTGAACTCTTGCAGGCGTTAATAGAGGTGGAGTCGGACTACAGAGTAAATGCCCGGTCCGACAGGGGTGCGATAGGCCTCATGCAGGTGAAGCCGATTGCGGCCGCTGAGGTTGGATGGACCCCGGGAAGCTCGACGATCCATACTGGAACATCGTAACCGGGGCGCTCTACCCGGACCGGATGCACAGGAAGTTCGAATCCCTGGGCCTGGCGCTGGCCGCCTATTCCACCGGACCTGCGAACGTGGCCAAGGGGACGGTTCCGCGGTGGCACGTCCAAAGGGTAAAGCGCAGATTCGCGCAGGTTCTGAAGACACAGGGATGCGAGTTTTGACCAGGTTGGCCGTTACGGTAGGAGCGCAGCGGGTGAAATCAAGTATCCTCAATTCCCACCATCGCCCGCCTGCCGCGTCGCTGGCACCCTGCAGTAAATTTCGCCCCGCGCGGCCCGAACGAGAGCGATTCATCTGACTTGCTCAGGTTCAAGATCACCCCAGGTGCGATCCTGATTCTCCGCCAAAAGCGAAAAGCCATATTCAAGCCGTTTGATCTCTCTCAATCATCAGGCCCCCGGTGGGCGGTTGCGTCTTCGTCGACCCAGTCCTCTTCGGTGTAGGACATGCCCTTTTGCCCCGGTACCTTGCGTGTCGGTCCGGCCTTGTAAAGAGCGCAGCTTTTCGGACCGTAACAAAAGGTCTCGAAGCGGTGTCGTTTCTTGGTCGGATTCATAAGAATACGGATTTTACTACCGGGCATTTTTGACCGCCCTCAAGGTAATCAAACAAATCTTTTGCCCAGATATTTTTTAGGAGTTGGCGTACAAAATACATAATATCATTCTGGGCCTTTATGCTCCAAAGTCCCAGAGATTCTTGAGAGGAAATCCTTTCTCATGTTCATTGACAAGTTCCGCTTCGGCTAGTATTTTTGCTAACCTCAAAATCTGGTAGCAAGGTTCACGTACAGAGGACTTTAACCTCATAAGTTCAGCCCATGCCGGGCGTACACCAGCGGTTGCAGTCGACTGCGCACGTAAGCAAGCTTGCTTACGTGCTCGCGACTGATCCGCGGCGAGTTGTTGCCCATAGACAAAAAAACACATAGATGTTCTGCATTAGGAGAATAAAAAGATGAAGCAGCTCATGTTTACAGTATTAATATTTTTTTGTGGCTTGTTCGGAGAAACGGCGGCTGCCCCTTCAATAGTTGGTTCCTTGGATATCCCCTGGGCTTCTGGAGTCTATGTTTCCGGTTCGTATGCTTACGTTGCCGGGTTAGGCATACAAAAGGTTGACGTCAGCAATCCACAGAACCCAATCATAGTGGATAGCACTGGAGAAACAACCTTCTCCACCGATGACATCTATATCTCAGGCACCTATGCATATGTGGCTGCTGACACCGCAGGTCTGCTGATCATGGACATCGGCGATTTCGGGAACCCCAGATTAGTCGGGTCTGTAGAGACGCCGATCAGAGCCAGAAGCGTATATATTTCAGGTCATTATGCGTACGTAGCCACATGGGGTGACACTGACCTATACATTGTGGACATAAGCAACCCTCAACAACCTGTCCTTGCGATTTCATTGGATTTCTCCGAACCAACCTGGGCCTATGGTGTGTGTGTTTCTGATCATCGCGCCTATCTGGCCGGAGGGCTCGGCGGCCTGCATGTGATCGACGTAATAAACCCTTTGTCGCCGACCTATGCCGGTTCGGTAATAAATAAAGGGACACCCGATCCCAGTCCCTTTACCAGCGATTCACTCTGGGCTGATGGCGTATTTGTTTCAGGCTCCTATGCCTACGTAGCAGACATTGGTGGCCTACAGATTATTGACATCACTGATTTTCAAAACCCCATCCTGGCTGGCTCAGTAGATATTCAAGGCGGCGCATCAGATGTGTATGTATCCGATACCTATGCATACGTTACAGCCGATCCTTTTGAGGGAAAACTTTACCTTATTGACGTTTCCGAGTTTGTAGGAGGTTCAGCGGCACCAGCTAACCCTTCGGTAAGGATATCTCTCAACAATTCCCAGTACACTCCTGGGGACAACATGAAGGTGACACTGACCACTTCACCAGGGACAGGAGACAATTCCTGGGATATTTACGTGGGACTTATACTGCCGGATAGTTCTTTATACTTCGTGACATTTGAACCTTCATTCGGCTTCAGCCCCGATCTGGTGCTGGCCCGACCCTCAAAATCTATTACTGCTGAATCCATGACAATTTTGGATATTACTTTGCCCGAAGGGCTTCCTCCCGGTAACTGGCAGTGGGCATCTGTCCTTGGGAAGGACAATTTGAGCCAAATAAGCGAGATATCATGTGCGCCGTTCACCATGAGCAACCCTCAAGGAGGCGAGCTTGATCTTACAGGAACGTGGAGTATTCAAGAAACAATAACCGGGAATTGTCCCGACGAGGATTACCCTTATACCAATACATATATGGCTGCATTTGTACAAACAGGGAATCACTTGACTTTTACGTCCACATCAACCGGCACATCTCTCAGTGGAACGATCTCAGGCAACTCTATTACATTGACAGGGACAAGACCCTCTAAAGGCGGAACAACTTCAATTAATTTTCCAGGCACGGTTTCAAGTGACGGCAACACTGTAACAGGTACAGCAACATGGACATGGACCGATGGCAGTTACACCTGCTCTGGCACCACAGTTGTCACGATGGCGAGGGTTGCGCAATCTACCACCCTTAATGTGACAGGAACCTGGCAAGGCTCCTGGCAAAGTTCTGCGCACAACATAAATGGCACTTTTACCACAAATATAACACAACAGGGTTCAGTATTAAGTGGAACTATCAATGTTCCTGAGATCGGCATGAGTGGTGCTGATTTAAAGGGAACAGTTAATGGTAATATTATTACCTTTGGCGATATAGATGAAAAAATCACATTTACAGGTACGGTTAGTGGAGAGTCAGCAGCCTCAGGAACTTATATTTATCCTTCTCTAACTGATAATGGAACTTGGCAGGGAAACAAAATTTAGTAGCTGTAAACTCAGCAATAAAGCAAATTTTGGCATAACAATGCAATTTTGTGCCAAGGTAAATCCGAAGCCTTGGGAGTAGTAGAAATCCTGTGAAATTGGTCAATGTTGCCCAGTGGATGATCGAATACCGTGAGAGTCCCACCTGACCAAAGGTCAGCCCGCAGGTCAGTAGAGAAATCCACGGGCAAAACCGGTAATGGAAGTCTGAAGCTGGATAGATCAAGGGCGCAGGCTCTGTATTGAGCCCCGAAAAATGTATAGTTGTGGACAGTAGGATAATCTCATGATTGAGAGATTGTGAGGGAAAGCCGACAGTCTTGATGCACTGGAAGAGCAGCCCTGCTGGATATGCTGTGGCGAGTATTCAGGACACCACCGGGGTCTGAGAGCAGGGCATGTATTCACAGGGGTAGCTCGGGAACTGGAGAGAGCCAACTGTCTCCTTGTAAATGAATCCGGTCAAGGGCGCCGGTTAGCTGATAAGGCATAGTCCTGGCGGTGTGAAGGGGAGCTCTAACCTGACCAGCGAGCGAAAGCAAAGGAGCACACAAAGTATCGGGGGAGGATACCGAAGAGGGAACGAACCCGGGATGGTAACTCGCTATCTATTCGTGATACAATCTGTTGGATTATCAGGGAAAAGGCATCCTTAATGTCATAGTTTATGTCGGCCGGCAATAGCGGCGTAATGTCTTCAACAAAATCCACGTGTTTCATTTTTGCCTCAAGGTTTTTTTCGTATGAAGTTTCCCGCTTTTTTGGGTGAGGTAAATCCGAAATCAATTTATGATGCGCTTTGGATCAGATTATGGAAAATGATACCTGAGCCGGAAACCAACGGGAGGTTACTTGTCGCTCCGGATGATTTTATCAACCCCAAAACAGGCAGGAATATCTTTGGTTGTGCCAATATATTTGATCACGCGGCCAAACAGAATCAGACGAAATATCCCCGGGCACAGAATGTTGTTTCCATCGGGCTTTTTAAAATGATCAAGGGCCGTTGGGCATGTCTGCCCTTGAAGCACTGCTGCTATCACCTCAAAAAGGACATCAAGGAAAACTGTCCCAAGTACAATGGCAAAGATGTTGAATTCCGGAGCAAGCATGAACAGGCCGTTGATATGATCTGTGGTGTTGCAGCCCGATTCACCGACTCCTGGTTTGGTAATAATGGCATATGGAAACCTTTACGCAAAAAGATAGATGATCGAGCCCACTTGATTTCCCGGCTTCGTTCCAACAATAATTTGTTTGATGAGCCGGCGGTAACTACAAAAAGAAAACAGGGGCGTCCCGGAAAATATGGGAATAAACTTGGTAAAACATCATCTCTTGCCTGTACATACAGGGAGCCGGGACAGGAATACAGGGTCAACCTTTACGGAAAGGAACGAACCATTCTTGCCTATGACCGAATTGTCATGCTCAAGAGTCTCAAGTGCCGGGTACGAGTTGTTTGGATTTTCCGTAGGACACAATGGGTTGCCCTGTTTTCCACTGATCCGACTCTGTCCGTTGAGGAGATTATCAAGTACTATGGTGCCCGATGGAAGATCGAGGCCTGTTTCAAAGAGCTGAAGCAGGACATCGGCAGCATTGAAACCCAGGCCGGGAATTCAGCGGCAGTTACAAATCACCTGGAATTCTGCATGATGGCCATCACATTGACTTGGGTTTATGCCTGCAGGCTGGAGAAAACTCCAAGCCGACGGCATGCTGTCAAAGGTCGCTATCATTTCGCCTTTTCCGATGTCCGAAGGCTGATAGCAAAAGCGGCAATGGACGATAATTTTACAATACTTTGCCCACGACCAGGTAAAACGATGATTAATTCGTTTGTGACCGCCTTAATGCGGATGACCGCATGAAATTTTTCCAGGAAACTTCAGCTTTAAATTTCATTGCCAATAATATAGTGAAAAAGGTGTAAACTACTCTTTAGGAGATAATGCCATTGAAGATTGAATCATATCGCTTTGGTGAAATCGTAATTGATGGAATATGCTATACAAAGGACCTGAAAATTATTAAAGGAAAGGTCTTTGACAACTGGTGGAGGTCCCAGGGACATACCCTTCAAATTTCTGATATCCTGGATGTCATAGCCGCAAAACCCAGTACCCTGATAGTTGGAACAGGCGCTTACGGCAGAATGGTTTTAAAGCCCGGGCTATCCGAGGAACTTGATTCCAAAGGTATTCGCATAATCCCCCTTGCCACAGAACCAGCTATTCAGAGATTCAATGAATTGGCATCGTTGCTTGGATACGAAGAGGTTGCCACTGCACTTCACCTTACATGTTAACAGGGTTCTCTTGTCTTGACAGATTATTCATGTGTTCTCACTCACAATAATCTCCTTGCAAAATTTTCCGGATTTGGCTAATAATTCGTGTTCTTAAAATAAAACTACAAATCGGCTCTCTCTTTAGCCGCTCTTCTGGTTAATCCTGAGAGTTGTCTCCTCAACAAATGAATTAAGATAGGAGATTTTTAATATGCCCACAGGTCTGCGCTTGAAATTTATCTTGATGGCAGCACTTATTGCCCTGTCTATAGTCTTTGTACTGCCCTCTTTTTATAAAGATACACCCGGCTGGTTCAAAAAATATATCTACAGTGAGGGTCTGAAACTTGGTCTGGACCTCCAGGGAGGAATGCATCTCATCCTAAAGGTAGATGTGGAGCAGGCAATTAAAAATTCCGCGGATCTTGCAGCTACCGACCTTAAAGAGTCCTTGGGTCGCAGGCAAATAACATTGATCCGTCGCCAGAGTCCGGACCCTGATGAAATATTGTTCTTTCTTCCCAACAAGGACGCAGTAGAAAGGGTAAAGGCCGTTCTGGAAGATGAATTCCCCAGCCTCGAACTGGTAAAGGTAATAGAAAAAGGGAAATTCCCCAGCCTGATATTAAAACTCTCCCCGAACGAGGAAAAATTCATAAGAGAACACTCGGTTGATCAGTCCCTGGAGATCATTCGTAACCGGATAGACCAGTTTGGTGTCACAGAACCTGTAATTGTCCGTCAGGGTGAACAAGAGATAGTAGTCCAGCTCCCGGGAATTCAGGACCCCGAACGGGCCATCAAGCTCATAGGGCAGACGGCCCAACTGGAGTTCAAGCTGGTAGACGACGAAAGCGGAATAGACCTCGGAAGGCTTATCCGTCAAGCCACAGATAGCGGCCGCCTTCCAGCGGGCTATAATATTAAAGACCTTAACTCGGCCTTAAGGGGACAAATACCCCAGGACGATTCCATTTACTTCCTTAAAGACGTCGATGATCGCACCGGCAAATCCCGTAAGACGCCGATCCTTCTCAAGGATAAAACGCTGATGACCGGGGATACCGTAAAGACCGCCCATGTCCGGATAGGTGGGACCTACAACGAGCCCTATGTTGCCCTTGAATTTACAGATCGGGGTGCAAGACTCTTTGAAAAAATCACCAGCGACAATGTGGGCAAGCGTCTTGCCATTGTTCTGGACGGAGTGGCCCGCTCTGCTCCGGTAATAAGGGAACGTATAGGAGGAGGGCATGCCCAGATCTCCGGCTCATTTACCCCTGAAGAGGCCTCTGACCTTGCCATTGTGTTGAGAGCCGGTGCCCTGCCCGCGCCGATCAGCATTGTCCAAAACGTTACAGTAGGTCCGTCTCTTGGCCATGATTCGATAGAGCGCGGCCTCTATTCCGGACTGCTCGGGGCAGCCGTTGTGGTCGTCTTCATGATTATTTATTACACCTTTTCAGGTTTAATAGCGAATATAGCAATGGTACTGAACCTGCTCTTTCTTATGGCTGTTCTGGCGCTTTTCCAGGCCACATTGACCCTTCCAGGTATAGCCGGCATTATACTCATCATCGGCATGGGGGTTGACTCCAATGTTCTGATCTTTGAACGCATGAGGGAAGAAAGGGCATTTGGAAAACCTCTTAAGGCATTTATTGACGGTGGCTATGACAAGGCATTCTGGACTATTGTAGACGCCCATGTTACCACTCTTATAACCGCAATAGCACTATTCCTGTTTGGAACCGGTCCGATCAAGGGTTTTGCCGTCACCCTGTCCGCCGGTATTGTAATCAACCTCTTTACCGCCATCTTTGGGACCAGGATGGTATATGACGCACTACTGTCCAAGCATGCCCTGACCAACCTGAATTTTCTACAATTAATCAAAAAGACCCGCCTTGACTTCATGGGACGAAGGAATTTCGCCTTCGCACTATCAGCGATCATGGTAATTATAGGTCTCGCGGGCTTCATACAGATCGTAAGGGGGGAGGCCAATCTCGGCGTCGACTTTTCCGGTGGAACCATGGTCCAGTACCGTGCGGACAAGCCCTTCACCCTGGACAAGGTAAGAAAGGCCATGGCAGAAACGGCTATTGATGGTTACTCCCTTCAAAAAGTGCCGGGGGAAAACGTCTTAATCATACGCATAAAAAAATCAGTAGCTACTGTTGGAGACATAGAGACCAATATAACCAATAGCTTGAAAGAAGGCCTGGGTGAGACGAATTTTGTAATGGAAAGCAAGGCAGAGATCGGCTCAACCGTAAGTAAAGAACTGAGGCGTAAGGCACTGATAGCAATATGCATATCATTGGCGGGCATCATCTGTTACCTGGCCTTCAGATTCAATTTGAGCTTTGGTGTAGCGGCCACCGCTGCCACTTTCCATGATGTGCTGCTGGTACTGGGCGTTTTATTTATCCTGAACAAGGAAATAACTCTTCTTACGATAACTGCGCTTCTGACGCTCGCTGGTTATTCCATTACCGACACCGTGGTCGTCTTTGATAGAATCAGAGAAAATATTAAACGTTATAAAAAATTGTCTTTTGCCGCAATCATAAATCGAAGTATCAACGAGATGCTGAGCAGAACAATTATTACATCTATGACTACGGCGGCAGTGGTCTTATGTATCTTTATATTTGGTGGCATCGTAATACATGACTTTGCCTTTACTTTATTATTAGGGGTACTGGTCGGCACCTATTCCTCAATATTTATAGCCAGCCCTGTGGTATATTTGTGGCACAAGGGCAAAATACCAAAACAATAGAGCATTTTTCATGGATCAACTGGTAATTGAAGGCAGGCATCCGCTCAAAGGCACCATCAGGATCAGCGGGGCCAAAAATGCCGCTCTGCCCATTCTTGCGGCAACGCTCCTCACTGGCGGCACCTTCAGGCTGCAGAATATCCCCAGGCTTGTCGACATAAAGACCTTCACTGATCTCATGACAGACCTGGGCGTTATTGTAGATTACAGCGCAGATAATGACTCTGATGTCTTAAACATAGACTCCTCAGGACTCTCTGACCACGAGGCCCCTTACGACCTGGTGCGTAAGATGCGTGCTTCAATTCTGGTACTGGGACCTCTTCTGTCCCGTACCGGAAAGGCCCGTGTCTCTCTTCCCGGAGGCTGTGCCATTGGTGCCCGTCCCATAAATCTTCATTTAAAGGGACTTGAGTTAATGGGGGCCAAACTACGGCTAAAAAAAGGCTATATAGAGGCAAGGGCCGGTAGACTGAATGGAGCGCATATCTACTTTGACACCCCATCTGTGACGGGTACGGAAAACCTGATGATGGCAGCTGTACTCGCTAAGGGGACAACTGTACTTAGAAATGCTGCAAGGGAACCGGAGATACTTGCCCTGGGACAAATGCTGAACCAAATGGAGGCAAAGATAAAGGGCCTTGGTTCAGATACCGTCAAGATAGAAGGTGTCAGGAAGCTAAGGCCTGTTGACTGGGCAATAATCCCTGATCGCATAGAGGCCGGCACATACATGATGGCTGTTGGGACAGCCGGAGGAGAATTGATAATTGAAAACCTCTTGGCAAATCATCTGGAGGCGGTCATATCCAAACTCAGGAGCACCGGGCTTCAGATTGAAGGAGATAATACCCGTATTTCCGTCAGGAAAAAAGGCAACCTGCACAGCGTAGATATTAAGACCCTTCCATATCCCGGTTTCCCGACTGACCTGCAGGCCCAAATCATGGTACTGATGGCCCTGGCCGATGGGCTCAGTGTAATCACTGAAACCATATTTGAAAACCGTTTCATGCACGTTGCCGAATTAAGACGGCTTGGAGCCGACATAAAGGTTGAAGGCAGAAGCGCCCTCATAAAAGGTATAAACGAATTAAATGGTGCTCCTGTAATGGCTACCGATCTCAGGGCCAGCGCCTCTCTGGTGCTTGCCGGCCTTGCGGCCAAAGGGACTACGACAATATCCAGGGTTTATCACCTGGATCGCGGGTATGAATGCTTGGAGCGGAAGCTTGCTGCAGTAGGAGCAAACATCAAAAGGGAAAAGGCATAAGTGCCCAAAACTTCATGACCAGATATTTTCCCGTCCCTGCGCATGAATTTCTATACGTCTGTGTTGATCCATGGGACTCTGTGCCCAAAAAAGACTTTTTAATTTAAGCTGGCTAACCCGTTGAAAACAGAAAAGGATATCCTTATTGACCGATACGGTAGGCATTTGACCTATCTGAGGGTCTCGGTAACGGACAGATGTAATTTGCGGTGTCGCTACTGCATGCCCCGGATCAACTTCTCTTTGTTGCCGCATGATAAAATCCTCACCTATGAAGAAATTCTTAAGGCTTGCAGTGCCTTCGCGGCTATTGGTATCACAAAAGTGCGCCTCACGGGTGGCGAACCATTGGTCCGGCGGGACTTAATAAAACTTGCCGAGAGACTGACTGAGATCAACGGGCTTGAAGAAATCTGTATCACCACAAATGGAGTCCTGCTGGAAAAATATGCAGATGCCCTATTCAAGACGGGTATAAGACATATTAATATCAGTCTTGATTCCATGAATCCGGACCGATTTGCCTATATTACCGGCTTCAATCTATTTGAACAGGTGTGGCGAGGCATAAAAAAGGCATTGGAAAAGGGATTTTCCCCTATAAAAATCAACTCGGTAATCATTAAAGGCATTAATGACAATGAAATAAACGATTTGGCAGGGTTGAGCCTGAAATATCCCGTACAGATACGTTTTATAGAATTTATGCCTTTCGGGCATGATATTTTCTGGAATCCGGCCAGATTTGTCAGTTGTGATAAAATCAGGGACCAGATAGAACATACATTCGGAAAACTGCGCCCACTGCCCAGCAAGTCGCAGAGTGCCGGACCGGCGAGTGTATACGCACTTGATAACTGCGCGGGTACTGTAGGATTTATAGGCGCTTTAAGTCACCGTTTCTGCAAAAGTTGTAACCGCCTGCGTCTTACCGCCGAGGGACGTCTTAGATTATGTCTATTCTCTGATGAGGAAGTAGATATCAAAAAGGCCCTGCGGCAAGGGCAAAACGAAGAGGATCTGGCCCTTTTTTTCCATCGAGCCATATTAAATAAACCGAAAGAATTAAAATTTTCCAAGAAAGAAAAACTATCATGTACCCGTAGTATGTCCAGCATAGGGGGGTAAGAACAGTTATAAATATATGAAGGAGTTCTAATAATGAAAAGTAAGCTGGCCTTTGTTTTCCCGGGACAGGGTTCTCAATATGTTGGAATGGGAAAGACCTTATTGGAAAAGGTGTCTGATGCGGCCCGGGTCTTTTCTGCGGCAGAAGACTTGACCGGGCTTCCCGTGAAAAAACTCTGCATTGAAGGAACTATGGAAGAACTCACCCGGGTTGAGAATCTTCAGCCTTGTCTGACTGCCGTAGAGATCATTTGCTGTATAACTGCTAGAAATAAAGGATTAGAGGCGGCAGCGGTAGCAGGACACAGTCTGGGAGAATATCCGGCACTGTGGGCTGCAGGGGTCATTAGCCTTGAAGACACGTTCAAGCTAGTCCATGCGAGGGGCAGGCTTATGAAGGAGGTAGGGGATAAAAATCCCGGGGCCATGGCTGCGGTGATCGGTCTGAGCAGGAAAGGGCTGGAGGACTTGATCGCGCCCCTGGCTAAAAAAGGCGTCCTGTCTTTGGCTAACCACAACTCTCCGGAACAGATAGTAGTTACTGGAGAAACGGGCTTGGTCGACGATTTGTGTGAGGCTGCTAAGGCCGCAGGAGCAAGGGCGATTCCCTTGAAGGTTTCCGGTGCCTATCATAGCCCCCTTATGGATAAGGCATCAAGACGCTTTTCTGAAGTCCTGGACAAAGTTTCTTTTTCCAGGCCTAAGATCCCAATCTACAGCAACGTCACGGCAAAACCTGAAACAGACCGGAAGCGAATAAAAGACCTCATGAAGAAACAGATCTGCTCTCCTGTCAGATGGTGTGAGATTGCAATAAATATGCACAGGGACGGAATATCTAACTTTATTGAACTTGGTCCCAAGAAGGTGCTCGGTAACCTGATAAAAAAAAGTCTGCCCGAAGGATCTGTTTCAGTATTTCAGGGGGAAAACCTCGAAAATCTTGAAGCGGCCATCAGGGAAATCAAAAGCAAATAAATCAATGCAAACACACGGGCAGCTCTCATATGTACCTGGTCCTATGGAATAATTACTTTTCTCTTGCCTTTTTTATGAGTTCCAAGAAAGGATTAGTCGAAGGTGGTTCAGGCGGAGTTAAAAAGTTCGGCTTACTAGGGGCACCTTCTGTTTCCCCTTTCTCTGCCTGAGGTTCAGAGCCAGCTGAGGTCTTGGCAGGATCAATTGTCTCGGGGTGTGATTGAGTCCTCTCTCCAGGTCTCCTTTGAGGATGAGAATCCGGCTTACTGGTGGAAGTGGTGGAAGGCTTCTCTACTGTCGTTGATTCAGGCACTTGACTTACCTGTGGCTTTGGATGGGGTGTTTGTAAAGCAACCGGGGCGGTAGCCCTTCTCTCTTCTTTAACCTCCTCAAATATACCGACTTCAACATATTCACCATCCGATTCAAGTTTGACACCTTGGGCCGTTATATCCTCTACACGCCAGCCATCAACCAGATCACCAACAGTTACAGTACGTAAATTTTTTTGAGATCCGCTTACTACTTTTCTGCGCGAGCCGGAGGCGGACTCGGAGGTTGGAACCATAAGAAAGGCCTGACGTATATCACCGGAAATAATAGTACCATATACCTGATACCGGTCTTTTAAAACTTCCTCGCCTGCTGAAAATGATGGTTGGCTCTTACCCCTCTTTGGATCAAAGGGGTCATTACTGATAATAACTCCATAGGGGCCAAGCTCAACATGGGATTCCGCAGCATGGGCATCCTTAGGTTCAAG